>Ga0308395_1000169_pt1 | contig 59004 bp, 51 predicted proteins | sample Hotspr20SampleP4_FD_202097 | JGI IMG/M metagenome (GOLD analysis project Ga0308395, IMG submission 202097) | Hot spring phototrophic mat microbial communities from Mushroom Spring, Yellowstone National Park, Wyoming, United States - 20050930_P4 ... | reverse complement strand
GGGGCCTGGAACGCATCCGGCTTCACTGGGGGCAGACGAAAGAGTAGCCGCATCTCTCCTCCTCCCGCAAGAACGGATTGCCTCCAACATTATACCCCAATTTTACCAACAGGTGAACAATCACCTGTTATTTTTCCACTTGCCAAAATCGGCCGGATTGGGTATAATCAATGGCGGAGAGGTAGCGTAGTCTGGCCTAACGCGCGCGCCTGGAGAGCGCGTGAGCCGAAAGGCTCCGTGGGTTCGAATCCCACCCTCTCCGCTCCTGGCCCCGCCCCCATATGGGGGCTTTTTTGTTGGGGGACGACGGACGACAGACCACGGACCACAGACCACAGACCATAGACGACGGAGGGCGCAGGCGCGCCGGTTGCCTTCCTTCCCTGTTGGGTTATAATTACGGCTGCTGGATACGGCATGGGTGTAGGGGCAACCCTTGCGGTTGCCCTCTTGCGGTTGCATACTCTGGCGGTTGCCCATCAGGGGCAGGGGGTATAGGGGCAACCCTTGCGGTTGCCCAGTGCACGGACAAACCCAGGGCAGGGGCAAGCCCTGCCCCTACAGGGGATTCTGAAGAGAGGGCGGCATGATTCAACTTTTATCCATCCTGGTTTTGACCTTCTCTCTGACCCTGGTCCTGCTGGGTCTGCTGACCCTGTGGCTGGAACGGGGGCCGGGGCGCTGGCAGGGGATTGCCGTGACGCTCCTGGGACTGCTGGTGGGCTCCGGTTATTCCCTGTTGGCCAGCCGGTACTCCATCCTCCTCTTCGGAGACCTGATCGTACGGGTGGACCTGCCCCGGTTGATGGCGACCGCCCTGGCCTACACGGTGGGGGTGCTGGGCGGAGCCGGGCTGGCCCTGAGCCTCTTCCTCTGGGTCACTGGCCGCTATCAGGTCTGGCAGATTCGTCGCCGGGTCATCGCGACGGTTCTCCTGGTGCTGATGCTGGGAATCCTGCTGACTTTCCTGGCTATCTGGCTGAGCCGCCGTCTGGGGTAAAAAAACCGAATCCACGAAGAGCACGAAGTTCACGAAAAATTTCGCGTTCCTTCGTGGTTCATCCTGTTTCTGGAGAAGCCCGATGATCAGCATAGAAGAGGCCCGCCAGTACTATCAGGGGCACGAGAGCAGCCACGATTTTGACCACGTCCTGCGGGTGCTGGCGCTGGCGGAGCGCATCGCCCGCGCCGAGGGGGGCGACCTGGAGGTGGTGCGGGCGGCGGCGCTCCTGCACGACATCGGTCGGGCCGAGGAGGAGGCGACGGGAGGAGACCACGCGGCCATCGGCGCCGCGCGGGCGCGGGAAATCCTGGCCAGTCATCCGCCGGAGAAGGTGGAGGCAGTGGTCACGGCCATCGCGTCGCACCGGTTCCGCAGCGGCCCGCCCCCCGCTACCCCCGAAGCGCGCGCCCTCTTTGACGCCGACAAACTGGACGCGATGGGGGCCATCGGCGTCGCCCGGGCCTTCGCCCGTGCCGGTGCCCATGGCCAGCGGCTCTGGGTGCCGCCTGACGTCGCCGCCGCTCAGGGGGACGGCACCCCCGACCACACACCCGTGCACGAATTCGTCGTCAAACTCTCCCGGTTGCGGGAGGTGATGACCACCGCCACGGGGCGGGCCATCGCAGAGGAACGGCACGCCTTTATGGAGGCCTTCTTCGCCCGGCTGGAGGCCGAAGTGCGCGGCGAGTGCTGAGGGCCTGTGGGACGCAATAACCACAATAACAAATGAATGGTTCTGGCGGTAGCCCGCGAGGGGATTTGACCTCCCTTACTCCCGAAACGGTGAAGAAGGGGGGAAGAGGGGGGATTTTGAGGCGGGCGGCTTTGCCGCCCGCCTCAAAATCCCCCCATTCCCCCTCCCTCTCCCGCCGCCAAAGGCGAGCGGGAGAGGATGGGGGCGAGGGGGTGGGTGAGAGACACGGCCCGCCAGGCAGCGAGCCGTTCGCGGCGTGGATGAGGGGCCCCGCCCCGTGGAGCGCAGCGGCGGCTGCTGGAATCATTTTTCAGGTCGCAACGTTTGCGCCGCACGGGAGGGAGGAGAGTATGGACAGGTGGCTCCAGCTATTCTGGCTCTTCATTAAAGTCAACCTGCTGACCACTTCCGGCCCAGCCTCTTCGGGCCTGCTGTACAAAGAGGCGGTGGGTCGCCTGATGACCGAGGAGGAGTTCATTGAGGCTGTCGGCTTCTCCAGCGTCCTGCCCGGCAGCGACGCGCTCCAACTGGCGATGTTTGTCGGATATTCGGTGGGGGGACTGCCCGGCGCGCTGGTGGCGCTCCTGGGCTCCATCCTGCCGCCCACCGTCCTGATGCTGGCGATTGTCTCCGTCCTGCAACGGATTCGGGGCGAGGCCTGGGTCAGCAACTTCGTCCAGGGACTGGCCCCCGCCGTCGCCGTCCTGATGCTTCTGGTAGCCTGGAAAATCTTCGGCGAGGACGCCCGCAACTGGAGGGCGGTCATCCTGGCGGTGGCCAGTTTCATCGCTTTTCAACTCAAAGTCCCGCCCGCGCTGGTCCTGCTGGCGGCCGGACTGGTGGGCATCTGGTTGTTCCGATGAGGTCGGGTTCTCCAATGGACCTGTTGCTTTGTACTAACGGACATCCTGATACCCGGCCAGCGCTGGAATACGGGGCCTGGCTGGCAGAGGTCGGTACTGCGCGGGCGGCGTTTCGGGAGGTCGTCCTGCTGGGGGTGGTAGAGAAACCGGCCCGTCGTCCGCAGGTGGAGGCCCTTCTGGAAGAGACGGGGCGAAGTCTTCAGGAAGCGGCCGTCCCTTATTGCTCCGTCCTGCGGGAGGGGAAACTGGAACAGGCTATCGCCGAGGAGGCACCCGAACGCCTGACGGTGGTGGGGCCGATGGTGGGCCGGCTGGCGTGGGCCTATGCCCTCTCCCGGATTCTGGCCGTTGTGGAGGCGCCGGTCCTGCATATCACCGAGACCCATCGGCGGCTGGAGCGGATGCTCCTCTGTACGGGAGGCCTGCGGTACGCGGAGGGGGTCATCCGGACGGGGGGCTGGCTGGCGCGGGCCTTCGGGGCGACGGTCACCCTGCTCCACGTCGTGGAACCGGTCACGCTGGAGTATCCGGTGGCGAACGAGGTGAAGGCCCACTGGTCGCACTTGCTGGAGACGGATACTCCTCAGGCCCGGCGGCTGAAGGAGGCGCTGGCGACGCTGGAGGGAATGGGCGTGGCGGCGGAGGTGCACGTGCGGCACGGCCCCGTCGTCCACGAAATTCTGCGCGAGATTCGGGAGGGGGACTATGATTTGGTGGGCGTGGGCTCACCGTACGCGGCGCGCTCCCTGCGGCGGCTCTACCGGCCCAACGTCGCCGTGGAGGTGGCGGAGGCGGCAGGCCGGCCCGTCCTCATCGCCCGCGCGCCGGTAGAGGATTAAGGGCTCACCGCAGAGAGCGCAGAGGACACAGAGATTTTACTGGTCCCGGGCAACGAGAGGAGGCAGTATGGGACAGGTGGAAATGTTGGCCGGGAAACGAGAAGAGGTTCTCCGGATTGCGGCCAAATACGGGGCCCGAAAGGTACGGGTTTTCGGCTCTGTGGCGCGTGGAGAAGCAGACGGACAAAGCGATGTAGATTTTCTGGTGGAAATGGAGCCAGGGCGGTCGCTCCTGGACCTGGGTGGGTTGCAAATGGAACTGGAGGCACTGCTGGGCTGTTCCGTGGATGTGGTGACGGAGCGTGCTCTGAAGGCCCGGGTTCGGGAGCATGTGTTGCGGGAGGCTGTTCCACTATGAGAGACCCTCGGGAGCGCCTCAGAGACATCCTGGATGCCATTGACGCGGAAGGGAACCGATTATCTCTCTGACGAGGAGAGTGGATAATGCGAGAACTCACCGACATCGCCCTGGATACGGCGCGCCTGCGGGGCGCCACCTACGCCGACATCCGCATCGTCCATCGGCGCACCCAGCATGTGGAAGTGCGCAACGGCGCAGTCAGCAATCTCTCAGAGGCGGAGACCCACGGCTTCGGCGTCCGCGTCGTCGCCGACGGCGCGTGGGGCTTCGCCGCCAGCAGTACGCTGACCCGCCAGGAGGTGGAGCGGGTCGCCGCCGAAGCGGTCCGCATCGCCCGGGCCAGCGCCACCGCGCTGCGGGAGCCCGTGGACCTGGGCCCGCCGGAAGTCCACGTGGATACCTACTGGACCCCGTTCCGGATAGACCCTTTCTCCGTCCCCGTGGAGGAGAAAATCGGCCTGCTCCTGGCGGCCGACGAGGCCATGCGGCGGGTGCCCGGGATTCGGGTGGCCCGGGGGGCCGTCGTCGCCTGGCGGGAGAACAAGACCTTCGCCAGCACCGAGGGCTCCTACATTGAGCAGGAAATCGTGGAGACCGGCGGCGGCATCGTCGCCTACGCGGTGGATGAGCAGGACATGCAGCAGCGTTCCTACCCCAACTCTTTCGCCCGGGACCAGCGCACGGGCGGCTGGGAGGTCGTCCTGGAAATGGACCTGCCCGGAAACGCGGAGCGGATTGCCCAAGAGGCCGTCGCGCTGCTCACCGCCGACCCCTGCCCCGCGATGGTCACCACGTTGATCCTGGGGCCCACCCAACTGGCCCTGCAGGTCCACGAGTCCTGCGGGCACCCCACGGAACTGGACCGGGTATTCGGCAGCGAAGCGGCCTACGCGGGCACCAGTTTCCTCACCCCGGAGAAATTGGGCACCTTCCGCTATGGCTCCCCCATCGTCAACCTGACCGCCGACGCGACGATTCCCGGCGGCCTGGGGACCTTCGGTTATGATGACGAGGGGGTCCCGGCCCAGCGGGTGCCCCTGGTGCGGGAGGGTATCTTTGTCGGCTACCTCAGTTCGCGGGAGACGGCGGTCCGGCTGGCCCGCCTGCGCGGCCTGGACCCCACCCAGGCCCGTTCCGGCGGCGCCATGCGCGCCTCCGGCTGGGACCGCATCCCCCTGGTCCGGATGACCAACATCAACCTGGAGCCGGGAGAGTGGACCTTTGAGGACCTGGTCGCCGACATCGACGAGGGCGTCTATATGGAAATGAACCGCTCCTGGTCCATAGACGACAAGCGGCTCAATTTCCAGTTCGGCACGGAGATTGCCTACGAAATCCGCCGGGGCAAAATGGTGCGCCTGCTGAAGAACGCCCTCTACACCGGCATCACCCCGCAGTTCTGGGGCTCCTGCGACGCCATCTGCAATGCCGACCACTGGCGGGTCTGGGGGACGCCCAACTGCGGCAAGGGTCAGCCCATCCAGATTGCCCACACCGGTCACGGCGCCGCTCCGGCCCGATTCCGGAATGTGCGGGTGGGGAGTATGAAGTAGGGAGTAGGAAGTAGGGAGTAGGAAGTAGGGAGTAGGAAGTAGGGAGTACGAAGTACGAAGTACGAAGTACGAAGTACGAAGTACGAAGTACGGTTACCTCTCCGGGGCATTATGCCCTTTATGCTCTTCGTGCCCTTTATGCTCTTCGTGCCCTTTATGCTCTTCGTGCCCTTCGTGCTCTTCGTGCTCTTCGTGCCCTTCGTGTCCTTCGTGTCCTTTATGCTCTTCGTGTCCTTCGTGTCCTTCGTGGATCAAATCCTTCGTGGAGGAGGTACGATGCGACGAGAACCTGACCGGGAACGGATTCGCCGACAGAACCGCAAGCGGAAACTGCGCCATCTGCGGGCGCGGCTGGCGCAGACCCGGGACCCCGTCCAGCGGCGGCGGCTGATAGAGAAAATCCGCCGCATCAGCCCCGCCGCCCCGGTGCCGGAAGCGTAGGAGTTCTCACACGGAGACACAAAGACACGAAGGTAATTGTTAATTTTTAATTGTTAATTTCTCTTTGTGTCTTTGTGTCTTGGTGGTAAGTCATAAGGAGAAAAATGCTGGGAGAGAAGACCATCCGTGAGATTGTCGGGCGGGTGTTGGCCCGCTCCCGCGCCGATGAGACCGAGGTGCTGGTCTTCGGCCTGGAGGAGCGGCTGACCCGCTTCGCCAACAACACCATCCACCAGAACGTCGCCGAGACGGACGCCGCCGTCGTCGTGCGGGCGGCAGTGGGCCGCCGGACCGGCGTGGGCATGACCAACGATCTCTCCGACGCCGGGCTGGAGCGGGCCCTGGAGACGGCGATCCAGGCCGCCCGTCTCCAGCCCGAAGACCCCCACTACCCCGGCCTGCCGGACCCGGTGCCCGTGGAGCCAGCCCCCGCCTTTGACGAGCAGACCGCCGCATACACCCCCAACGACCGGGCACGGGATGTCGCCATCGTCTGTCGGCGGGCGGAGGAGGCCGGCGTCAACGCCTCGGGGGCGTTCCGGACCGCCGTCCACGAGTTCGCCGTCGCCAACAGCCACGGCCTGTTCGCCTACCATCCCACCACTATCGCCGACCTGACCACCGTGGTGATGACCGACGACAGCGCCGGATACGCCGCCGGTGCGTCCTGGAAGGTGGCGGAGGTGGACGTGGTCGCGCTGGGGGAGGAGGCCATCGGAAGGGCCCTGCGGAGCCGTAACCCCCGCCCACTGGAGCCGGGCGTCTATCCGGTGGTGCTGGAATCCTACGCCGTCGGGGACATCGTGGACTTTATCTCCGGAATGGCGGGCGGAATGGCCGTCGCCGAGGGGCGCAGTTGGATGACGGGGCGGGAGGAGGGGGAGGCCATCGCCGACCCCCGCGTCTCCATCTGGGACGACGGGCGGGACCCGGCGGGCTGGCCCCTGCCCTTTGACTTTGAGGGCATGCCCCGCCAGCGGGTGGACATCATCCGGGAGGGGCGGGTCGGCCGCCCCGTCTACGACCGGCGCTGGGCCGCGCTGACCGGCAAGGCTCCCACCGGCCACGCGCTGCCAGCGGCCAACCCCTTCTCCCCCTGGCTGACGGCCTCTGCCGGCCCCGCCGCCCTCCACCCGGTCATGGGCCCGGGCGAGCACACGGTGGAGGAGATGATCGCGTCCACCGATTACGGCCTCTACGTGACCCGTTTCCACTACACGCGCGTTGTCCATCCCCGCCAGGCCGTCATCACCGGGATGACCCGGGACGGGACCTTCCTGATTGAGCGGGGCGAGATTACCGTGCCGGTGCGGAATCTGCGCTTCACCCAGAGTTACGTGGAGGCGCTGGCGAACGTGGAAATGGTGGGGCGGAGGGTCCACTGCGAACGCCCGGACTTCACGGTGGTGCGGGCCCCGGCGCTGAAAATCTCCGCTTTCCACTTCACGGGGGCGACGGAGTTTTGACAGGGAGCAGGTCGCATGTCGCAGGGAGCAGGTCGCAGGGCGCATGTCGCAGAGTGCAGGGAGCAGGGAGCAAGGTAGAGCCCGTAGCGCAGGCCGCCAGGCCTGTATGGCAGGCGAATAGCATGCGCGATGTTACCCGTATCCAGGGTGCAGTTGTCACCTGCAGAGAGAGAAAGAACATGGGCCGGGTTGAAGACGAACATCTGGACGTGCTGCAGAACTCTGTCCGGTAGGTCAGATTATGAAAAAACGGGCGGCCCGGTTCCCCCTTCTGGTCTACACCCCGCTGCGGCGTTGGGGCGCTCTGGGGTTGCTGACGGCGCTGGTCGTGGGGGCGTTCTGGCTGCTCCTCCCGCGCGTCCTGGGCCCCACGCCGCTGCGACCGCTGGCCCTGCTGGCGGCACTGGGGGGAGGGGTGCTCTGCGTCTACGGCTATTTCGCCCCCCGCGTCGCGCACGTCCGCTGTGAAGCGAACGGCCTGCGTCTCCAGGGGCCGCTGATGCCCCTGCTCATCTCCTACCGGCGGGTGGAGCGGACCCGACTGGCGCCGCTGGCGAAGGTCTTTGACCCGCAGAAGGACCGGGCGGCCCGCCGCTGGCCTCTGGTCTACTGGAATATGACTGCCGTGCTGGTGGACCTCAAGGGGTTTCCCGTGCCCCCCTGGTGGCTCCGCCTCTGGTTTGACCGCCACCTCTTTCTGCCCAACGGGACCGGGCTGGTGTTGCTGGTGGAGGACTGGATGGGGCTTTCCCAGCAACTGGATGGCGCCCTCAGCGCCTACCGGGCCCGGCGCGCCCGGAGGTAAGCCTCAGGCCTCACACAAAGACCATAAAGAATTCTCACACAAAGACACGGAGACACAAAGATAAAAAGAAAGAAAAGATAAAAATCATCTTTGTGCCTTTGTGTCTTTGTGTGAGGTTCAATCCGCGTGAGCGTTCTATGAAGTGCCGAAAGTGTAGCCGACCTGCCGTCATCAATATGCGGCATCACAAACTGGCCCTCTGTGAGGAGCACTTCCCGGAGTGGTTCGTCTCCTACACCGAACGGGCCATCGGGAAGTACCGGATGTTCAGCCGGGACGAGCGGATTCTGGTCGCCGTCTCCGGCGGCAAGGATAGCCTCAGCCTCTGGGATGTGCTCCTGCAACTGGGCTATCCCGCCGACGGCCTCTACATCAACCTGGGGATTGACGGCGGCTTCGGCTACTCCCGTCTCTCTTACGAGAAAGTGCAGGCGTTTATGGCCGACCGTCCGGGGGTCCAACTGCACGTGGTGGACGTGGCGGCCCTCTACGGCGAGACCATCCCGGAGGTCGCCAGCCGGAAACTGCGCGGTCGGGGCAAGCCCTGCTCCGTCTGCGGCCTCATCAAACGGCACGAGATGAACCGCATCGCCCAGGAGTACGGTTACACCGTCCTGGCGACCGGTCATAACCTGGATGACGAGGTGGCGGTCCTCCTGAGCAACCTGCTCCACTGGCAGACGGGGTACCTGGCCCGGCAGGCGCCGGTGCTGGTGGAGCGAGAGGGGATGACCCGCAAGGTCAAACCGTTCTGCCGGTCCTACGAGCGGGAGGTCGCCGCCTACGCCCTGGTCCGGGGCATTGATTACATTTACGAAGAGTGCCCCTACGCGGTGGGGAACCTGACCAACTTTTACAAGGACCTGCTGGCGCGGATAGAAATGGAATCGCCGGGGGCGAAGTTGCAGTTCTATCAGGGCTTCCTGCGGGCCCGGGAGGAGGGCTTCTTCTGCGGGGAGGCGACGGAACCGCCGCCGATGCACCCCTGCCCCCAGTGCGGTCAGCCGACCACCGTGCCGGACCTCTGCGCGTTCTGCCGGCTGTGGAGGTAGATTTTATCGCAAAGATAACGTGCCAGGCACTTCCAGAAGTGCCTGGCACGTTCGGTAGGACGGTTTGGTGCCTCTTTCCGGAATCCTGACCATCTCCGCCTACATCGCCGCCCAGATGCTCTCCGACATCCTCAGCCTGAAGATTGCGTGGGTGGCGGGCTTCAGCGTGGATGCCGGGACCTTCATCTATCCGTTCACCTTCACCCTGCGGGACCTGGTGCACAAGGTGCTGGGGCGGGCCGCCGCGCGGACGGTCATCGTTGCGGCGGGGGTGATCAATATCGTCATGGCGGGCCTCTTCGCCTTCGCGGCCTGGCTTCCTCCCGACCCCACCTGGCCGTTCCAGCGGGAGTTTGCGGCGGTCCTCACCCCGGTCTGGCGGATTGTCGTCGCGTCCATCGTCGCCGAGGTCTTCAGCGAACTGACCGACACGGAAATCTACCATCTCTGGGTGACCCGCGTCACCTGGCGGTTCCAGTGGATGCGGGTCCTCACCAGCAATGCCGTCAGCATCCCGCTGGACAGCCTCATCTTCTGCTGGGGCGCTTTTGGGGGACGGCTGCCCATTTCCACGGTCTGGTCCATTTTCTGGGCCAACGTGCTCCTGAAAGGCGCGGTGACGCTGGTGGGGCTTCCCACCATCTACCTGGTGCGGGAGCGTGATAGACGAATGACCAATGGAGAAATGACCAATGACCAAATGACCAATGGAGAAATGACCAATGACCAAATGACCAATGACCAATGACCAAATGACCAATGACCAATTTACCAATTCCCAATATACCGACTAAAGGAGAGAAATGGAGGTCAACATTCTGTATCGCCCCTCATATTCTCTGGGGGTGATCCGCCTGGGCCCGAACGAGGAGATTCGGGTGGAGAGCGGCGCCATGGTCAGCATGTCCCAGGGTGTGACCGTGGAGACGAAGGCGGCGGGCGGCATCCTCAAGTCCCTGGCCCGGTCCGTCCTGGCGGGCGAGAGTTTCTTCCAGAACACCTTTCGCGCCCCGGCAGGCGGGGGTGAGGTGACCGTGGCGCCGGCCCTCCCCGGCGACCTCTTCGTCCTGGAACTTCGCAACGAGAGTTTGCTGGTTCAGTCCGGCTCCTACGTGGCGTCGGAGACGGGCATCAATCTGGACACCAAATGGGGCGGGGCGAAGACCTTCTTCGCGTCCGAGGGGCTGATCATGCTCCGGGCTTCCGGTACGGGCAAGTTGCTCCTCTCCTCTTTCGGCGCCATCCACGAGGTCAACCTGGAGGCCGGACAGACCTACACGGTGGATACCGGTCACCTGGTGGCCTTCAGTGAGGGCATCGGCTTCAAGGTCCGCCGGGTGGGCGGGCTGAAATCCACCATCTTCAGCGGGGAGGGGCTGGTGGTGGACCTGACCGGTCCGGGCCGCGTCCTTCTCCAGACCCGCTCCACGGACGCGTTCCTCTCGTGGCTGATCCCCAAACTGCCCAAGCGAAGCAGCGGTGATTAGAGGGCCGGGGTGCGGGCGGCGGCCGAAGGCCGCCGCCCGCACCCCTATCGTCGGCGGGAGATGCGGACGATTCTGCCCGTGGTGGTCATTCTGTGCCTGCTGGCGGGCTGCGCGCCGACGCCGCCGTTGGCCCTCCCCATCAGCGGCACGCTCCCGGCCAGCGCCTCTCCGGCTTCGCCCCTGCCGGTGCCGGAGGCGCGGCGTTCGCTCCCTCTTTCTCCCTCGCCAACCTCTCTGCCACCGGCGCCCGCAGGTCCAGATACCCCGCCGCCTTCCCGGGACCGGGCCTTCACCTTCGCCGTCACCGCCGACATGCGCCTCTACTCCGGCCCGGGCACCTACGACACCCCCCGGTATTTCCGGGGCGCGTGCGAGGCCATTGCGGCGCGCGGGGCCGCCTTCATGGTCAGCCCCGGCGATGTGGACCCGCCCGGCGGCGTCCTCTGGACGGTCACCCGCACGCTGGGCACCGATTTCCCCTGGTACCCCGCCGTCGGCAACCACGAAGTGGAGACGCCGGAGGACATGGACTGGCTGCGCAGTTACGGGACGGCCCTGGCCGCGCCGGACGGGGGACCGGTCCGCCCCGGCCCCCCCGGATGCCCGACGACCACTTATGCCTTTGACTACGGGAACGCCCACTTCGTCGTCCTCAACCTCTACTGCGACGCCTCGGGCGATGCGGTGACGGACGGGGACGTCCCCGACCACCTCTACCAGTGGCTGGCCGCCGACCTGGCGGCCACGGACAAACCTCACATCTTCGTCTTCGGCCACGAACCGGCCTATCCCCAGCCCGACGCCGATACGGGACGGGTGCGCCACATGGAGGACAGTCTGAACGCCCACCCGGCCCGCCGAGACCGGTTCTGGAATCTCCTGCGGGAACGGGGCGTCCGGGCCTATATCTGCGGCCACACGCACAACTACAGCGCCGTCCAGGTGGACGGGGTGTGGCAACTGGATGCCGGTCATGCCCGGGGAATCGGGGATACCGGGGCGCCGAGCACGTTCATCCTGGTGCGCGTGGACGGCCCGTCGGTCGTCTTTGAGACCTACCGGGATTATGTCGGGGGCGCGTACACCCTGGCCTACACCGGGGTGCTGGCCGCCCCGTTCACCCTCTACCTTCCCTCGGTGATGGATGGACAGTAATTGGACAGGACGCGGATAGGCACGGATGATACGGATTTTCACGGATTTTACCCGTGCCCATCCGTAAGAACCCGTGTTCATCCGTGTTCTATTTCTGAACTGCCTTGACGGTCTCCCCGATTTGTGGATAATTAAGGTGATGAACAGCGAAATCTGGGAAGACCTGGAAACCGTCCCGCCGGGCCACCGCTCCGGTTTTGTCGCCGTTATCGGACGGCCCAATGTGGGCAAGTCCACCCTGATGAACCAGTTGCTGGGGCACAAGGTCGCCATCGTCTCCCCCCGGCCCCAGACGACCCGCACCTGCATCCGGGGCATCCTCACCCGCCCGGACGCCCAGATCATCTTTGTGGACACGCCCGGGCTGCACAAGCCGCTGCACAAACTGGGCGAGGTGATGGTCGCTGCGGCCGCCTCGGCCATCCCCGACGCCGACGTCGTCCTCTTTGTGGTGGACGTCTCGGTGATGCTCACCGAGGAGGACCAGATGATTGCCCGCATGATCCGGCAGCGGACCTCCAACCCGGTCATCCTGGTTCTCAACAAGATGGACCTCTTGCTGCCGGAGCGGGTCAAACCCCACACCGAGGCGTACTGGGCGCTGGTGCCGGACCACGCCGGATGGATGATGACCATCGCCACCGAGGCGGTCAATCTGGACAAACTGCTGGACATGGTCATCGCCCACCTGCCGGAGGGGCCCCGCTACTATCCGGGCGACCTGATCACCGACCAGACGGAGCGGGAGATTGCCGCCGAACTCATCCGGGAGCAGGTCCTGCGCTTCACCCGGGAGGAGGTGCCCCATTCGGTGGCCGTCGTCGTGGAGGAGTACAAGGAGCGGGAGACGGGCGGGGTCTACATCGCCGCGACCATCTACGTGGAGAAGGAGTCCCAGAAGGGCATCCTGATCGGCGCCGGGGGGCAGATGCTCCGCCGCATCGGGACCGCCGCGCGGGAGGAGATAGAGCGGATGGTGGGGGGAAAGGTCTACCTGGACCTGTGGGTCAAGGTGAGCAAGAACTGGCGGCGGGACCTGCAGCGGGTGCGGCGGATGGGGTATAAATTGCCAGGAGGTGGATGATGTTCGGTTTTGATCGGATTACCCATGATCCAGACATTCTTGGCGGTAAAGCGTGCATCCGTGGGATGCGCATCTCCGTTTCCCTCATTGTCAACCTGGTTGCCAATGGGATGACCGTGGAAGAGATCATCCGCGAGTATCCCGACCTGGAGCCAGAGGACATCCGTCAGGCCCTGCGCTATGCGGCCTGGACTGCGGAGGATGCCGTCTATATACCCGTAGGGGTGCCTGCATGAAATTCCTTGCCGACATGGGGCTGGCCCGCAGTACAGTGCTCTTCCTTCGGAAGCAGGGGTATGATGCCGTTCACCTGCGCGAGGAAGGACTCCAGCGATTGAGTGACGAGGAAATTGTTTGTAAAGCTGTTGCTGAAGGGCGGGTGATTCTAACCCATGATCTGGATTTTAGTCGGATTGTGGCTGCGGGTGGAGCAGCTACTCCCAGCGTGGTCACGTTTCGGCTACAGGATATGCGGCCAGCTCAGGTGAACCGCTATCTTGCCGATGTGCTTGCTCGTTTCAGTGCGGAATTGGAAGCTGGCGCACTGGTTACCGTAAGTGAGCGGTCTATCCGGGTGCGCAGGTTGCCTGTCGCTGGCCCGGCTGACAAACGCCCCTGATGGCTCAACAGGAGGACATATGCACCATGAGCCCCAGATGGAGCAACTGCGCCGGTCGGCGCGCATCGCCCGCATCATAGAGCGGCTCGGGCGGCTGGACGACGGCACGCTGGAAGTGCTGGACCGCATGACCGCTGACGCGCTGGTCGGGGTGACGGGCGCGGAGAGGCCCGCCGGGATGAACCGGCGGCAGTTCCTGGGTGCCGCCGCAGCCGGCGGCGTCGTCGTCGCCCTGACCGGGGGGCTGGTCCTCTGGCAACTGAGCGCCGCCCACACGGCCGCGCTGGAGAAAGAGGCTAACACCCTGCGCCGCATCCTGGCCCTCTACCAGCAGATGGACGACCTGGGGCTGGACGATGCGGTGAAGCGGGGGATGGGGGCCATCGCGCCCGTCCTGGACGTGCTCCGCGACCTGGCGACCCGCCTGTTGGAGGCGGTCCAGAGCGCGCGGACGGCCCTTCTGGACTTCCAGTCCCGTTTCCCCTCTCTCCAATCCGGCCTGCGCTGGCTGCGGGACACCCTGCTCACCCTCTCCCAGCGGCTGACCGCGCTGGAAAACGAGATCAACCAGGCGCTGGGGCTCTCCAGCCCGGTCGCCGAGACGGTGGGGGGATTCCTGGCGCGGGTCCTGGACCGTCTGCCCGGCACCTTTGCCCGCCAGGTCCGCAGCGGCCTGGAGCGGGTCGGCGAGGTGGTCTCCATGCTCCCGACCTTCACCCAGGGCATCTACACCCGGGTCCTGGAGCCGATGGACGACTGGTTCAGCGCCCGGGCCGACGCCGGACTGAACGGCTGGATTGTGAACCCGATTCTGAAGACCGTCCTGGACCCGACGCAGACGCTGGCGGAGCGGGCCCTGGAACTGGTCACGGCGTGGGAGGAGCAACTGGCCGCCCCGGCCCGCCAGGCGATGGACCGGCGGGCGCAGATTCGGGCCGAAATCGCCCGATTAATGGAGGAGTTGGGAGAGTGAGGCGGGCAAAAGACCGGGAAAAAACCTTTGTGTCCTTCGTGTCCTTCGTGGTTTTATCTATTTCTGAGAAGGAGAAGCCGTGCTGAAGAACGAACTGGTCCGTCAACTCACTGTGGCGTCTGTCCTGACCCTGGTCGGGGCGGTGTTGCTGGCCACCTGTGTGCCGCCCACCTCCGTCGTCCAGACCGTGGAGGTCCCGGGCCCGACGGTGGTGGTCACCGCCACCCCCGCGCCGACCGGGACCCCGGGCCCGACCACCCTGACCGTCTGCCAGGTCGGGGAGCCGGAGAGCCTCTACCTCTACGGCGGCTCCTACGCCGCCCGGAACGTCCTGCAGGCTATCTACGACGGCCCCATAGACCACCGTTCCTTTGACTTCCAGCCGGTCATCCTGGAGAAACTGCCCACGCTGGAGGAGGGGGACACGTATTTCCAGACCGTCACCGTCCAGGCCGGGGACCGGGTGGTGGACGTCACCGGCGAGGTGGTCACTCTCCAGCAGGGAACGCAGGTCTTCCCCGACCATGCCTGTAGAGATGCCGCCAATCCCGAATGCGTGGTCACTTTTGACGGCAACACCCCCATTGAGATGGAGCGGATGGTGGTCTCCTGGACGCTGAAGGACGGGGTCACCTGGTCGGACGGGGAGCCCGTGACGGCCGACGACTCCGTCTACAGTTACGAACTGGCCTGTCATCCGGATACGCCGTCCTCAAAGTACGTCTGCGACCGCACGTTCTCGTACGCCGCCGCCGGGAAGCGCACCGTCGTCTGGACCGGACTACCCGGGTTTGTGGACGACCTGTACGCGACCAATTTCTTCAGCCCGTTGCCCCGGCACCTCTGGGAGAAGCAACTGCGGGCGACGCCCGCTGACCTGCTGACCCGGGTGGAGAGTACCCGGCAACCGATCGGCTGGGGGCCGTTCCGCATCACCGAATGGGTGCAGGGCGACCAAATCGCCCTGGAGCGCAACCCTCTCTACTTCCGCGCCAGCGAGGGGCTTCCCCGGGTGGACCGTCTGGTTTTCCGGTTTGCCCCCAACGCCGAGGGGGTGGTGGCGATGCTGATGGCGGGCGAGTGCGACCTGGCGCTGCCGGGAGACGGGGCCGAATCGCTCCTGCCGTTCCTGAAGGAGGCGGAGGGGCGGGGGCTTCTGCGGCTGGTCACCTCCCTATCCGACCAGTGGGAGCATCTGGAGTTCGGCATCAACCCTGTCGCCACCTACAAACGCCCGGATTTCTTTGAGGACGTGCGGGTCCGGCAGGCCTTCGCCCATTGCATAGACCGACAGGCAATGGTGGATGAAGTCACCCTGGGCCTGGGGCAGGTGGCGGACGTGTACATCCCCCCCAACCACCCCCTGTATGCGGGCGACCGGCTGACCCACTGGACGTACGACCCACAGATGGGGCGGGCGCTGCTGGCGGAGGCCGGCTGGGCCGACGAGGACGGCAACGGCGTCCTGGAGGCGCACAACGTGACCGGCATCCGCGCGGGCACGCTCTTCTCCGTCACCCTGCTGACCGTGCAGGGGGATGCCCAGCAGGAGGTCATCGCCCGCATCATCCGGGCCAACATGGCCGACTGTGGGGTTCAGGTGACGGTGGACTCCCGCCCAGTGCGGGATTTCTTCGCCGACGGCCCGGTGGGGCCGGTTTTCGGCCGTCAATTTGACCTGGCCCTCTTCACCTGGCGCAACGAGGCGGAGCCCCCCTGCTACCTCTACCTGACGGAGGAGACGCCGGACCAGGGGGACTGGGGGCGGCCCAACGCGTCGGGCTTCTCCAACGCGGAGTACGATGCGGCCTGCCGGGCTGCGCGGGCGGCGCTCCCGGGCACTTTTGAGTACCGGAATTTCCATGCCGAAGCGCAGCGCATCTTCACCGAACAACTCCCCGCTCTGCCCCTCTTCTGGCGGGTCCGCCTGGCCGTCGCCCGACCGGAGGTGGAAAACTTCACCCTGGACCCCTTTGAGGAGAGCGAACTCTGGGGGATAGAGGAAATTGGCAGGCGGTAGTTGGTAAACTGGTAAATTGGTCATTGGTCATTTGGTCATTGGTCATTTCGTCATTGGTCATTGGTCATTTCGTTATTGGTCATTGGTCATTTTCCTATTGGTCATTTATAATTGGGACGGGAGGTGGAGGATGGCCGGGCGGCGAGAGGAGATTCTGGAGTTGTTGCGGGAGCCGGAGACGCTGGATGTGGACCTGCGGCGGGAGATTCTGGAATCCCTGCTCCGCTTTCCCCGCCCCCGCCGGATGACCTACGAGGAGTTTCTGGCGTGGGCCGATGAGGACACCCTGGCGGAGTGGGTGGATGGGGAGGTGGTGATGTACAGTCCTGCTTCTCTTGCTCATCAGCGAGTCGTCGCTTTCCTCGCACAGATTATGGGCGCGTACGTGGAATCCAGAGAACTGGGGTTGGTCATTCTGGCGCCCTTCCAGATGAAACTGGCCGGGTCCGGGCGGGAGCCCGACCTGATGTTCGTGGCGACGGAGCACCTGGACCGCCTGCGGGAGACGCATCTGGACGGCCCCGCCGACCTGGTGGTGGAGGTTCTCTCCCCGGAGAGCATGGGCCGGGACCGGGGGGAGAAGTTCTACGAGTACGCGCAGGCAGGGATTCCGGAGTACTGGCTGATAGACCCGGAGGGGGAGCAGGCGGAGTTCTACGTCCTGGGACGGCCGGGGCGGTACCGGCTGGAGATGGCCGGCGCGGAGGGGATATACCGCAGTTCGGTCATCCCGGGCTTCTGGCTGAACGTGGAGTGGCTGTGGAAGACGCCCCGGGTGCTGGATGCCCTGCGGGAACTGGGCGTGGTGTGATACCTCACCCCTCCCCCCGACCCCCGGCGGCGAAGCCGCCGGGGGTGGGGTGAGGCGAGACTTCTGGTCACCGTCTGTCGGGAGGAAATATGGCAATCAACGAATCTCTGACCCACCAACTGCGCCAGCAGGCCCGTCAACTGCTGGAGGAGAAGCGGGTGGATTGTGTGATCGGCTACGAGCCGGGGCGGCGACGGGGGGCCCGCCCGGCGGTCATCTACGAGCCCGCCGAAGCGGACCGCCTGATCTGGGGGCCAGAGTGCGTGCACAACCTGACCACCTATCTCCACAACAAGAAAAAGCCCCGGCGGCGGGGCGAGGAACCGCCCCGGGTGGGCATTGTGGTCAAACCCTGCGACAGCCGCACGCTGAACGTCCTGCTGGCCGAACGGCAGATAGAGCGGGCCCGCCTCTTCGTCATCGGGGTGGCCTGTGAGGGCGTGACGGACGGGACGGGCCAGATGGCCTTCAAGTGTACCCACTGCACCGACCGGGTGCCGGTCCTCTACGATGTCCTCATCGGTGACCCGCCCCCGGTTTCGCCCGTGCCGGATGACTGGTCGGACCTGGAGCGGATGACAGCGATGCCTCCGGCGGAGCGGATGGCCTTCTGGCTCGCCCAGTTTGACCGCTGCATCCGCTGCTACGCCTGTCGGCAGGTCTGCCCCGGCTGCTACTGCCCCACCTGCATGTTTGAGCGGGACGACGGCCTGTGGGTGGACGCGGGGATGGAAGTCCCGCAGAAATACGTGTTCCACCTGGGCCGGGCCCTGCATCTGGCGGGGCGGTGCGTGGAGTGTGGCGAGTGTGAGCGGGTCTGCCCGATGGGGCTCCCGCTGATGTTGCTGAACCGGGCCCTGGTGCGGGAGGTGGAGACGCTTTTCGGCCACCGCGCCGGGCGGGAGGAGGCCCTCAGCCCGTTGCTCTTTGAACTGGGGCCTGAAGGCTCGCCCATTTAGGCCCTGCGCCCTGCGCCATGCGACCCTGCGCCTTGCGCCGTGCGACATGCGACCTGCGACCCTGCGACCTGCGACCCTGCGCCCTGCGCCCTGAACCATGCCGTCCACTGAAGAACTGATCCAGACTCTGCAACGGGTGCATCTCTTCTCCGGCCTGAGCCGGCCGCAACTGCGGCGGCTGGCCCCGCTGGTGAGGGAGATTCCCTATCCGCCGGGCCAGACCGTCTGTGCCCAGGGGGAGCCGGGCACGCGCTACTACATCATCCTCAGCGGCGCGGTGCGGGTGACCCGCGTGGACCCGGAGGGGCGGGTCGCCGAGGTGAGACGGTTGGGGGCAGGGGAGGCCTTCGGCGAGACCTCTCTGCTCCTGGGCGACGTGCGGGATGCCACAGTGGAGACCGTAGCGGAGACGGTCTTCCTGTGCATTGACAAAGAGGATTTTGACCGGTTGCTGGCCGCCGACCCGTCCATAGAGCGGGCCCTGAAGATGCGCCCGGACGTGGCGGAGCGGCGGCACTACCCGCGCTTTTCCTGGCTGGAGCCCGGGGAAATCCCGGTCAAAGTCCTGCGCAAACATCCCTACGCCCTGATAGACCGGTTGATCGTCTCCCTCAGCGTTCTGGTCCTTCTGTTGTTTCTGGGATGTTTGCTGCTGTCCATTCGGTCCGAATCCGCTTCCTTTCTTATCGCAGGCATTCTGCTGCTCATTGGGGCAGTTGTGCCTGCCTTCACCGTTCTGTATGCTTACATAGACTGGCGCAACGACATTTACGTATTGACCAACCGGCGGGTGGTCCACCGGGAGCGGGTCGGCGCGTTCCTGATCCGTGAGAATTTCTCCGCTGCCCCCCTGCAGGCCATCCAGAACGTCCAGGTCTCTCAGGTCGGCCCCATCGGGCGGGTCCTGAAGTTCGGCGACCTGGTGGTGGAGACGGCCGGGGCGGCGGGACAGGTCGTCTTTCGCAGCATTCCCGAACCTTGGGCGATTCAGCAGGCCATTCTGGAGCAGCAGGCGCGGATTCGTTCCCTGGCGCGCATTCAGGAGCGGGAGACCATCCGCAAGGCGGTTCGGCATCATTTTATCTTTGAAGAGGAGGGGGAGGCGGAAAAACCGCCTGCGCCACCGCCAGCAGAACGGCCCGGCTGTTTCGGGTGGGCGCGGTATTTCTTCCCCCCGTCCTGGGAGCGGGAAGGCACGACGGTCACCTGGCGGCGGCACTGGATCACCCTGGTGGGAGCCATCTGGATTCCTCTGGCAGTGATTTTCGGCACCACCCTGGCGGCTGTGCTGATTGTCCGTCTTGCCCACCAGATCCCGCCGACGGTGGCGCTGGTCTACGCACTGGTGATGTTCTTCGCCATTCCCTGGTTCCTCTGGCAGTTTGAGGACTGGCAGAACGACTTCTTCCAGGTGACGGCGACCCGGATTGTTCAGGTGGACCGGTTGCCCCTGTTCCTGCGGGAGCAGCGGCGGGAGGCGAGCCTGGAGCAGGTGACCAACGTCCGTTTTGAGCAAGGCATCCTGGGCAAAGTTCTCCGCTATGGCGATGTTTTCGTGGAGACGGCCGCTCCGGCGGGCACCTTTCACTTCCAGAAGGTCAGCCGTCCCCAGGACGTGCAGCGGGAGATTTTCGCCCACATTGAGGCGGCCCGGCGACGGCGGCAGGAAGAGGAGGCCCGTCAGCGCCGGCTGGAGATGCTGGACTGGCTCTCGGCGTACGACGAACTGCGCCGGTCGCCGCCGCCGGAATCTTCAACAGGAGAACGTTCATAGTGGCACAACGGACCATTCTGTTTGCGGATAACCCCATTCTCCGGGAGAAATCCCGTCGGGTTCCCCGGCCGACGGCGGAGATTCAGGCGTTAATTCAGGACATGTGGGAGACCATGCGGGCCGCGCGGGGCGTGGGGCTGGCCGCCGTGCAGATTGGTGTCCCCCTGCGGGTCATCGTGGCGGAAATCCCGGAGGATATGGACGACCCGGACGCCGGGACCTCGCTGGCGCTGATCAACCCCGAACTGGTCAAAGTATCCCGCGAGGTAGAGGACGGGGTGGAGGGATGCCTGTCGGTGCCCGGCTGGGCAGGGACCGTCCCCCGCCACGTGGAGGTCGTCGTGAAGGGAATGGACCCGAAGGGGAAGCCCGTGCGGCGGAAGGCCCGGGGCTATCTGGCGCGCGTCCTTCAGCACGAGATAGACCATACCGAAGGGGTGCTTTTCATTGACCGGGCCACCGAAGTCTGGTCGGTGGAGGAGGGGGAGGAGGAGCAGGAGGAGGCCCGGGCCGCCGGAGGGAAGCCCACCCGGACGTAAACGTCCGGGCTGACCTGACCGTTTGAAATCAGGACACGGATACCCACGGGTTTTACGGATTCGTACGGCTTCGCCCAGAGGGCTCTGCCCGAAGGGATAAAAAAATCCGTAACTATTCAGGCTTCCTCACCCCACCCCTGCCGCCTGCGGCGGCATCCCCTCCCCTCTCCTGACCGAAGGTCAGGAGAGGGGAGGGGGTAGCGGCGAAGCCGCTGGGGGAGGGGTGAGGCTGAATAGTTACAAAAATCCTTGTCTATCCGTAGCATCCGTGTGAATCCGTGGACTGCCCGAACTTCAGTCGGCATCAATCTTCGCCAAAGGAGCCCTGATGACCACTTATGCCGTTCTGGGATCCGGCCGCCAGGGGACGGCGGCCGCCTGCGATATGGCCCGTTGGGGCAACGCCCACCGCATCATCATGGCCGACCGGGACATGGAGGTGGCCCGCCGGGCCGCCGACCGGGTGAACCGTATGGTCGGCGCCGCCATCGCCGAACCCGCCCGGGTGGACGTGACCGACCTGGACGCCGTGGAGGAGTTGCTCCGGGGCGTGGACGCCGCCCTCAGCGCGGTCCCCTACATCTACAACCTGGGCATCACCCGGGCGGCCATCCGGGCCCGCTGCAGCCTCTGCGACCTGGGCGGCAACACCGCCATCGTCCGCCAGCAACACGCGTTCCACGAAGAGGCACTGGCCGCAGGCGTCAGCATCATCCCCGATTGCGGCCAGGTCCCCGGCCTGGGGACCACCCTCATCGTCTACGCGATGGAGTTGCTGGACGGGGCAGTGGATGTCTATATGTGGGACGGCGGCATTCCCCAGAACCCCCGTCCGCCCTTCAACTATCTCCTCACCTTCCACATCGCCGGGCTGACCAACGAGTACGCCGAACCGGCCATCTTCCTGCGGAACTGGGAAATCGTGGAAGTGGAGCCGATGACGGAGTTGGAGACGGTGGAATTTCCCCCGCCCATTGGCACGCTGGAGGCGTTCGTCGCCGGAGGCGGCACGAGCACCATGCCCTGGACCTTTCGGGGCCGCCTGCGCACGCTGCAGAACAAGACCCTGCGCCATCCGGGCCACTTCGCCCAACTGCGCGCCTTCTACGACCTGGGCCTCTGGGATACCCGTCCCATCCGGGTGGGGGACGTGGAGGTTGTGCCCCGGGAGGTTTTCCACGTCCTCTTTGAGCCCAAAGTCACCTTCCCCGGGGATAAGGACACGGTCATCGTCCGTGTCCGGGCGGTGGGGAAGAAGGACGGGCGGGACGCCGAGGCGGTGGTGGAACTGATAGACCACTTTGATGATGAGACGGGCTTCACCGCGATGGAGCGGGCCACGGGCTGGAGCGCGGCCATTGTCGCCGAGATGATGGCCCACGGGCGGACTCCGCGCGGGGCCGGCGGCGTGGAGACCTTCGTCCCGGCGCGGCCCTTCGTGGAGGAGATGCGCCGCCGGGGCCTCAACGTCACCGAACGGGTGGCGTTTTTGAGTGGTTAACGGGAGGGCATTTGTCCGCGGACCTGCCGCTGCGGATAGAGGGGCTGACGTTCCGATACCATACCCGCCCGGAATTGGCGCTGCAGGACATCTCGCTGACGCTGGAGCCGGGGGAGTTGGTGCTGGTCGCCGGGGCCAGCGGATGCGGCAAGACGACGCTCATCCGCTGCATCAACGGCCTGATCCCCCGCACCTACCGGGGCGAACTGCAGGGCCGGATCCTGGTCTACGGGCAGGATGCCCATTCTATGAGTATGGCCCAACTCTCCCAGAGGGTCGGCACCCTCCTGCAGGACCCGGAGCGGCAGATTGTGGGCAGTTTCGTCCTCAACGAAGTGGCGTTCGGACTGGAGAATCTGGGACTCCCGCGCACCGAAATCCGGGCCCGGGTGGATGAAGTGCTGGCGTATCTGGGCATCTCCCACCTGCGGGACCGGGAGACCTTCCACCTCTCGGGTGGGGAGAAGCAGAAGGTGGCCCTGGCGGGCGTCCTGGCGATGCGGCCCGGTATCCTGCTGCTGGACGAGCCGCTGGCCAGCCTGGACCCCGTCAGCGCGCAGGAGGCACTGGCCCTTTTCCGCCGTCTGGCCGACGAAGGGGTCGCGGTCATCCTGGTGGAGCATCGGGTGGAGGACGCCCTGAGCATTCGCCCGGACCGGGTGCTGTTTATGCAGGACGGTCGGGTCACCTACGACGGCCCCCCGGACCGGATGACCGAGGCGGTGGACTACCGGCAGGTCAAGTTGCCGGCCCCGCTGATTCTTCAGCGCGCGGCGGCGGCCCCGCCGCCCCGCTTTGAGCCCGCCATCCGCTCCAATGGGCGGGAGCCCCTGGTTGTCTTTGAGGACGTCACCTTTGCCTACGACGAGGCGGGCCCCCCGGTCATTCAGGACGTGAACCTGACCATCCATCGCGGGGACATCATCGCGTTGCTGGGCCCCAACGGCGCGGGGAAGACGACGCTGGTCAAGCATGCCATCGGCCTGCTGAAGCCCCGGCAGGGCCGGGTGCTGGTGGAAGGGCAGGACACGCGCCAGATGAGTGTGGCACAGGTCGCCCGCACGCTGGGCTACGTCTTCCAGAGCCCGGGGCATATGCTTTTTGCCCCCACGGTGCGGGAGGAACTGGCCTTCGGCCCCCGGAACCTGGGTTTTGCCCGGGAGGAGACAGACCAGTCGGTGGCGCAGGCGGTGGAGACGGTCAACCTGCGAGGGCTGGAGGAGTACCCCCCGTTGGCCCTCTCCTTCGGGCAGCAGAAGCGGGTCACCATCGCGGCCGTGCTGGCGATGCGCTCCCGGATTCTGGTGATGGACGAGCCGACGGCGGGGCAGGACTACTGGAACTATATGGCCTTTATGGACTCCATCCTGCAGATGCCGGGGTTTGCGGCCGTCCTCTTCATCACGCACGACCTGGACCTGGCCATCTGCTATGCCAACCGGGTGGTCCTGATGGCGGAGGGGCGCATCGCCGCCGACGGCCCTCCCGCCGGGGTGCTCTCCGACCTGGAGTTGCTGCGCCGGTGCCGGATTGTGCCGACCTCGCTGCTGCGGCTCAACCTGGAGTACCTGCCCCGCACGGGGCGCTTTCTGCGGGCCGAGGCGCTGGCCCATGTGTGACGGGTTCTGCGGCGGCGGCCTTCGGCCGCCGCCGCTGAACCCATCCTGCGGGAAGGAGGTGATAGCGGGAACAAAATTGGACCGTCTACTGCTCCCCAATCGTATCGGCTCATCCACAAACTGACAAAAGGAGGTTCCCATGGAGCGCAAAAAGTGGTATGCCTTCGGCACCCGCGAGGTCGTCTACTCCGCCCTGGGCGCGGCGCTGTACGGCGTCCTCTCCTTCGCCACCAATATGCTGGCGCTGCCTGCGGCGGGCAACGTGGCCCTTCGGCCCGCCGTCTGTATCCCCATGTTCTTCGGCGTGGCCTTCGGCCCCTGGGTCGGCTTCATCAGCGGCTTCCTGGGCAACGTTATCGGAGATGCTCTCTCCGGCTGGGGCTTCTGGTTCTGGTGGGACCTGGGCAACGGCCTGATGGGGTTGATCCCGGGCTTCGCCGCCTCTATGATCGCTGACTATCGGGCCACCCGCTCTTTCATCATTGCTGACCTGTTTTCCATTCTGGGCGTCATCGTCGGCATGGGGCTGGCCTCGCTTTCGGAGATGTGGGTCTCCGGGATTGACCTGAATACCGCCATTGTCGGTTACTTCGCGCCCGCCGCCCTCACCAACATCGTCAACGGGATCATCCTGGTGCCCATCCTGATGGTCGCCTATGCCGCCATTGTGGGCCGAACGGGCCGCTGAGAGTTGAAGGTGACAGTCACCGGAAAGGTGACTGTCACCTTCCCAGGAGCGCGGGATGTTAATTGCCTGGCGATACCGGGAACGGAATACCCTGATCCAGAAACTGGACCCCCGGGCGCGGTGGATTTTTCTCCTGGCGGTCATGTTCTCCGTCATCCAGTTCTGGGATCTCCGCTTCCTGGCCTTTTTCATGGGCCTGTCGCTGATGTACTATTTCCTGGCCCGGCTGACATGGAAGGAGACCCGGCGGGTCTGGACGTTTGTCCTCATTCTGGTTGTCGTCATTATCGGGATCAACGCGGTCATCACCGGACGCGGAGGGCCCACCGAGATTCTGCGGGGTGCTGGCCATGTTCTTTGGGAAGCGCAGTGGGCGGTGCCGGGGGTGGGATGGACCATCCATCCCATCATCACGGTGGAGAAAATCGTCTTCGCCCTGGCCCAGATGATGCGGATGCTGACGATTGCCATCCTCTTCATCCCGGTGGCCTTTACCTTCAACCCCAACCACTACGGCGTGACGTTTCGCCGTCTGGGCCTTCCGGACAAAGTGGCCTTTTCTATGGACCTGGCTTTCCGGTTCGTGCCCACGCTGGCCCGGGATTTCAACCTGACGCTGGATGCCCAGCGAGCGCGCGGGTACGAGGTGGAAAAACTGGAGGGTGGGCTGTTGGCCCAGATTCGCAAGATGGCCCCGCTGATTGTTCCGGTGACTATCAACGCCATTGTCGGCGCGGAGGACATCGTGAACGCGATGGACCTGCGCTGTTTCGGGCTGCGCCCCCGGACCTGGCTGCACGAACTCCGCTACGCGCCGCGCGACTATGTGCTGATCGGATTCAGCGTGCTGCTGCTGGTGGGGTCCATCCTGGTCCGCGCCCTTCTGCGGGTGGGCGATCTCTGGGTGCCGGACGCCGTCCTGCGCCTTTTTGGTTTTTGAAAGCGCCGTCGGGAAAGAAGCGTTTTTGCGGAGGCTTTGCCCCCGCAAAAACGCTTCTTTCTTGCCGGTTGCCCTTTACTCAATTTGCGATACAATTCTACAGGAAGGCCGTGTAGCGCCGGCCGCCGGGCCTGTGTAGCGCAGGCTGACAGCCTGCGCCACGTGTAGCGCCGGCCGCCGGGCCTGTCGCAGGCTGACAGCCTGCGCCACGTGTAGCGCCGGCCGCCGGGCCGGTTTGCGGATGACGGTCGGCGAAGGCCGACCTTCGGCCAAAGGCCCTGGGAGGGCGACTTCAGTCGGCGCACTCAGCGCCGGCCGCCGGGCCTGTCGCAGGCTGACAGCCTACGCCACGTGTAGCGCCGGCCGCCAGGCCGGTTTGCGGATGGCGGTCGGCGCAGGCCGACCGTCGGCCAAAGGCCCTGGGAGGGCGACTTCAGTCGGCACGAGCGCCGGCCGCGGGGCCGGTATCTGACCCCGATGGTAAAGGGAGCAACATGGAACCCGTCCCTCTGCTGCGCGGGAAGCGCATTCTCCTGGGCGTCACCGGCGGCATCGCCGTCTATAAAGTCTGCACCCTGGCCAGCCACCTGACCCAGATGGGGGCGGAGGTGGACGTGGTGATGACCGAGGCGGCGACCCGCTTCGTCGCCCCCCTGACCTTTGAGGCGCTGACGGGCCGACCGGTCTACACCGACCTCTGGCATACCGCCGGGGCTGGATTGCCCACCCACATCGCGCACGTCGGGCTGGCCCACGCCGCCGACCTGCTGGTCATCGCCCCGGCGACGGCCAACACGATGGCCAAACTGGCCGGGGGCCTGGCGGACAATCTCCTCTCCACCCTGGCCCTGGCGGCGACCTGTCCGGTTCTGCTGGCACCGGCCATGGACGCCGGGATGTGGAGCCACCCGGCCACTCAGGCCAACGTCGCCACCCTGCGGGCGCGCGGGGTCCACTTTGCCGGACCCGTCCGGGGCCGGATGGCTTCCGGCCTGGAGGGGGAGGGGCGGATGATGGAGCCGGAGGAGATTCTGGGCCACATCCGGTGGGTGCTGGGCCGCCAGGGCCTCCTCGCCGGGCGGAAAGTTGTGGTCACCGCCGGGCCGACGCGCGAGTTCCTGGACCCCGTCCGCTTCATCTCCAACCCCTCTTCGGGCAAACAGGGCTTCGCTCTGGCCCAGGCGGCGCTGGACCGGGGTGCGGACGTCGTCCTGATCACCGGCCCGGTCTCCCTGTCCACTCCCGTCGGTGCCCGCCGGGTGGACGTCACCACGGTCCAGCAGATGCTGGATGCGGTCCTGGAAGATGCCGCCGACGCTGATGCCCTGCTGATGGCCGCCGCCGTCGGCGACTACCGCCCGGCAACCGTCTCCGAACACAAGATCAAGAAGACGGCCGACCTGACCCTGCGCCTGGAACGGACGCCGGACATTCTGGCGGCGGTGGCCCGGCAGCGGGCCGATACGGGCCGGCCGCGCGTTGTGGTGGGATTCGCCGCTGAAAGCCAGGACCTGCTGGAAAACGCCCGCGCCAAGTTGGAGGCCAAGCGACTGGACCTCATCGTCGCCAACGACATCACCGCGGCCGACGCGGGCTTCGCCGCCGAGACCAACCGGGTGGTGCTCCTGGACCGGGAGGGTGGGGTGGAGGAGTTGCCGCTGATGAGTAAGGCCGCCGTCGCCGAGACGGTGCTGGACCGGGTCACGCGGATGCTGATGGGCCGGGAGTAACAAGAGGAGGGAATGATGAGTGAGAAAATCCTGGTTGCCTACGCGACCCGGGCCGGGTCTACCGGCGAGGTGGCGCAGGCCGTTGCGGAGACGCTCCGCCAGGAAGGTCTGGATGTGGACCTTCGCCGGGCCCGAGAAGTGGCCGATGTGAGCCCCTACCGGGCGGTGGTCCTGGGGGCTCCGATTCGGGCCTTTCGCTGGATGCCGGAGGCGGTGAGGTTTCTTCGGCGGCACCGCGAAGCGCTGAGCCGCATCCCCGTCGCGTACTTCGCAGTCTGTATAGCCCTGATGGAGGATACGGAGGAGAATCGCCGGTTGGTGGAATCGTGGATGGAGCCCGCGCTGGCCCTGCTGGAACCGGTCCGCGTGGGCCTTTTCGCCGGGAAGATGGACTACAGCCGGTTGTCGTTCGGGGAACGGTTCATCATCCAGAGAATGAAGGTGCCGGAGGGAGACCACCGCGACTGGGAGGCCATTCGCGCCTGGGCGCGGGAGGTGGCGGGGGTGCTGAGGGATCGGATGGCGGAGGAGGAGTGATGTTTGAAAGAATTTCCGTTGACCCGAAAATCTGTGGGGGAAAGCCCTGCATTAAGGGCACGAGAATACCGGTAACGATGGTACTGGAACTGCTGGAAGATGGGCTCTCCTTTGATGAGATTCTGAGGGATTATTATCCCACCCTGACCGTAGCAGATATTCGGGCTTGTATAGAATATGCCAGGTCGCTAATTGAGGGTGAAGAGGTTTACTTTGCCGAGGAAGCAGTAGCCGTATGAAATTCCTGGCTGATGAGTGCGTTTACCGCATAACGGTTCAGATGCTCCGGGCTTACGGCCATGATGTGCTTACCGTACAGGAAGCCGGGTTTGCAGGAAAATCTGACGATGAAGTTCTGGCGCACGCGGTGGCTGAAGGTCGCATCCTCATAACTAACGATATGCATTTCAGCAACACGCTGCTTTTCCCTACGGAGCGGCATTTGGGAGTCGTTGTACTGAAAATAAGACCTCGCACTCTGGAACAGGTACACGATGTATTGATTCGCTTTCTGGACATTGTGGATCAGGAGGCGATGGAGAAAACGTTGGTCATCATTGACCGTAACAAATATCGTGTCCGTCGGTGAACTGACAGGAAGGGGAGGAGATGTGCCATTGCCTGTAAAACTCAGCGATATTGTTGCAGCGATGGACAATTTTTCGTCATAACGGGATTCCGTATGTAGAGGATTGAAGTTCGGGAGGAATTTCAGTGGAAACCTTCATCTCTCCGCTCCAGCGTCTGCGGGATGAAATGGAGGCCGCGACCTCGGCCTGTACGTTTCTGGACCACGCGGCCATTTCCCCGCTCCCCCGCCGGGTGCGGGACGCGATGGTCCGCTACCTGGATGACCGCCGGGTGACCTTCGGGACGATAGACCGGGACGAGGAGGGCATCCCCGCGCGCCTGCGGAAGACAGTGGCCCGTCTGATCAACGCCACGCCCGAGGAGATTGCCCTGGTGCAGAATACCAGCCACGGCCTCAACCTGGTGGCCCAGTCCCTGCCCTTCCGCCCCGGCGACAACATCATCTTCTGCGATATGGAGTTCCCTTCCAATGTCTACCCCTGGATGTTGCTGGAGCGGCAGAAGGGGGTGGAGGCCCGCTGCATCCCCCACGACGGCGGCGGCCTGACGGTGGAGGCGCTGGAGGCCCACGCCGACCGGCACACCCGCGCCGTCGCGGTCAGTTCGGTGGAGTTCCTCACCGGCTTCCGGACCGACCTGGCCGCCATTGGGGAGTGGTGCCGGGCCCACGGCGCGTACTTCATTGTGGACGGCATCCAGTCCCTGGGCGCGATTCCGATGGACGTGCGCGCGTACGGCATAGACTTTCTGGCGGCCGGTGGCCCCAAGTGGCTGATGGGGCCGGTGGGGGTGGGTTTCCTCTACTGCCGCCGGGAGTTGCTGGAGGGGATGTCGCCGCCGATGGCCGGATGCATCAGCGTCGTCGGCTGGGAGGACTGGCGGGATTACAACCTGACCTTTCTGCCCGACGCCCGCCGCTTTGACCTGGGCGGCCCCAACCTGGTGGGGATGACCGGACTGATGGCGGCGATAGAGTTGCTGTTGGAAACGGGCATAGAGAACATCCACCGCCACACGCTCCACCTGACCGATGTGTTGATCGCGGACCTGCAGCGGCGGGGCTACGAAGTGGTGAGCAATCTGGACCCGACCCACCGCTCGGCGATTGTCTCCTTCGCCGTGCCGGGGGACGTGCGGGCGGCCTATACCCGTCTGCGGGAGGCGAAAGTCGCCGTCTCCCTGCGGGAGTCCTACATCCGCGTCAGCCCCCACGGCTACAACACGGAAGACGAGGTGCTGCGCGTCGGAGAAGTGTTGGGTAACAGTTTCTAATTTTTCGTGCAAATTCGTGCAATTCGTGGCTTTTTCAGGAGGACCGATGGCTCAGGCGTCTGCCAGTGAAGTGGTACCGACCGGTTTTCTCCCCCGCGCGCCGCGTTCCGTAGAAGAGACGGGGCTGAATCTGGGGTTCCTGATAGACCTGGCCCTCAAAGTGCTATACTTTGAAGGCTTCCTCTCCGGCTACGAACTGGCGGAGCGGATGAAACTCCCCTATGCCGGAGTGGTGGACCAGGTCCTGGAGTTTCTCAAGCGGGAGAAACTCTGCGAGGTCAAGGGGGCCGGAGGGTTCGCCGAGGCGGCCTACCAGTACGCCATCTCCGACAAGGGGCGGCTGATGGCCCGCGAGGCGCTGGACCGCAGTCACTACGCGGGCCCGGCGCCCGTCCCCCTGGCGGTGTACAGCGACGCCATCCGTCAGCAGTCGCTGGGGCAGATTGTCGTCCACCAGCGGACGATGCGCCAGGCCCTTTCTCACCTGGTCATCAGCGAGGAGGTCTTCGCCCAACTGGGCCCCGCCGTCAACTCCGGCAAGTCCATCTTCCTCTTCGGCCCTCCGGGCAACGGCAAGACAGTCATCGCCGAGGCCATCGGCAAGATGATTATGGGCGGCACCATCTACATCCCGTACGCAGTGGAGGTGGACGGTCAGGTCATCAAAGTCTTTGACAGCGTCAATCACGTCCGGGCCGAGGCCCCGGCGGGGGGGCGAAACGTGGACCCCCGTTGGGTCCCCATCCGTCGTCCGATGATTATGGTGGGGGGCGAACTGACGCTGGAGACCCTGGACCTGGTCTACGACGAGACCAACAAGTACTACGAGGCCCCGTTCCAGATGAAGGCCAACGGCGGGATGCTCCTGATTGACGACTTCGGACGGCAACAGGCCCGCCCGCGCGACCTCCTGAACCGGTGGATCGTTCCGCTGGAGAAACGGGTGGACTTCCTGACCCTGCACACGGGGCGGAAGATAGAGGTCCCCTTTGACGTCCTCATCGTCTTTGCGACCAACCTGGCCCCGAAGGACCTGGTGGATGAGGCGTTTCTGCGCCGTATCCGGCACAAGATTGAGATCAAAAACCCCACCTTTGACGAGTACCGGGAGATTTTCCGCCGGGTCTGTCAGCAGAAGGGGGTGCCCTACGACGACCGGGGGCTGGCCTATCTGTTGCAGGAGCACTACATCAAGCCGAAGCGCCCCTTGCGGGCCTGCCATCCGCGCGACCTGGTAGAACAACTCTGCGACATTGCCCGCTACCTCAACGTCCCGCCGACCCTCTCCCCCGACCTGATAGACCGGGCCGCGTCGGCGTATTTTGTGGAGTTATAGGGAATGGCCGGGCGTTCGGTGCGCAACCTTGAAGAAATTCAGCGAACTCTGAGAGAACGCCTGCCCGATTTGCAGGCGCGCTACGGCATCCGCTCCCTTTCCCTGTTTGGCTCTTACGTCCGGGGCGAACAGGAAGCAGATAGTGACCTGGACATCCTGGTGGAATACGAGACTCCCCCGGACTTCTTCCAGTTCATTGAACTGGAGGACTACCTGAGCGAGATTCTGGGGGTTAAAGTGGACCTGGTCATGAAGAGTGCGCTGCGTCCCAGAATCGGGAAGCGAATCCTGGCAGAGAGCATCCCGGTATGAGAGGCGAACGACAAATAGCGGATTATCTTCAGGACATCCTGCACTACACGGATGCGGCCCTCCAGTTTGTTGAGGGGTTGCCGTCGGCGGAAGCGCTGGAGGGCGACGAGCGCACATTGCTGGCGGTCGTTCGCGCACTGGAGATTATCGGCGAGGCTGCCAAACATATTCCACAAGACATCCGCGCTCGCTACCCGGAGGTCAACTGGCGAGGGATGACGGGAATGCGGGACAAACTGGTCCACGATTACTTTGGGGTAGATGTCCGCGTGCTCTGGCGGACAGTGCGAGAACTTTTGCCGCCGCTGCGGGAATCCATTGCCCGGATTCTCGCGGATATGGAGGCTGGTTCGGAATAACCTCTGCGCAGAAGAAAGAGAGGCCAAATGCAACCGAAACAGAGCATCTCTCATATTTCATCCCGTTTGAAAGAGCCCTTCCAGCACCTGATCCTGGGGTGCGTGGACGACTATTGCGCCTACCTGACCCGTATGGAGGGGGCTTACCTGTACCATCAGCACCCCAAGGATGAGATGTATCTGGTTCTGGAGGGGGAAATCGTCATAGAGTACGCCGACGGGCCCACCGTGGTTCTGGGGCCGGGGGAGAGCCTGGTGGTGCGGGCCGGGGAACGCCATCGCTCCCGCTCCGACTCCGGCGCCCTGGTCCTGATGTTCAAAGCGCGGGATATGTTTGCCCAGTAAGATCAACATCCCTCTCTGGTGGGGCCCCCGGTCTGGCTCCAGATGTTTCTCTGCAGGTCTTGAGGATGTCAGAAAGTGCTTGTGGTGAGCCACGCAGCGAAGCGGAGTGGCGTCCAGTGACAGACACGTTCTCATGGAGGGCTCAATGACCGCGGCCAGGGAACAGAAATTTTTCGACGCTCTGAGGGACGTCTTCATCGGAGTGCCCGTAGAAGGGGAGTCCGGCTACATCAACCTGATGCGGATCAAGGCCCGATACTTCCAGCGGGTGCTGGAACCCCATCTTCGGGAGGAAGCCAACGAGGAAATGCGCGCTCTGCGTCAGGCCGGCGCTACCGACACCGAGGTGGAGAAAATCCGGGAGGAAATCTTTGATAAACTCTACACCTTCTTCCGGCGCTACTTCACCGAAAGTGGCTCCCTCGGCTTTTTCTTCACCCCCTACCATCAGAGCATCTACGAGCGGGTCTACACCGACGACCGGGACGTGATGCTCTTCTGGAAAACGTCCCGCCTCTACTATGTCAAAACGGACCGTCTCTTCCGAAGTATGGAGGTCTCCGTTGACCGATTCCGCTTCTATTTTGACGTATCCGGCCTGGAGCACAAAAAGGCCAACGAGAAGCGGGAACTGGTCTACACCTTCCGGGAACGCCGGGGCGACGGCGCCCTGGTTTTCTCCGTCTCCTATTCGGAGCGGGGTACCCAGACGAAAATAGACGACATCCGCCGGGCGGTCCGGGATGCACTGGGGCTAAAGAAGTTCACCGATGCTGTCCCGTCCGAAGAGATTCTGGAACGGGCGTTCCGGATTTTTGAACGGCAGAGCCAGGTGGATTACTTCATCTGCAAGGATGCTCGCTCCTTCCTGCGGGAGCAGTTTGACCTCTGGCTCTGGCAGTATCTCCTGGGCCGACCCGGCGAGGAGCCTCGGACGGAGTGGACCGAAACCCGCCTCCGCCACCTGCAGGCCCTCAAGCGGCTGGCCTACCGGGCCATTGACCTCATCGCCGCCTTTGAGGACGAACTGGTGCGCATCTGGAACAAGCCGAAATTTGTGCTCCGCTCCGGCTATGTGGTCACCCTGGACCGCATCTACGACCGCGATCCCCACTGGGTGGACCGCCTGGTGGCCCATCCCGGCTGGGCCGACCAGGTCCAGGAATGGCGGGACCTGGGCATCGTAGGGCCGAACTTTACTGCCGGGGCCCTATGGGAGCACACCCTGGAAGGCCAGCGCTTGCACCCCCGCTACCGCCATCTGCCTGTAGACACCCGCTACTTCAAAGACCTGGAACTGGCCATCCTGGCCCTCTTTGACTCCCTGGACGAGGCCCTGGACGGCTGGCTGATCCGCAGCGAAAACTACCAGGCGCTGAATACGCTGCGAAGGAAGTTTCATGGAAGAGTCCGTACCATTTACATAGACCCTCCTTTTAACAAGGAACAAGACGCAGATTACGCCTATATGGTGCGTTACAAAGATGCCACTTGGATTACGTTGTTGGAGAATCGACTTCAGATTGCTCGTGAGATTCTCAGCAACGAAGGGAGCCTGTTTGTCCGATGCGACTATAACGGCAATATGTTTGTCAGGATGTTGCTGGGGAACTTGTTTGAAGTGTTCAAGAACGAAATCGTCGTGAAGCGAACGCGTACGCTGAAAGGTGAGCCAGGGCGCTTCCATACAGCGACGGATACAATTTACTTTTGTGCCAAATCTGCCCACGCCATGTTCCACGGTTTCAGGACGTTGAAACCAGAATCAGAATGGAAATGGGTAGAAATGCATCTTCCAGGGACCAGAAAGGACGAGGAATCTCTGTACAGAGTGTTTTTTGGTCAAAGAATAAAGGCACCGGAGGGCCGAAGATGGGCTCTCAGTCAGGAGGCAATTGATGACGCCATAGCGAAAGGATTGGTCAAGTTAGACGAAAAGACGGGTATGCCCAAGTTTCTCACCAAATGGGAAACGTTGGGTTCCAATTGGACAGATATATCAGGATATAGTCCGACTTGGGGGTTTACAACGGAGAACTCTGAGTCACTTCTTCAAAGAGTAATAGAATCCACCTCTCAAGAGGGTGACATTGTTCTGGATTTCTTTCTGGGCATTGGGACAACAGTTGCCACAGCCCATAAGTTGAAGAGGAGGTGGCTTGGTGTGGAAATGGGGCATTATTTTTGGGAATTCTATCTGGATAACGGGGATAAAAAAACCGGTATAATCGGACGCATGAAGGAGGTACTCGCTGGCCGTGGTCATCATGAGCCTTGTGGTATATCCAGGTCGGTTCACTGGCAGGGCGGCGGCTTTTTCAAGTACTACGAACTGGAACAGTACGAGGACACCCTGCGGCGGACCCGCTATCTGGAGGACGACCTCTTCACCCCGCCGCCGACGGAGGATCCATGCCAGTACCTCTTCCTGCGGGACCCCAAAATGCTGGAGGCGCTGGAGGTGGACCTGGAGTCCGGCGCGGTGCGGGTGGACCTGAGCCGCCTCTATCCGGAAATAGACCTGGCCGAGACCCTCTCCAACCTGCTGGGCAAGCCGATCCGCCGCATCCACCCCGACCCCAACGACCCCACCCGCCCGGGCCGGGTGGAGTTCACCGACGGCACTGCGGAGGACCTGGTCCACCCCGACTGGCGGCGGATCAAACCCCTCATTTGGTGGTGAGCCAATGGCCCACATCCTGCTGCAGCAGATGCTGGAAACTATCCCGGAGGACCTCCTGCCCCCACCCTGGCGGGACCTGGATCTCGTCCGCTTTTCGGCGGCCAAGTCCCTCTGGGATTACCAGCAGGCGGCCCTGCGGAACGGGGTCCGCCTGCTCTGGAAGTACTACCAGGACCTGGTGGACTATCGGCCGGGGGAGAGTCCGGAGGCCAACCGGGAGCGCAAGCGGCAACTCTGGTGGTGGTACCGGATCAACGGTCTGCAGGACGATTTCACTGTGGACCTCTCCCGTCTGAACCACCGCCTGGTCCCTCTGCTAACCGATCGGTACGAACCCCAGTGGCGAGCGCTGCCCTACGAACACTTCATTAACCGGATGGGCTTCTGGATGGCCACGGGCAGCGGGAAGACGCTGGTGATTGTCAAATGGGTGGAAATCCTCTGGCGGCTCATCGGACGGGGAGAGATTCCCCCTCATCCTATTCTGATCCTCACCCACCGGGACGACCTGCTGGAGCAACTGAAACGTCACGTGGAGGAATTCAACCGGGGCCGGAGCGAGCCCTGGATCCTCCTGCGGGAACTGCGCCAGTATCCCGACGTCCAGCGGGAGACCCCTTCCCTTTTCCGGGACCGGGAAGTGACCGTTTTCTACTATCGGTCCGACAACCTGAGCGACGAACAGAAAGAGCGCATCGTGGACTTCAAGAACTACGAGAACGACGGCCAGTGGTACATCCTTCTGGACGAGGCTCACAAGGGGGATAAGGAAGAGTCCAAGCGCCAGTACATCTACTCTCTGCTTTCCCGGAACGGCTTTCTCTTTAACTTCTCGGCGACTTTTACCGACCCGCGGGACATCGTCACCACGGGCTACAATTTCAACCTGGAGCGCTTCGTCAACAGTGGGTACGGCAAGCACATCCTGATCCTTCAGCAGGATACGAGGCCGTTCCGGGACCGGGAGGACTACACGCATCAGGAGAAGCAGCGGGTGGTTCTGAAGGCGCTGCTCCTGACGGCCTGTATCCAGAAGACCTGCGCAGAGATTCGGGCCGTTCAATCCAACCTATACCATCGGCCCCTTCTGCTGGTCCTGGTCAACTCCGTCAATACGGAGGATGCCGACCTGTTGCTTTTCTTCCGGGAACTGGAACGGATCGCCCGGGGGGAGGTGGAGGAGGCCATCTGGGAGCAGGCGCGTCGGGAGTTGCTGGACGAGTTAGAAAATCGTCCCCAGTATCTGTTTGAGCCGACTGGCCCGCGCGTCCACGCCGAAGTCCTGCGTCATATGACATATCCGGACCTTCTCCGGCTGATGTTTCACGCCGACCGGAGCGGCGAACTGGAGGTGCTGGTCCGCCCGTCCAACCGACAGGAACTGGCCTTCAAGGTCAAGACTGCCGACCGCCCCTTTGCGCTGATCAAAATCGGCGACATCTCTGGCTGGCTGCGGGACAAACTGACGGGCTACGAAGTGAACGAGCGGTTTCAGGACGAGGGCTTCTTCGCTCGCCTCAACGAGGACGACTCGGACATCACGGTCCTGATGGGCTCCCGGACCTTCTACGAGGGCTGGGACTCCAACCGCCCCAACGTCATCTGTTACATTAACATCGGCGTGGGGGAGGAGGCGCGGAAATTCATCCTGCAATCGGCCGGAAGAGGGGTGCGGATTGAGCCGCTGCCGGGGAAGCGGAAGCGTCTGGCATCTCTGATGAGCGCGGGAGACATCTCTCGGAGCCTGGCAGATCGGCTGATGGACCTGGTCCCCCTGGCGGAGACGCTTTTCATCTTTGGCACCAACCGCCAGGCCCTGCAGAAAGTGATGGTGGGGCTCCAGCAGGAACGGGTCAAGACCGGAGTCCGGCAACTGTCCCTGTTTGAGGTGAACGAGGCGGCCCGGGAGCAATTGTTGCTGATCCCCACCTATCGGCCCTCGGGTGCCCTTCTGGCGGAGCAACGGAAAATCGCGAAGTTTGAGATAGACCGGGAAGAGTGGGAGGCCTTGCGGCAATTCGTGGAAAACACCGACGACCGAGTGCTTCTGGCCCTCCACGATTCCGTCCAGCCGAAGCAGGTCCGGCTCCTGCGGGCCACCCTGATCCAGCCCGACGAATTTTACCGGTATAACGGGCGGAAGTTCGGCAATCTGCGGCTGGCCCTGCAGCGGGTGCTGGATTACCTCGGGGTCCTGCTGGAGCAGGTGGAGGGGCTGAAGGTACTGGAGGAGGAGATCCGCCACTATCGCCACATCGCTGTCCTGGAAGAAGTGAACGTCCAGGCGCTGCAGGATGCGATCCGGCGGGTGAAGGCGTATCGTCCCCCCGAGGAAGTTGCCGCTGCACAGGAACGACTGAAAGAACGGTTCCAGCGCGGCGAACTCAGTGTAGACGAATTCACGGAAGAGATCGTCCGGCTGTCGCAAATTTCTTCTATTCGGGAGGAGCGGTTTGAGCACCACCACCAGGCTGTTTGCATCCGACACATCGCCTGCCACTACTACATCCCGGTCATCCTGAGCGAACACGAGCGGGTGGACTACCTGCAACACATCATCCGGACCCGCAGCGAGGTCCAATTCATAGAAGCGTTGGAGGCATATCTGGAACAGCCCCACAACCGCTTCCGGGACCTGGATTGGTGGCTCTTCAGCAAACTTGATGAAGCTCTGGACGACGTGTATTTGCCATACTATGACCCCTTTGCCAACCGGCTGGCTCACTTCAAGCCTGATTTCATCTTCTGGATGGTGCGCAGGGGGGATTACTTCATCGTCTTTGTAGACCCGAAAGGGACCGAACATCGGGACGCAGACCGGAAACTGGAGGGGTACCGCATCGTCTTTGAGGAAACGCCGGGGTGTCCGAGAGAATTCCCCTATGGCGATTATCGGGGACGGGTTTTCTGCTTTCTGTGGACTACGGACACGGCACGGATTCCTGACACTGTGGATCGCTGGTACTGGGTAGATAGCATAGACGGAATGCTGGAGAAAGTGCTGAGCGGAGGGATCAGGTCCGAATGAAGGGTATTGCCCATTTCATCTCCGGCGTCGCCATCGCCACCTTTTTCCCCGAGGTGGTCCGACAGGCCGCCGACGGGTCTCTCCTGCCCGTCCTGGGGGGCGTCGCGGGCATCCTGCCCGACACGCTGGACTTCAAATTCGCCCGCTACTTTGAACGGTACGACCTGGAAATAGACCCCGGCCCCCACCCGGACGCGCACCAGATCGCCGACGCGCTGGCCGGCGCGATGCGGCGGGCCTACGAGACGGGCCAGTCCCAGAACATCATGCTCCACACCATCCGCCTGGGCGCCGACCTCTGGCGGCAGTACATCGTCCGCTTTGACCCCCGGCGGAACGAAGTGGCGGTTCGGATTGGCCCCGTCGTCAACACCGGGCAGGTGCCGTTTCCCGGCTCGGAGCCCGAGGGCGCGGAGGAAGTGCGGGTCCCCCTGGACTTCCCCCTGGTGGAGACCTACGACGAGGAGTACCGGGTGGACATCTTCAGCGGTCCTTCGTTTCGCTTTGAACGGGTGGGGGACCGGTTGCGGGTCCACTTCCTGGACTGGCATCGCCGCTGGAGCCACAGTCTGACGCTGGCGGCGCTGCTGGGGCTGGGCGTGGCCATGGTGGGCGCGCTGATAGAGAAGGCGAGCCAGGGGGTGGTCACCCGCACCCCGCTGTGGGCGGGCCTGGTGACCGCGCTGGGCTTCGCCGGGCACATCCTGGAGGACCAACTGGGCTTTATGGGGAGCAACCTCTTCTACCCCTTCACGCGGGGCCGCCTGCCGGGCCTGCGCCTGCTCCGCTCCGGCGACGCCATCCCCAATTTCCTGACCGTCTGGCTGGCCTCCGCGCTGATCCTCTTCAACCTGGACCGCTTCTCGGCCGCGCCGCGCCTGGACCCCCGCTATTATCTCCCCCTGGTGGTGGGGCTCCCGCTGGTGGTCCTGGGCGGGTTCTACGCCCTGCAGCGCTCCCGGGCCCGGCCCCGCTCCCGGGAATTCCTGCGCCAGCGGGACATCGTTTCGGAGACGGAAGAGGTGGAGGTGGGGTAAATGAATTCCCGTGAAGACATTCTCCGCTTGCTGAGCGAACACCGTGCGGAGTGGCGGAAGTGGGGAGTGAAATCGCTCGCTCTCTTCGGATCCGCTGCCCGGGGGGATCTGCGTCCAGAAAGCGATGTGGACATCCTGGTGGAGTTTGAGGGACCCGCTACCTTTGACCGCTATCTGGAACTGAAGTTTTATCTGGAAACTCTCCTCGGGCGGTCTGTGGACCTGGTAACTCCCCGGGCTCTCAAGCCTTTGATGCGGCCCTATGTGGAGAAGGAGGCAGTTCGTGTCCCGTGATCCAAGGTTGTATCTTGAGGATATTCGCCAGGGCTGTGAGAAAGTCCTGCGCTACACCGAAGGGATCACCTTTGATCAGTTTTTGGAGGATGAGCGCACTCTGGATGCGGTGGTGCGGAATCTGGAAATCATCGGAGAGGCTGTCCGTCATATCCCTGGTGAGATAAAACAGCGGTACCCCGAGGTGGAGTGGTCTAAAATCGTGGCGTTGCGGAACATTATTGCTCACGAATATTTCGGAGTGGATGAAGAGATTGTTTGGGACATTGTCCAGATGTGGGTCCCGATGCTGTTACAACAGGTGCAGCAGATTCTCTTAGAGGAGTCGCGCAACAATCCATTCTGACGATTTGTTCTGGCTTCATCTGAAGGGCCTGCCCGCTTTTCGGGCACTCCTGCGGGCCACAGAGGCCCGTTTTTATGCCGATCTGCCTTTCCCGGAACCGGTGCTGGACCTGGGCTGCGGGGACGGTCACTTCGGCGCGGTGGCCCTGCCCCGTCCGCCGGACGTCGGCCTGGACCCCGCCGCCCCATCGCTGCGGGAGGCATCCCGGCGCGGGGCGTACCGCCTGTTGCTTCGGGCCGACGGTGGCCATCTTCCCTTCCCGGACGGCGCGTTCGGCACGGTGGTCAGCAACTGCGTCCTGGAGCACATCCCGGACGTGGAACCGGTGGTCCAGGAGGTGGCCCGGGTCCTCTACCCGGGCGGACGGTTTTACTTCTCCGTCCCCGGCCCGGATTTCCTGGCCCTGCTCTTCGTGGGACGGGCCCTGGACCGGGTGGGGCTCCGCCCCCTGGGGGACCTCTACCGGCAGTTCTTCCACCGCATCTCCCGGCACTACTATTATGACGGGGTGGAGGGCTGGCGGTCCCGGCTGGAGCGGGCCGGCCTGCAACTGGTGGACGCGCGCCCGTATCTTTCCCCCCGGGCTCTGGCCGCGGTGGAGTTGGGGCACTATTTCGGCCTCCCCTCTCTGGTGGCGAAGAAACTGACCGGTCGCTGGGTCCTCTGCCCGTCCCGTCCCAACCTCTGGCTGACGGACCGCCTGTTCCGACCGTTTTATGAAGAGTCGCCTTCTCCCAGAAACGGATGTCTCTTCATTGCTGCAGAGAAGAAACCATAACCGCAGCGGGCGCAAAGGACGAAGAAGGGGTTTGGGGGCGGCGGCGAAGCCGCCGCCCTCAAACCCCATGATTTCCCCCTCCGGGCAGGGGGAGGGGTGAGGATTCCTATGCGAAAACCCGATACCCTGCTGTTCATCCTGGGCCTGGGGCTGGTGGTCCTGGGACAGGTCTACTTTCTGCGACTCCCGCAGTATACCTGGGACGGCGTCATCTTCTGCGCGCTGGGCGCGCTGATGTGGGTGCTGGCCCTGCGGCGCGCGGAGGAGCGGAGCGACGCGCGTCCGGCGCGGCCGGCCTGGTACCGCCAGTGGCTGGCGGACGCGGCCGCCCATCCCTTGCGGACGGGTCTGCTGGGGGTCGGGGTGCTGCTGGCCCTCTGGGCGGGCATCGGCGCGCGCCGGGCCGACCCCGCCGCCGACTTCTCCCCCTACCTGCGCGCCTGGGCGCTGGGCCTGCTCCTCTACCTGCTGGCCTTCGCCCCCCTGCGCCCCCGCTCCCCTGCTCCCCTGCCCCCCCGCTCCTCTGCTCCCCTGCCCCCCCGCTCCTCTGCTCCCCTGCCCCCCCGCTCCTCTGCTCCCCTGCCCCCCCGCTCCCCTGCTCCTCTGCCCCCCCGCTCCTCTGCTCCCCTGCTCCTCCTGCTCCTGGCCGCCTTCCTGGCCCGCGCCGTCGCTCTGGACGAAATCCCGGCCAACTTCGGGGGAGACGAGGGCACCCAGGCCCTGGAGGCGCTGCGCCTGCTGGGCCCGCCCCTGGGCAACCCCTTCGCCACCGGCTGGTACAGCGTGCCCACTATGTCCTTCCTGGTCGCCGGGCTGGGGATGAGACTCTTCGGCGCCACCGTCGCCGGGGTGCGAATGCTCTCCGCCCTGGCGGGCACTACCTCCGTCCTGACGACCTATCTCCTGGCGCGCCGGCTGGCCGGGGAGTGGGTGGGGTGGGGGGCGGCGGTCCTGGTCGCCTTCGGCCACTACGGGCTCCACTTCAGCCGCCTGGCCTCCAACCAGATTGCCGACGCGCTGCTGGGGCCCCTGGTTCTCTACTTCCTCCTTCGGGGACTGGAGAGCGAGAGTAAAGGTGACAGTCACCTTCAAGGTGACTGTCACCTCTGTCACCTCTGGATGACCCTGGCCGGGTTGGTTCTGGGCCTCTCCTGGTACACCTACTTCGGCGCCCGGCTGATGACCGTTGTCGTCGGCCTGTATCTGGTCGGGCGGGCGATGAGGGAAGGGCACGAATTCCTGGCCCGCTACGGGCGCGGGCTGCTTGTACTGGTGGTGGGGTTCGCGCTGACCGTATGGCCGCTGGCCCTCTACTACATCGCCCATCCGGTTGATTTCCTCTCCCGCTACAACCAGGTCAGTATTTTCGCCTCCGGCTGGCTGGACCGGGAGGTCGCGGCGACCGGCAGGAGCGCGGCGGCGCTGCTGCTGGAGCAGTTCTGGAAGTCCGTTTCGGCCTTCAACGCCACCCCGGACCCCACTTTCTGGTACCATCCCGGCATCCCCCTGCTGGACCCCGTCTCCGGCGTCTTTTTGATTCTGGGACTGGCGGTGACCCTCTGGCGGGTCCGGCGGCCTGCGTGGGGATTGCTCCTGCTCTGGTTCTGGGCGCTGGTCATCCTGGGCTGGACCCTGACCGAGAACCCACCGTCCAGTCAGCGGGGGGTGGGGACCATCCCGGTGGTGGCCATCCTGACCGCCCTGGGCCTCACGGAGACCCTGAATGCCCTCCGCCGCCTGACCGGAGACCGCTTACGTTTCCCGTTTCACGTTTCACTTTTTACCCTCCTGGCCATCATTGCCCTCATCAACCTGTTTTTCTACTTCCGGGTCTACACGCCCCGCCGCGTCTACGGCAACCCCACCGCGGAGGTGGCGGATGTGCTCTGTGACGAACTGGAACGGCGGGAATCCGTTCCGCCTGTCTATTTTGACGGCCCGCCGGTCATGTACTGGGACTTCGGCGCCATCGCCTTCCGATTGCGGGATGTGACGGGCCGGGACTTCTCGGTGGAGGAACTGCCGGAAGTGGACGTCTCGCGCGGCGCGCTCTTCGTCGTCCTGGCGGAAAAAATGGGGGATTTGGACGCCCTGCGGGCCGCGTTCCCCCAGGGGGAAGAGACTCCCGTCTATTCGGATGCGGACGGACGACTTCTCTTTATTTTCTACGAAATTCACCACTGAATCTGATGCGTTATGAAGAACAAGAGGTGCATCCAGAGATCATGGTATAGACCAATCCGGGAGAGCATCGGGGTTATCCTGGCCCTTCTGGCCATTTTGGCCCTCAGCTCTGCCTTCGGAATCCAGGCCCAAACTGGCTCTCCTGCTCTGACTCCTCAGGCGTATCTCCCTTTGGTCCTGAAATCCCCGGCCTGTGCCCTCAGTCCTGAAGAGGCGGAAATTGCCCGCTATATGAGAGAGCATCCTGATCAGCGGCGCCCCTCTCTGACCTGTCATCCGATCCTGGCGCGCGTGGCGCGGGAACGGGCGGAAGACATGGCCCGGCGGCGCTATTTCAGCCACGTCAACCCAGACGGATACGGCCCCAACTATCTGGTGCGTCAGGCGGGCTACGTGCTCCCCTCGTATTACGATCAGGCTCCTGATGCCAACAACATTGAGTCCATCGCAGCGGGCTACTCCACCGCGGCGGCTGTCTGGAATGGCTGGATGAGTTCCGAGGGACACCGGACCCATTTACTGGGCCTTCATCCCTTCTTCGCTGAACAGATAGAGTACGGCATCGGCTACACATACGATCCCGGCAGTCCTTACCGATACTACTGGGTTGTGATCACAGCCAGGCCCGGACCATAGGACTTATGGAGCGAAAGCAATCACGCTGGGAAACCTCCCTCATCCTGCTGGCCATTCTTCTGATCGGCCTTTCCTTTCGCGTCGTCGGACTGGGGTGGGGCGAGGGACAGCCCATTCATCCCGACGAGGAGTTCCTCCGCCAGGTGACGGCGGCAGTCAGTTGGCCCGATTCGCTGTCCCTCTACCTGGATACGGCCCGCTCCCCGCTGAACCCCTACAACCGCGGCTACGGGTTCTTCGTGTACGGCACGTTGCCTCTCTTCCTCAACCGCGCGGTGGGGGAGGCGCTGGATCAGGGATGCCGGAACGGCGAGGCGGTCTCCCTTCCGGCCCGGCTGCTGGCCCCGCTCCTGCTGGGGACCCCGTCGGCCTGCTGGCCGGGGAGTTTCAGCGGGTCCGGCGCCCGCCACCTGGGGCGGCTGCTGGCCGCCCTGCTGGATACGGGGAGCATCCTCTTCGTCTTCCTGGCCGGGCGGCGGCTCGGCGCCGGGTACGGGAAGGGCATATCTGGCCCCTCTCTGGGATTGCTGGCCGCGGCCCTCTACGCGCTGGCGGTCCTGCCTATCCAGCAATCCCACTTCTACACGGTGGACGCCTACGCCAACTTCTTCGTGGCCGTCACCCTCTACTTGGCCCTCTGTCTCGCGGGGCAACCCTCGGGGGGGCAACCCGTAGGGGCAGGGCTTGCCCCTGCCCCCGATGCCCCTGCCCTCCCCTACATCTATGCCTTTCTGGCCGGCCTGACCACCGGGCTGGGGGTGGCCTGCAAAATCAGCGTCTGGCCCCTGGGCCTGCTGGTGGGCCTGGCAGCCCTCCTCCGCGCCCTGCGCCCTGCGCCCTGCGACCTGCGACCTGCGACTTGCGACTTGCGCCCTGCGCCCTGCGCCCTGCGCCCTGCGACCTGCGACCTGCGGCCTGCGACCTGCGACCTGCGCCGTGCCGCCCTGCGCCTATTGCTCCTCGGCTTCCTTGCCCTCCTGGGCGCCTTCCTGGCCTTCCGGCTGGCCCAGCCCTACGCCTTTCTGGGCCCCGGTCTCTTCGGCCTGCGCCTCAACCCTCAGTGGCTCCAAAACATGGCCGAAGTGCGCGGCCTGATGTCCGGCGCGGTGGATACGTACCCGGGCCATCAGTGGACCAACCGGCTGCCGCTGGTGTTCCCCTGGGTCAACATGGTCTTCTGGGGGCTGGGCCTTCCCCTGGGGCTGACCGCGTGGGCGGGCTGGGGCGTTGCGGCCGTCCGCCTGGGCCGCCGCTGGCGGCGGGAGGGGCTGGCCACGCTGGCCGGTGACCCCGTTCTCCTCCCCTGGCTCTGGGCCACCGGCTACTTCCTCTACCAGGGCACCCAGTGGGTCAAGTCCGTCCGCTACCTCCTGCCGGTCTACCCGGCCCTCATCCTCCTGGCCGCCTGGCTCCTGCTCCAACTGTGGGTTCGTCATAAGGTGCAAAGCAAGGCCCCCTCCCATTCTCTGCGCCCTGCTCCCTGCGACCTGCAAGTACGGGCGAGGCATGCCTCGCCCCTACCTGCTCCCTGCGCCCTGCGACCTGCGACCCTGTATCTTGCGACCTGCTCCCTGCTCCTTGCGACCTTTCTCTGGGCCCTGGCCTTCACTTCCATTTACCGGCGGCCCCACACCCGCATCGCGGCCTCCCGCTGGATTTTCCAGAACGTCCCTACCGGTTCCGTCCTGGCGACGGAGCACTGGGACTGGGCGCCTCCGCTGCGGGTGGACGGCAGAGACCCCTTCGGCGGGATGTACCGGGGCCTCTCCACCAGTTCCGACGGCACCCTCCAACTCTACCACGACGACACGCCCCAGAAGCGGGAGGACCTGCTGAACTGGCTGGACGAGGCGGACTACATCATCATCGGCTCCAACCGTCTCTACGCGTCCATCGTCCGACTGCCTACCCGTTATCCGCTGACCATTGCCTATTACCGCGCGCTCTTCAGCGGCCAACTGGGCTTTGAACTGGTGGCCGACTTCACCTCCTACCCGGCCATCGGCCCCTTCCAGTTCCCGGATACGGAGGAGCCGTTCCCCGTGCCGGAGGCCCCGTACCAGTACCGCGCGGCGCCGGTATCGGTGCCGTTGCCCCCGGCGGAGGAGGCCTTCAGCGTCTACGACCACCCCCGCGTCCTCATCTTCCGCAAGACCGCCGCGTACTCCCGGGCGCGGGCCGAGGCGCTCCTGCCAGCCTCACTCCTGGACAACGTCCTTTGGGTGACGCCCAAACAGGAGACGCTGCGCACCTGGCGGCGGATTCTCCCCTTCCTCCCCTCGGGGGAAGGCCCCCAGGCCGGGCGTCGGCCCCTGCTGGATGCCCGGACCTGGGCCGACCAGCAGTCGGGCGGGACCTGGTCGGCGATGTTTCGGCGGGAGAGTCCCCTGAACCGGTCATCGTTCCTGGCAGCGGTCGTCTGGTACCTGGCGGCGGGGGGGCTGGGGTGGCTGGCCTTCCCCCTGCTCTGGCGGGCCCTCCCGCACCTGCCCGACCGGGGCTACGGCATCGCCCGCGCGGTGGGCCTGCTGACCGTCTCCTACCTGACCTGGCTGTCGGCCAGTCTGCGCGTTCTGCCTAACACGCGCGGCACGGTCGCCCTGGCCGTCCTGCTGCTGGCGGCAGCCGGGGGACTCTCCCTCTGGCGGCGCTGGGGTGAGTTCCGGCAATTTCTGAACGGGGCCCGGCCGCTTCTTCTGGTCTACGAGGGCCTGTTTCTGGCCCTCTACGCCTTCTGGGCCTGGGTGCGGGCCCAGAACCCCGACCTCTGGCATCCGGTCGTCGGGGGCGAGAAGCCGATGGACTTCGCCTACCTGAACGCGGTCATCAAATCCACCTGGTTCCCGCCCTACAACCCCTGGTTCGCCGGTGGCTACATCAACTACTACTACTTCGGCTTCGTCCTGGTGGGGACGCTGGCGAAACTGACGGGCATTATGCCCTCCATCGCCTATAACCTGGCGCTGGCCCTCTTCTACGCCCTGACGGGGGGCGCCGCCTTCTCCGTGGCCTTCAACCTGGTCGCTCGCAGTCAGCCACAAAGCGAAGCGGAGTGGCGTCCGGGTGCTGGTAGTCAGCCACGCAGCGCAGCGGAGTGGCGACCATACATCGCGGGTTTCCTTGCCGTTTTCTTCCTCCTGGTCCTGGGCAACCTGGGGGAAGCGAAACTCCTCTTTGACGGGTTCCGTCTGGTGGCCGGTGAGCCCCCCTTCCGGAGCACCATCCCCGGCATGGAAGCGCTGGTGCAGGCCCTGCGGGGGTTCGGGATGGTCCTGGGCGGCACCCCTCTGCCCTTCCGTCCCGAAACCCCCTACTGGAATCCCACCCGGATGATCCCGCCGGATGCCAGCGGGGTCGGGCCCATCACGGAATTTCCGGCCTTCACCTTCCTCTACGCCGACCTGCACGCTCACCTGCTGGCCCTGCCGTACACCCTCTGCACGCTGGTGGTGATGGTGGAGTGGGCGCTGGGACTTCGGCGGGGCCGCCCGACCGGGCTCTCTCTGCTCCTGGCGGGTCTCCTTATCGGCGCGCTGCGGGCGACCAACACCTGGGACTACCCCACCTACCTCCTGCTGGCGATGGCGGTACTGGCCTGGAGTATGGTTCGTAGCCAGGCGCGCAGCGAAGCGGAGTGCCGTAAAAAGGGCTGGTTGTTGAGTGCTCTTCTCTATCCCCTCCTCCTGGCCGGGCTGACCGTATTGCTCTTCCTCCCGTACATCCGCGCCTACATCGCCCCCTACAACCGGATGCGCCTCTGGACGGATGCCCGCACGCCGCTGGACATCTACCTCTGGCTGCTGGGCCAGTTCCTGTTCCCGGTGGGCACGCTGTTGCTGGTGGATGCCTGGCGGGTGCTCTCGGCCCGACGGTTATCCCATTTTGCCGTTGGGGTGGGGGGATTGCTGTTCTGTGGACTGTTGGTGGCCCAACTGGGCCGGGTGCCGGTGGCGGCGGTCGCTCTCCCGCTGGGAGTGCTGGCCCTCGTCCTGGCCTTCTTGCGGCCCGCCCCCCGCGCGCTGACGGCGTTATGGACGGCAGTGGCTCTGACGCTGACCCTGGGTGTGGAAGTCCTGGTCCTGGAAGGGGACATCGGGCGGATGAACACCGTCTTCAAGTTCCACTTCCAGGCCTGGACCCTGCTCTCGCTGAGCGCGGCGGTCTCGCTGGTGGAGTTGGTGAAGGTCACGGATGCCTGGCCCCACGATGCCCGACGGGTCTGGTGGGGGGTGATGGCGGCGATGCTCTTCGCGATGTCCCTCTTCCCGGTCATGAGCATCCCGGCCAAAGTGGGGGACCGGTTCACCCATGCCACCGGCCCCACGCTGGACGGCATGGCCTACATCCGCTACAGCCGCACCGGGGACGTGCGCGGCGAGGTGGACCTGGGGCCGGACTACGGGGGGATTCTCTGGCTGCTGGAGAAGGTCCAGGGTTCGCCGGTCATCCTGGAGGGGTTGGGAGCGCGGGAGTACCTCTGGGGGAACCGTGTTTCCATCTACACCGGCCTGCCGGCCGTCGTCGGCTGGCGCTGGCACGAGGTACAGCAGGGGATGGGGGAGGAGGTGGACCGCCGACACTGGGAAGTGCAGGAGTGCTACAACACCCCGGACACTGAGCGGGCGCTGGCGATTCTGAGCCAGTACCACGTCCGCTACGTCTATGTGGGCCCTTACGAACGCCTCTACTACGACCCCGCCGGGCTGGCCAAGTTTGATGTCTTGGCGGCCCGGGGGCTTCTGCGGGTGGTCTATGACCGGGAGGGGGTCCGGATTTATGAGGTGGTGAGCACGGAGTGACGGCCCATAGACGCGGGTGTATCCTAATTTTGTCGGGCTGGCTGCTTTGTAGGACAACTGCTCGCAGTTGTCCTACATTTTGACAAGACAACCCAGGAGCATTATAATGTCCCCAATGTCTGTAGACTAAATCTATTCGCCCCCACGTTTTCAACAGGAGGAGATATGCTATTCCAACGCACATTTCCCGCACTGATCGTCCTGGTTGCACTGGCGGTTCTGCTCTCCCTGGTCGGCTGTCGCCCTTCTACGCCTACGCCAGCCGCAGGGGAAACACCGGCTCCACCGAAGGAGAACGTGGCCGTCTATGCCCACCCCACCTCCTTCCCGGATATTGACCCCAGCGTCAGTTACTCCAACGATTCGGCTGTCGTCTCCAACCTCTATGAGACGCTCGTCTGGTACAACCCGCCGATGCACCCCCAACTGCTCCGGCCCGGCCTGGCGGAGCGCTGGGAGTCCAACGCGGATGCCACCGAGTGGACCTTCTACCTGCGCAAAGGGGTGAAGTTCCATGACGGCACTTTCCTAAACGCTCAGGCGGTCAAGTACTCCATTGAGCGCACCATCAATATGGGCATGGGGGCCTCCTACATCTGGGACCCGGTGGAAGAAATCACGGTGGTGGATGATTACACCGTCCGCTTCAAACTCAAATATCCTGCTCCCCTGGACCTCATCGCGGCCTCCGGCTATGGCTCCTGGATTTTCAGCCCGGCCTGTGTGGAGGCCCAGGGCGATAAAGCCAGTGAGTGGTTCAACGAGGGCCACGACTGTGGGAGCGGCCCGTACACCATTGAGAGTTACGAGCGGGGCCGTCGGCTGGTCATCACCCGCTTTGACGACTACTGGGGCGGCTGGAAGCCGGGCCAGTTCACCAAAGTCGTCTTTGAGGTGGTGGAAGACCCAACGGTCCGGCAGCAGATGATAGAGGCCGGCACCGCCGATGTCACGTACGACATCCCCCGCGCCAACCTGGCCGCGCTGGACGCCCGCCCCGACGTCGTCGTCTACACCAACCCCGCGTTCCAGAACCTGGTGGGCCTGCTGAACGTCCGCAAGCCCCCGCTGGATAACAAACTGGTCCGGCAGGCCATCTCCTACGCCTTCCCCTACGATCGGTTCATCCAGACCGTGGTCTCCGGCTACGCAGTCCAGTCCCACGGCCCGGTACCTCTGGGGATGTGGGGCCACAGCGACCAACTGTTCCAGTACACCTACAACCTGGATAAGGCCCGGGAACTGCTCGCTCAGGCCGGGTACCCCAACGGCGGTTTCAAACTGGTGATGACGCACGTCGCGGGGGACCTGGACGAGCGGCAGGTCGGCGAGGTCTGGAAGGCCGAACTGGCGAAACTGGGGATTGACCTGGAGGTGCGCGGAATGGCGTGGGAGGCCCAGTGGGACCTGGGCAAGTCCGACCCGATGCAGGCGCAGGACATCTTCGTGATGTACTGGTGGCCCGACTACGTCTCCCCCTACAGTTTCCTCTACAGCATGTTCCACTGCGAGGAGGAGACCCTCTTCAATCTGGGCTACTACTGCAATCCCCAGTACGACGAGTTGATAGACCGGGCGAACGCCCTCTCCGGCAGCAACCGGGCGGAGGCCGAGCGGTTGTTCATAGAAGCCCAGAAAATCCTGATAGACGACGCGGTGGCGGTCTTCTTCTACGACCTGGTCAACACCCACGCGGTGCGGGCCGACATCAAGGGATACGTGGACAACCCCGCCTACCCGCACGTCGTCTTCTTCTACGAACTGTCCCGGTAAGGTAGGAGTCGGGGCCTGGCGGCGGCGGCCGAAGGCCGCCGCCGCCAGCATGAACGCTTTGCCGATGAAAGTCTGGGAATATATCCTCCGGCGGCTGTTGCTGGCCGTTCTGGTGATCTTCGGGGTCTCCGTGGTCACCTTCTTCATCGCGCGCGTGGTGCCATCGGACCCCGCCGCCCTCTGGGTCGGACCCCGCCCCTCCCCCGACCAGATTGCCGCCGCGCGCGTCAAACTCGGCCTGGACCGTCCTCTCTACATCCAGTACTTCTACTACCTGGGCAACCTCCTGCGCGGCGACCTGGGCGTCTCCATCAAGACCCACCAGCCCATCGTCCGGGACCTGCGGGCCTACCTGCCCGCCACCCTGGAACTGGTGCTGGTCGGGATGGCTATGGCTGTCTTCATCGGCATCCCGCTGGGCGTGCTCTCCGCCGCCCGGCGCAATCGCTTCCTGGACCACTTCAGCCGGCTGGTGGCGGTGGCGGCCGTCTCCATCCCCACTTTCTGGCTCGGCCTGCTGCTGCAACTGATCTTCTTTGGCCAACTCCGCTGGTTACCTATCGGCGGGCGGGTGAGCATTGAGACCACTCTCTATCACCCCATCCAGACCATTACCGGCTTCTACCTGATAGATACATTGGTCACCCGGAACTGGCCTGCCTTCCGCGATGCGCTGGCCCACATCATTCTCCCGGCCTTCACTCTGGCGACGTACGCCATCGGCCTGACCATCCGCATGACCCGCTCCACCATGGTGGAGGTCCTGCAGGAGAAGTACATCGTCGCCGCGCGGGCCGCCGGACTCTCCGAACGGACCATCCTCTTCCGCCTGGCACTGAAAAACGCCATTGTCCCGACCCTGACAGTCCTGGCCCTTTCGTTTGTCTATTCGCTGACGGGCGCCATTTTGGTGGAAGTCATCTTCTCCTGGCCCGGTCTGGGCAGTTATGTGACGTCGGCTATTATCAATGTGGACTTCCCGGTCATCATTGCGGTCACGCTGGTGGTGACGGTCTTCTACGTGCTCATCAATCTGGTGCTGGACCTGGTCCAGGTCGTCCTGGACCCGCGCGTGGTTTTGAAATAACGCACCATGACCACCCTGATCCAGCCATTCCTGGAGCGTTGGGCCCACGAACACCGCTCCCAACTGGAGGAGTACCGCCTGATGGGGCGGGCGTTCCTGCGGGACCGGCTGGCCGTCGCCAGCCTGGTCGTCATCCTGCTGTTCCTCTTCGGCGCCATCTTCGCCCCCTGGCTGACCCCTTACCCGGAGCAGGGCCGGGGGGAACCGAAAATAGAGGAGCAGTTTCAGCCGCCGTCCTGGCAACACCCCCTGGGGACGGATGAATTGGGACGGGATGTGCTGGCACGGGTGCTTTTCGGCGGGCGGACTTCTCTCTCCATCGGCTTTCTGGTCGTCATCATCGCCGTCGCGGTTGGTACGCCGCTGGGTGCGCTGGCGGGCTACTTCGGCGGCTGGCTGGACGAGGCCATCATGCGCCTGACCGACATCTTCCTGGCCTTCCCGTCCCTCCTCCTGGCCATCGCCATTGCCGCCGCGCTGGGGCCCAGTTTCACCAACGCGATGATCGCCGTCGCGCTCACATGGTGGCCCTGGTACACCCGCCTGGTCCGTGCCCAGACCCTCTCTCTGCGGGAACGGTCGTTCGTGGAGGCCGCCCGGGGGATTGGGGTGGGGGAGGGGACCGTCATCCTCCGTCACATCCTCCCCAACGTGATGACGCCGGTCCTGGTCCAGGCCACGATGGACATCGGTTCCGCCATCCTGACCGGCGCGGCGATGAGTTTCATCGGGCTGGGCGTCCAGCCTCCAACCCCGGACTGGGGGCAGATGATCAATCTGGGCCGTATCTACTTCATCAGCCGTCCCTGGCTGACCACTTTCCCCGGCCTGGCCATTTTCCTGGTCTCCCTCTCCTTCAACCTGTTGGGGGATAGCATTCGGGACATCGCCGACCCCCGCACCCGGAGGGCCGTCCGATGAGGGAGCCCCTGATTTCCGTCCGCGACCTGCAGGTCCACTTCCACACCCACGCCGGGGTGGTCCACGCGTTGAACGGGGTTTCCTTTGACCTGTATCCGGGGGAGATTCTCGGCCTGGTGGGGGAGACGGGGTGCGGCAAGTCGGTGACGGGGCTGGCGTTGCTGGGGCTGATCCCGCCGCCGGGCCAGGTCGTCGGCGGGGAAATCCGCTATCGCGGCCAGAACATCCTGACCCTGCCCCCGGCCCAGATGCGGGCCCTGCGGGGCGGGAAAATCGCCATGATTTTCCAGGACCCGGCGGCGGCCCTGAACCCTGTCTTCACGGTGGGCGAGCAGATGGAGTTGGTCACCCGTCGCCACCGCCGTATGGGCCGGGAGGCCGCCCGCCGCCAGGCGGCGGAGGTCCTCCGCTCGGTGGGGATGCCCGAACCGGAGCGCATCCTGGATACGTACCCTCACGAGTTGAGCGGCGGCATGCAGCAGCGGGTGATGATCGCGATGGCCCTCTCCTGCGGCGCCGAGGTCCTGGTCGCCGACGAGCCCACCACCGCGCTGGACGTCACCATCCAGGCCCAGATTCTGGACCTGCTGGTGGATTTGAAGCGGACGCGCGGGCTCTCCATCCTGCTCATCACCCACAACCTGGGCGTGGTCGCCGAGACCTGCGACCGGGTCGCCGTCCTGTACGCCGGGTTCATCGTGGAGACCGGGCCGACCGGGGCCATCTTCCAGTCCATGAAGCACCCGTATACCCAGGGATTGCTGGCGGCTATCCCCCATCCATCCAGCCGGGGCCGCCCCCTCCAGGCCGTCCCCGGCACCGTGCCGGACGGATTGCAACTGCCGCCGGGGTGTCTGTTCCACCCCCGCTGTCCCTTCGCCTGGGACCGCTGTCGCCAGGAGCGCCCCGTGCTCCGGGAGGTGGCCGACGGGCATCAGGTCGCCTGTCATCTCTACGCCGGGGAGGCGGAGCGATGACCGAGCCGCTGGTCCAGGCCCGCCAGTTGACCAAGCACTACGTCCTGCGGGGCGGACTCTTCAGCCGCCGACAGGTCGTCCGCGCTCTGCATTGGGTGGACCTGACCGTCTATCCGGGGGAGACCTTCGGGGTGGTGGGGGAGTCGGGCTGCGGGAAGACCACCCTGGGGCGTTGCCTGCTCCGGCTGGTAGAGCCGACCTTCGGGGAAGTCCTCTTCCGGGGGGAAAACCTGCTCCAACTGGACCGGGAGACCCTTCGCCAGCGTCGCCGGTACTTCCAGATGCTCTTTCAGAACCCCTATCTCTCGCTGGACCCCCGGATGAATGTCCTCAACCTGGTGGGGGAGCCGCTGGTGACCCATACCGACCTGCGGGGGCGCGCGCTGGCGGAGCGGGTGGCGGCACTCCTGGAGCGGGTGGGCCTCTCGGCGGACCATCTGTACCGGTATCCCCACGAGTTCTCCGGTGGACAGTTGCAGCGCATCGCCATCGCGCGGGCACTGGCGCTGAATCCCCTCTTCGTCGTTCTGGACGAGCCGACCTCGGCGCTGGACGTCTCCGTTCAGGCGCAGATTCTCAACCTGCTGAAGGAACTGCAGGCGGAGTTGGGGCTGACGTACCTGTTCATCTCCCACGACCTGAGCGTGGTCCAGCACGTCAGCGACCGGATTGCGGTGATGTACCTGGGGCGGGTGGTGGAAGTTGGGACGACGGAGGGCATCTTCTACGATGCCCGCCATCCGTACACGCAGGCGCTCATCTCCAGTACTCCCATCCCGGACCCGCAGGCCCGGCGTTCGCGCGTGATCCTGCAGGGAAGCGTCCCCAGCCCGCTCAATCCCCCACCGGGTTGTTCCTTCCACCCCCGTTGCGCTCAGGCGTTGCCCCTCTGCGCGACGGAGGAGCCCCGGTTGGTGGACGTCGGAGACGGCCATCTGGTGGCCTGCCATCGGGCTGGCTGAACGGATCAAGGAGGCCCTATGCGATTCCCCTTTGCCCACACATTCTCCATCGTCGCCCGCGACCCCCAGACCGGACAACTGGGGGTGGCGGTCCAGTCCCACTGGTTCTCCGTCGGGTCGGTGGTGGCGTGGGCGGAGGCCGGCGTCGGCGCCGTGGCCACCCAGGCCCTGGTGGAGGTCCGCTACGGCCCCCTGGGGCTGGCCCTGATGCGGGCGGGCTACTCCGCCCCCCAGGCCCTGGCGGCCCTCCTGGCGGCCGATGACGGCCGCGACCTCCGGCAGGTCGCCATGATAGACGCTCAGGGACGGGTCGCCGTCCACACGGGCCGCCGCTGCATCCCGGAGGCCGGGCACGAAACCGGCGAGGGGTTCTCCGTCCAGGCCAACATGATGCTGGGGCCGGAGGTCTGGCCCGCTATGGCCCGGGCGTACCGGGAGTCGTCCGGCGACCTGGCGGAGCGGATGCTGGCCGCGCTGGAGGCCGGGCAGGCCGCCGGAGGCGACATTCGCGGCCAGCAGAGCGCCTGCATCCTCATCGTGGAGCCCGTTTCCACGGGCCGCCCCTGGGCCGACACGGTAATGGACCTGCGGGTGGAGGACCACCCCCAGCCCATCGCCGAACTCCGCCGCCTGGTCGGCCTCCACCGGGCCTACCGGCACATGAACCAGGGGGACGAGTGGCTGGGCAAAGGGGAGGTGGAGCGGGCGCTGGAGGAGTACCGGGCCGCCGACCGGCTGGCCCCGGACCACGAAGAGATCCGCTTCTGGCACGCGGTCACCCTGGCCGACGCCGGGCGGCTGGAGGAGGCCCTGCCCCTCTTCCGGGAAGTCTTCGCCCGCAATCCCCACTGGGCCACCCTGCTGTACCGGCTGGGGTCGGTCGGCCTGGTCGGATACGACCCGGAGACCATGCGCCGCATCCTTGCTTTGTAGGACAACTGCTCGCCGTTGTCCCACCCTGCGCCCTGCGCCCTGCGCTATGCGACCTGCGACCTGGGCTATGCGACCTGCCGCCTTCTGCATCCACGGTCACTTCTACCAGCCGCCCCGGGCGGACCCGTTCACCGGGAAGGTCTCGCGCGAACCGGACGCGGCGCCGTACGCCAACTGGAACGAGCGCATCACCGCCGAGTGCTACGCGCCCCTGGCCCGGCGGGAACTCTTCCGCCGCATCAGTTTCAACCTGGGCGCCACCCTGGCCCGCTGGCTGGACGAGTACGCCCACGACATCTACGAGCGCATCGTCGCCGACGAGCGCGCCGTCTACCAGGCCCACGGCGTCGGCAATGGCCTCGCCCAGTCGGTCCACCACACCATCCTCCCCCTGGCCCGCCGTCGGGATAAAATCTGCCAGATCCGCTGGGGCATCGCCAGTTTCACCCACCGCTTCGGCCACCCGCCGGAGGGGATGTGGCTGCCGGAAATGGCGGTGGACCTGGAGACGCTGGAGGTCCTGGCCGCCGAGGGGGTCCGATTCACCATCCTCTCCGACCAGCAGGTCCGGGGCGACCTGACCGACGGGGCCGGGCCGTACCGGGTCCGACTGCCCGGCGGGCGGGAGATCGCCGTCTTTGTTCGGGACCGCGCCCTCTCGGACGCGCTGGCGTTCGGGATGCCGGCGCCGGAGAACACAGAGCAGTGGCTGCGGGAACACCTGGAGTGGCGGTGCCGACGGGGCGGGCTGGTGCTTATCGCCACCGACGGGGAGACTTTCGGGCATCACCACCCGCAGGGGATAGACGTACTGGAGCGCATCCTGGACGGCGTGGAGGCGGTGGGATGCTCACCGGTCACGCTGGGGCCGTACTTCCGGGAGCACCCGCCCCGGGCCGAGGTGGAAGTGGTGGAAAACAGTGCCTGGAGTTGCGAGCACAACCTGTACCGCTGGGCCCTGGGCTGTCCCTGCACCCCCGGCGACGGCCGCTGGAAGGCGGCGCTGCGGCGGGCGCTGGACAACCTGACCTCCGAACTGGACGAGGTCTACGCCTGCGAGGCCCAGCGGCTGGGGCTGGCCCCCTGGCCGCTGCGGGATGCCTACATCGCGGTCGTTCTGGGGCAGGTGGACGGGGAGCGCTTCCTCTGCGGCAACGGTCTGGGCCACCTGACCACCGACCAGGCCCGGCGGCTGCTGTGGCTGTTGGAGGCCCAGTTCTACCGCCAGCGGATGTACGCCAGTTGCACGTTCTTCTTTGAGGACCTGGACCGGCACGAGCCGCGCTATGCGATTGCCAATGCGGTCCGGGCCCTGGCGCTGGTGCGCTACGCCACCGGGGACGACCTGACGGCGGGCTTCCGGCGCGACCTGCGGCTGGCGGTCAGTTGGCGGACGGGCCGCAGCGGGGCCGACATCCTGGATGAGATGCTCCGATAGAGATTGGCCCGCATTTGCGGCGGCGAAGCCGCCGCAAATGCGGGCTTTTACCGCATCATCTCCTCCAGCAGCCGCCGCGTCCGCTCTTTGGTCCCCTCCTCCTGCTCCCCCACCGGCCCCACGCAGGCCGGGCAGCCGTCGGCGCAGGGGCAGGCCGTCACCCGCTCCAGCGCGGCCTGCAATATGGTTGGGGCAACTGCAAGGGGGGCAACCGAATTGGGGGCAACCGCAAGGGTTGCCCCTACATCCTGCCCCGGGGCAATCGTTGTAGGGGCAGGGCTTGCCCCTGCCCCAGGGCTTGCCCCTGCCCCCAGGCCTGCCCCTGCCCCCGCCCCTCCCCCGTCGCCGGTCAGCAATTCGTAGAGGCGCGCCGAGAGCCCGGCCCCGCCGGGGACCCGGTCGTACACCGTCACCCGGGGGTGGCCGGTCTGGGGGGCGCGGGGCTCCACCACCGCCTCCAGGTCCCCCGGCGCGCAGAGGACGTAGAGCGGCGCCAGGTGGCGCAGGAGATACGCCAGGCCGGAGAGCGCGCTGCGGGCCCCGCGCGCCCGCTCTGCCCGTCGGTGGCAGGACGGGCAGAGGGTGATCAGGTTCTCCAGCCGGTTCGCCAGACGGTGGAGGTCGTTCACCCCGGGGATGTAGCCGAAGGTGGCGAAGGGGACGATGTGGTGGACCTCCAGCGGGTGCCCCTCCCGCTCCGGCATCCCGCAGTGGCGGCAACGGTATCCGTCCCGGGCCAGCGCCGCCGCCCGCTGCGCGGGCCAGTCCGGGCCGTAGTCGGTGGGAGGCCGCAACACCCCCGCCTCCTGTAAGCGCTCCACCAGTTCTGGCCCCAGGTCTATCCAGACCCCCACCGTCTCCATTCGTACCTCCGGCAGGTCCACCTCCCCCCAGCCCAGCACCTCGTGGGTGTAGCGACGAATCTGCCGGTATCCGGTGACGCGGCTGGTGACCTCCACCGTCCCCCAGGCGGCCCCCCAGCCGGAAAGCGCCCGCTCCTCCAGGACGTCCAGAACCCGGACGTCCGTCACGGAACTGGCGCGGGTGTAGTAGTCCACCTCCACCGCCCGCACGCGCGCCAGCCCCGCCTCCCAGTCCAGGCCCTCCACCCGGTACATCTCCGCCTCGTGCAGGTAGATGGCGCCCGGGTAGACCAGCAGCGGTGCGCCGGGCCGGTCTATCTCGCCGACGACCTGCGGCGGATCGGCGCCGACGTCCTGGATGATCACCCGGTCGGGCGTGCTGGTGCGCAGGCCGACCGCCCGCGCCGGTTCCCCTTCCCCGACCCAGATGTACCGCCCGTCGGAGCGGTGGAGGTCGCCCGTCTCCTCCAGAAATCGGAGCCACTCCTCTACGTCCGGCAGTCTCCCAAAGGGCTCCCCCGGCTCAAAGGGCAACTCGTACGCAGCACAGGCGATGTGGTCGGCCAGGATGGCGGGGTTATCGGGGTTCAGGTGGGCCTCCTCTACCGGTTGCCCGAAGAGGAACTCCGGGTGGGTCGCCAGGTACTGGTCCAGCGGCGAGGGGCCGGTCATCAGGATGACCAGCGACGCGCCGGCCCGGCGTCCGGCCCGGCCGGCCTGTTGCCAGGTGCTGGCGATGGAGCCAGGGTAGCCGACCATGACGCAGGCGGCCATTTGCCCGATGTCCACCCCCAGTTCCAGCGCGTTGGTGGCGACGACGGCCCGGACCGTCCCCTCCCGCAGTCCCCGCTCAATCTCCCGTCGCTGAGTGGGCAGGTAGCCGCCCCGGTAGCCCCGGATGGCGGCCGGGTCCTGCCCCCACGCGGGGGCCCGTTCCCGCAGGTAGCCCAGGAGGACCTCGGTGCTCAGGCGGGAGCGGGCGAAGAAGATGGTCTGGACGTCCGCGGGGAGGAGGCGGGAGGCCAGGTCCAGCGCGGCCAGGAGGAGGGGACGGCGGATGCCCAGCGCCGGGTCCACCAGGGGCGGGTTGTAGATGAGGACGTGCTTCTCCCCGCGCGGTGCCCCGTCTTCCACCACCGGGTAGACCTCCTCTTCCAGCAGTTGCTCCGCCAGGCCCCGGGGGTTGGCGACGGTGGCGGAGGCGCAGAGGAAGCGGGGTTCGGCGCCGTAGAAGCGGCAGACCCGCCGCAGTCGCCGCAGGACGTTGGCGACGTGGCTCCCGAAGACCCCGTGGTAGACGTGGAGTTCGTCCAGGACGACCCAGCGGAGGCCGGAGAGGAAGCGGGCCCAGCGGGTGTGGTAGGGAAGGATGCCCAGGTGGAGCATGTCCGGGTTGGTCACGATCAGGCGCGCCTTCTGGCGGATGGCCGTCCGCTGGGCGGTGGGGGTATCGCCGTCGTAGGGGAAGGCGGGGATGGGCGGGGAGAAGGGAGAGAGCAGTGGCTGGAGGGCGGCCAGTTGGTCGTGGGCCAGCGCTTTGGTGGGGAAGAGGTAGAGGGCGGTGGCCGTCGGGTCGGCCAGGAGCGTCTGCAGGATGGGGAGGTGGATCGCCAGGGACTTGCCGGAGGCGGCGGCCGTCGCCAGGACGACGTTGTGGCCGTCCAGCGCGGCGGCGACCGCCTCGGCCTGGTGGGTGTACGGGGCCTCTATGCCCATACCGCGCGCGGCCGCCACCAGGCGGGGGTCCAGGGCGGCGGGCCAGGGGGCGGTGCGGGCCGCCCGGGCCGGCAACCGCTCCCAGGCGGTCACGTTGCGCATCACCTCCGGGTCCGCCCGCAAGCGGGCCAGAAGGGAGAGGATGGGGTCAGTGCTCAATGATCGCTTATTGCGTATCGCTTATCGCGTATCGCGTATCGCAAATCGCTTATCGCAAATCGCTTATCGCGTATCGCGTATCGCAAATCGCTTATCGCAAATCGCTTATCGCAAATCGCTTATCGCAAATCGCTTATCGCAAATCGCTTATCGCGTATCGCGTATCGGTAGAACCGCCGCGCCTATCATCCTTCACGTCTTCACGTTTCAAGTTTCAATCCCTCAGTCGGGATTCGGGGCGTTTGAACCAGACGACGGACGACAGACCACGGACGACCGACCGCAGGCGACCGGCCACGGACGACCGACCACAGGCAACCGGCCACGGACGACCGACCGCAGACGACCGACCACGGACGACCGACCGCAGGCGACCGGCCACAGACGACCGACCACAGACGACCGACCACGGAAGACGGATGACCCTCGGTCAGGATTGGGAGGATTTGAACTGTCGTCTGTGGTCTGTGGTCAGTGGTCAGGTCTGACGTTTCAATCCCTCAGTCGGGATTCGGGGCATTTGAACCAGACGACGGACGACCGACCACGGACGACCGACCGCAGGCGACCGGCCACAGACGACCGACCACAGACGACCGACCACGGAAGACGGATGACCCTCGGTCAGGATTGGGAGGATTTGAACTGTCGTCTGTGGTCTG
>Ga0308395_1000168_pt1 | contig 59341 bp, 58 predicted proteins | sample Hotspr20SampleP4_FD_202097 | JGI IMG/M metagenome (GOLD analysis project Ga0308395, IMG submission 202097) | Hot spring phototrophic mat microbial communities from Mushroom Spring, Yellowstone National Park, Wyoming, United States - 20050930_P4 ... | reverse complement strand
GTGGCATCTTGGTTGATAATGAGTTGGGCCATTGGGTTCCTCCTTGGGAAAAGTTGCCGTACAACAATCCTACTCGGAATCCTTTGGCCCGTTCTTATTCTTTTGTTAAAACTGCAAAACTACTGAGCCAATAAATTCTTTTGGGTGTTGGCGGTTTTAATGGTCGCCAGTCTGGTGCTGGCAGCCTGTCAACCGGCAACCACCCCAACCACACCACCCCAACCACCCGCTCAACAACCAACCACACCACCGGAACAACCCCCCGCCGAACAGCCGACCACACCACCTCAAGCCGGATTTGAACCCATGGTTTATGGCGTGGAAAGCTGTGAAAACTACAACGGCATCATCAAGGAGATAGCCGCTCTTGATGAACTGACCGTTCGTTTCACCCTGTGCGTCCCAGACCCAGCCTTTGAGTCCAAAGCTGCCTTTACTGCCTTTGCAATCCAACCCAAGGAATGGATTGAAGCCGCAATGGAAAACCGGCAAATACTGGAAAAGCCGATTGGAACCGGTCCCTATGTTCTGGATTCCTGGAAGCGCGGCGACAGCATCATTTTCAAACGCTTCAATGATTACTGGGGCGAGAAAGCCAAAACCGAAACTCTGGTTTTCCGCTGGGCATCTGAACCTGCTGCCCGCCTGCTCGAATTGCAATCCGGCACGGTTGACGGTATTGACAACCCCAGCCCGGATGACTTCGATGTCATTCGCAGCGATCCCAATCTTCAGTTAATGGAACGCGAAGCGCTCAATATCTTCTACCTCGGCATGACCAACACCTTTGAGCCGTTCGATAAACTGGAAGTCCGGCAGGCAATTGCTATGGGCATTGACCGCCAGCGGATTGTGGATAATTTCTACCCGGCCGGTTCATCGGTTGCCAGCCACTTCACCCCCTGCTCCATCCCGAACGGTTGCGTTGGCGAGGACTGGTACGAATTCAACCCTGAAAAGGCCCGCGAACTGCTTGCCAAAGCCGGTTTCCCCAACGGGTTCAAAACCAAAATCTATTATCGCGACGTGGTCCGTGGCTACCTGCCCGAACCCGGTCTGGTGGCAACCGATATTCAGGCTCAGTTGAAACAAAACCTCAACATTGATGCTGAAATTGTCGTCATGGAAAGCGGTGCATTCATTGATGAATCCACCAGCGGCCGCTTGAACGGATTTTACCTGCTGGGCTGGGGTGCTGATTACCCACACATCACCAACTTCCTCGATTTCCACTTTGGGCGCGCCAACCCTCAATTTGGTAAACCCTTCCCCGAAATCTACGAACTGCTTGAACAGGGTGCCCGCATTGCCGATCCCGATGAAGTAACCCCCATCTATGAGCAAGCCAACAACAAGATTAAAGAACTGGTACCCATGGTGCCGATTGCTCACGGCGGTTCGGGTGTAGCCTATCGCGCCGATGTGGTCGGTGGACATGCCAGCCCGCTGGGCAATGAGTACTTCGCCATCATGGATCCGGGCGGCCGCTCAACCTTCGTCTGGATGCAGAACGCTGAACCCATCTCCCTGTACTGCGGTGATGAAACCGACGGTGAAAGCCTGCGCGCCTGCGAACAGGTGCTGGAATCCTTGCTCGGCTATGAAATTGGCGGCACAGAGGTGAAACCTGCTCTCGCAACCGAATGCAGCGCCAATGAGGACTTAACCGTTTGGACCTGCAAGCTGCGCCCGAACGTCAAATTCCATGATGGTTCGGCCTTTGATGCCAACGACGTGGTTATGTCCTGGGTTGTAGCCTGGGATTACAAACACCCGCTCCACATTGGTAACACCGGCTCTTTCGAGTACTTCAGTTACCTGTGGGGGTTGATGAATGCCCCGGCTGAAGAGTAATCCTTCATCCAGAGGATACCTCGTGTAAAATAAACGTACCAATGCGCGGGATAGACGGTTCTCCCTGTTGAGTATCGCCTGTCCCGCGCGCCTTATTATTCAATCACTGGTCTTGTTTTCTCTTTACGGTATAGCAAGGGAATCTCATGATCGCATATACAATTCGTCGTCTGTTACTGGCAATTCCGGTCATGTTTGGGATATTGGTGGTTACTTTTACCCTTTCCCGCATGATTCCCGGCGATCCATGTAAAGCCATGCTGGGAGAAAAAGCAACCGCCGAAGTATGTGACCGGTTTCGTGCCCAGTACGGTTTGGATAAGCCCATCCCCGTTCAACTGGGCATTTATATGGGCAACGTGCTCAAAGGCGATTTTGGCATGTCTATCCGCTTCAGCCGACCGGTGACTATCATCCTCATCGAACGGCTGCCCACCACCATTGAATTGGGTTTAACCTCATTGATGATAGCCGTGCTGGTTGGCATCCCGGCAGGGATTTTGTCCGCAATCAAACGCAATTCCATTATTGATGTCATCACCATGGTCGGAGCCAACATCGGTGTTTCCATGCCGGTTTACTGGTTGGGGTTGATTCTGGCGTATATTTTTGCCCTGTTGCTCAAAGATACCCCCTTCTGGTTACCACCTACGGGGAGGTTATCGGCTGGGGTGGTCAGTATTCCCTTCTATCAGGTCTTGGGTTGGGAGTTTCCCAAAGAGTCCTTCCGCTATCATCTCGTCGAATTTATCAGCAATCTGGTTATTTTTAATTCTCTCATCACCCGAGACTGGGCAGTGCTGAAGGATGCCGTAAAACACTTGATCCTGCCGTCTGTGGCGCTTAGCACCATCCCGCTGGCGATCATCGCCCGAATGACCCGTTCTTCGATGCTTGAAGTACTCAAACAGGATTACATCCGCGCAGCCCGCGCCAAAGGACTCTTGCGAGGAACGGTTATTTTCAAACACGCCTTTCGCAATGCCTTGCTGCCGATTGTCACCATCATCGGCATTCAGGTGGGCACATTGTTTGCCGGCGCAGTCCTGACCGAAACCATTTTTGGATTGGCCGGAGTCGGCCGTATCCTCTTCGAAGCCATCACTGCCCGGGATTTTCCCATTATTCAGGCTTTTACAGTCGTCATCGCAGCCGGTTATGTCATAGCAAACCTGATCGTAGATCTGTCTTATGTTTTTATTGATCCCAGAATACGCCTTGATTAGTTTTCCTTCATTGGATAGAGAAAATGGTAACTGACCTGAAAGCAAACCAGTTCAAACAAAAGGATTACCGTTCCAACAGTCTTTGGCGGCTAACCTTAAGACGCATCTTTCGTCAGCGTTCGGCAATTTTTGGAATGGCTTTACTGGGATTTTTGATCTTGATCGCCATTTTTGCCGAAGCCATCGCCCCCTACGACCCTATTCAGCCGTTAATCGGCATCGAAAACGTCAACAAACGCGAAGATCCTTGCATTCATCTGTTCGGCTGCCCAAAGGACCGCCCCCAGCACATCATGGGAATTGACGGAAACGTCCGCGACCAGTTTAGCCGGGTGCTTTACGGCTCGCGTTACTCGCTTTATGTCGGTTTCACCACAGTCTCTTTTGCAATTTTAGTAGGCACACTCCTGGGCGCAATTTCCGGCTATTTTGGTGGTTGGTGGGATAACATCATCATGCGCTTGATGGACGTCTTGATGGCATTCCCTTCCCTGCTGCTGGCCATCACCATCGTTTCGGTGCTTGGACCGGGGTTACAGAATGCTTTGTTAGCCATCGCCATTGTTGCCATACCAGTCTATGCCCGCGTTGTGCGTGCCAGTGTCCTTTCCGTCAAGGAACAGGCCTATGTAGCAGCTTCGCTTGCGTTAGGCGGCGGTCATTTCCACATCCTGCTGCGCCGCATTTTACCGAATGCCATCCCACCCCTGATTGTGCAGGGTACCCTGGGTATCGGCACTGCCATTCTGGATGCAGCAGCACTTTCTTTTCTGGGTCTGGGTGCCCAGCCGCCGACCCCCGAATGGGGCACCATGCTGGGAACCGAGCGCAATCAGGTATTTACTGCCCCGCATTTGGTTTTCTTTCCCGGCGCTGCGATTATGATTACCGTGCTGGCCTTTAATCTTCTGGGCGATGGGCTGCGGGATGCCATTGACCCCCGTCTGACCCACCAAAAATAAAAATGCAGGAAGATCCGAACATGATCCATAAAAATTCACCGCCACTCCTGCAAGTTCAAAATCTGAAAACCTACTATTTCACCGACGATGGGGTTGTCAAAGCGGTTGACGGTGTGGATTTTGAAGTTTACCCCGGTGAGGTGTTGGGTTTGGTAGGCGAATCCGGTTGTGGGAAAAGCGTTACATCCCTTTCCATCATGGGTCTGATTGATCCGCCCGGTAGAATTATGGAGGGAAAGGTTTTATTCGATGGAAAAAACCTGTTGGAAATGCCCGAAAAAGAAATGGCACAGGTACGCGGTAGAAACATTTCGATGATTTTTCAGCAGCCGCAAACCAGCCTCAACCCCGTTTTTACAATCGGCGAACAAATCAGTGAAGTGCTGAAGATTCACAGCACCCTGAGTAAACAAGAGCTGCAAAGACGCACACTGGAATTGCTGCAGATGGTGGGAATACCCGATGCGCATCGGAAAATCAATGCGTATCCCCATGAAATGTCGGGGGGGCAGGCCCAACGGGTGATGATTGCCATGGCGCTCGCGCTTAACCCACAGTTGCTGATTGCCGATGAACCTACCACCGCTCTGGATGTAACCATTCAGGCTCAAATTCTGGACTTGATGCGGGAACTGCGCAACCGCACCGGCACAGCCGTCATCTTGATCACCCACGACCTGGGGGTGATTGCCGAGATGGCAGACCGCGTTGCGGTTATGTACGCCGGTAGAATTGTTGAACAGGCAGATGTAAATACTTTATTCAACAACCCGCATCATCCTTACACACAGGGGTTGATCGAATCAGTCCCCGTCTTGGGACAACTCAAAGAGGAATTAGCCACCATCCCCGGCAATGTCCCCAACCTGGTGGATTTACCCCCCGGCTGCCGGTTTGCGCCGCGTTGCACCGCTCGTGAGGCTTATGGCCTGGAAATTTGCAATCAAATTGAGCCGGATTTGCGTTCTGTCGAAAAGCCCGATCATTTGGTGCGCTGCTGGTTGTATCAGGATGGAGACGGTCATTCCGCACCGCTCAAACCATAGGGTCAGAAAGGTCAATGGATGAACACTCTGGTTGAAAAATCTCCAGCCACATCTCAAGATTTGGTTGTTGTTAAGGATTTAGTCAAATACTACCCGGTTTATGGCGGTGTACTTAAGCGCGTGGTCGCTCATGTGAAAGCTGTGGATGGGGTCAGTTTCACCATCCGCAAAGGAGAAACTCTGGGTCTGGTAGGTGAATCGGGCTGCGGTAAAACTACCGTCGGGCATACCATGCTTGGGCTGATCAAAGCCACCAGCGGGCATGTTTATTTTGATGGCGTTGATCTGCTGAAGATAAAAGGCAAGGCGCTCAAAGAGATGCGCCGCCACATCCAGATCGTCTTTCAAGATCCCTACTCTTCACTCGATCCTCGCCTGCCAATCGGTGAATCGATTGCGGAAGGGTTGAAAATCCACAACATCGGTACAGAACAAGACCGTTTCGAGAAAGTTCTGGCAGTTTTGAAGAAGGTTGGGTTGGAAGATTATCACGCCATGCGGTATCCCCATGAATTTTCCGGTGGTCAACGCCAGCGAATTGGTATTGCCCGCGCCTTGATTCTCCAACCCAAATTCATCGTTCTGGATGAACCCGTTTCAGCGTTGGATGTCTCCATTCAGGCGCAAGTGCTGAACATTTTACGCAATTTGCAGCGCGAATTTGGCCTGACCTACCTGTTTGTTGCCCACAATCTAGCCGTCGTTGAGCATATTTCCGACCGGGTTGCGGTGATGTACCTGGGTAAAATTGTTGAACTGGCAGATCGGGAGGTGTTGTTCCGGCTTCCGCTTCACCCATACACGCAAGCCCTGATGTCCGCCATCCCCATTCCCGACCCGCGTGTGCGGCGGAAGCGTATGATTTTACCCGGCGATGTACCCAGCCCTCTGAACCCACCCAAGGGCTGCCGCTTTCATCCCCGTTGTCCCTTTGCCCGCCCCAATTGCTCGCAGGAAGAACCTCCCTTGCGAGAAATCCAGCCGCAGCATTTCGTAGCCTGTCATTACGCAGAGGAGTTTATTCAATAGGTTGACTAAGAGTTGGCAACAGCGGACAAACCCATATCATGCCCTTCCGGGGACAACCACCTGAAAAATCCCTTGTTAAAAAGCAGGGGTGGCTGATGGGGGTCAGCCCATACCATCCCCTTCTGGGGACAACCACCTGAAAAATCCCTTGTTAAAAAGCAGGGGTAGCTGATGGGGGTCAGCCCATACCATCCCCTTCTGGGGACAACCACCTGAAAAATCCCTTGTTAAAAAGCAGGGGTGGCTGATGGGGGTCAGCCCATACCATCCCCTTCCGGGGACAACCACCTGAAAAATCCCTTGTTAAAAAGCAGGGGTGGCTGATGGGGGTCAGCCCATACCATCCCCTTCTGGGGACAACCACCTGAAAAATCCCTTGTTAAAAAGCAGGGGTGGCTGATGGGGGTCGAACCCACAACCACCTGATCCACAGTCAGGTGCTCTGCCATTGAGCTACAGCCACCGTAAAGCACCCGAATTCTATCACAGCCTCTCGGCTTTATGCAAGCATTTTTTGGATCAACTCACCCGCTTCGAGAACGGTGGCGGTAAATTGTTCGCCTTTGGCTAGATCCTTTACTGTGACCCTACCCGCAGCAGCCTCATCCGGTCCAAGAATGACAACAAAACGGATATTCATCCGGTCGGCAAATTTCAATTGGCGTGGCAAACGCACCACCTCTGTATACCCAATCGTCCTCAATCCCATTTCGCGGAATTGTCGGGCAGCTTTCTGGGATTCGATCAGTAAAGTTTCATCAAAGACTGTTACCAGCACATCCGCTGGCGCAGTCCCCAACGGCGGCAGACAGCCATATTTTTGCAAAACCAGACTAATCATCACATCCCCCATGGCAAAACCCACCCCGGGCAGCGGCTCACCGCCGACATCTGCAACCAGATTATCGTAATGTCCCCCGCCAAGGATGGCTCGCCCATCGCGTGCCAGATCATAGGCTTCAAACACAGTTCCGGTGTAATATTCCAGCCCGCGGATGACCTGTGGATTGTAGTGGACATATTCATCCGCTCCCATGGCCTGCAAAGTCTCAAAGAAACGCTGCATCTCGACAGAGTTTTTCCACAGCTCGCGGTTATCTAGGATGGATTTCAATCCCTCAAATTGATCAACGCTCAAACCGACCTCAATGGCATAAGCTGCCCAATCCTCCGGGCGCATTTTATCCCGTCGGTCAATCAATCGAAACACCTGCTTTTTCATTTCTGCATCTGCAACGCCCAGTTTACCTAATTCCGCATCCATCAAGCGCCGGTCGTTGACAAAAATTCCCACCTGAGATGGGTTCAGACCGGTTTTCTTGAAAAATGCGGCGCAAATGGCAACCAGTTCGGCATCCGATTCGGGCGAATTAGCGCCAATTAAATCCACGTTCCATTGGAAAAATTCGCGAGTCCGTCCTTTTTGAGGGCGTTCGTATCGCCAAAATGGCCCAAAGGACCACCACCGCAACGGGAAGGTGAGTTGCCGCTGGCGCTGAGCAACCATGCGCGCCAGCGATGGGGTCAATTCCGGACGCAGGGTGATTAGATCGCCGCCACGGTCGGGAAATACAAAAGCCTGTTCCTTAACCAATTCCTCACCAGACTTGGCCGCATACAGATCAATCTTTTCCAGAAAAGGGCCATCATATTCCTGATATCCAAATAACTCTGAAACTTCCCGGAGCATCTGATACAACCACGAACGGATTGCCATCTCTTCCGGGTAAAAATCACGGGTTCCCTTGACGGAAGGAATTATTTTCTCCATCTTTTTAAATTCCTCTTCGACGAATTATAGTCTATCATTTTAACATGTCCTGTCTTTTTTTTAAGAAGGTTTTTTTTGCTTATTTCCTGCGTGACAAATGGGTTTTCAGGATAGGAAATTTAACACTTATCAAACTGTCCAAATTGTGCTAATGTTGACTGGATTTAGTTACAACCTTTCGGGAAAACCCCGTTAGAAAATTCCCTCAAACAGGCCATACCATGAAACTGAATGAAATCGTCCAAAAACTGAACGGAAAAGTCCTTCATTCCAAAATCAATTTGGATGCTGAAGTCAAAGGTGCCGGCGGAGCCGACCTGATGAGCGATGTGCTTGCCTCCATTCAACCACAGGCCATATTACTGACCGGTTTGTGCAACCCCCAGGTCGTTCGCACCGCCATGATGGCCGATGTTCTTGCGATTGTGCTTGTGCGCGGAAAAACTCCGCCGGTTGAAACTGTCCAGCTGGCAGAGAAGGAACACATTCCACTGATCAGCACTCCCTTTGGCATGTTTGAAGCCTGTGGCATTCTTTATCAAGCTGGTTTGAGTTGCCTTGAACGACCGGTGAGCGACCAGGATTGTTTTGCCAGTTAGCTTTTTGAACTTAAAAATGACCGAACAAACCCCTCTTCGTAAATCCAGCCTCATCAGTGACCAGGAAGCAGAAAACATCACCCGGGTTGAAGAACTCGCTTACGAGATCAAAGTTCAAGAGGTGATGACCCCCAACCCCATCACCATGACCACCAGCATGAAAATGCGGGAAGTGCTGGAACAATTCCGTGTGGCGCGAATTTCCGGCGCTCCCATTGTTGAAGAGGGCCAGCTGATTGGCATTATCAGCATTGAAGACCTGATTCGCTGTCTGATTAAGGCTGACCTTGAGGCAGAAATCCAAAAATACATGACCCACAATCCATTCACCGTCAAAGGCGATGACCCGGTGGTGGAAGCGCTGAAAATGTTTGTCAGCACCAAGGTCGGCAGGCTGCCGGTTATCAACAAAGAGGGTCAACTGATTGGGATTCTGACCAAAGGCGACATCACGCGCGGCTTATTAAAAGCCTTAGAGCAGGATTATCAGACCGAAGAAGTGCGCCGTTACCGTGCCTCGCATTTGTTTGAGGATATCGAATCCGAACGAACCAGCTTAATCTTGCGTTACAACATCAAAGCCGGCGATTTTACACACGGCGGAGAAGCCTCATCCAAAATTAAGCGGGCTCTCAGCCGTATGGGTGCCAGCCCCCAAATTGCCCGCCGCTGTGGAATTGCCACCTACGAAGCCGAAATGAACCTGATCATTCATACCACTGAAGGCGGTGTGATTCGGGTTGAAATTGAACCCCATCAAATTTCCATTGATGTATATGACAGCGGACCCGGCATCCAGGATGTGGAATTGGCCATGAAGCCGGGTTATTCAACCGCCAGCGAAAAGGTGCGGGAACTTGGTTTTGGAGCAGGTATGGGACTGGTGAATATCTCCCGTTGTGTGGACATCATGAAACTGGAATCGGTGTGGGGAAAAGGAACCCGTTTGAGAATGAAGATCTTTCTCAAAAAAGAAGATACGGTTGGGGAAGGACATGCTGCCAAATCTTTGGAGGAAAAATGATGAATCTGGAACAGGTTATCCAGGCACTTGACCTGAAAGTGTTGACCGAACAAAAGCCTTTTAATGAAATTCTGCCCACCACGGGTTATGCAGCCGATCTGTTATCCTGCGTGATGACCGGTGCATCGCGTGGCGGGTTGTGGGTAACGCTGCAGGCCCACAGCAATATCGTTGCGGTGGCTGCCTTGCTGGAATTAAGCGCCATCATCATCACCGAAGGTGCACAACCCGATGAAGCCACCATCCAAAAAGCCAATGAACAAGGTGTAGTTCTGTTATCCAGCCAGCAGGATACTTACCGGGTGGTTGGCAGGTTGTGGGAATTGGGTATTCGCTGAATTCTATCCAAAGTCGGTTTACATCCTCCGGCAGGGAGGTTTCTCTTGAAAGTTTATCGTGCCGAGTTGCACATTCACACCGTTCTCTCTCCCTGTGCGGAGATTGAAATGCTGCCCCCCTTGATTGTCATGGAATGCCTTGAAAAAGGCATTTCTTTGATTGCCATCACCGATCATAATGCAACCGCCAATATCTCGGCTGTCCAGCAGGCCGCTCAAGGAACCGCTTTGATCGTGCTGCCCGGTATGGAAGTTCAAACCCGCGAAGAAGTTCACTCCTTATGCCTGTTTGAAACCCTTGAACAGGCGCTCGCCTGGCAGGCCTTTGTTGACCGTCACCTGCCCCCCCTCCCCAACCGCCCGGATTACTTTGGTGACCAGTTGATTGTAGATGCCAACGGCGACTTCCTGCAGCGCGAAGAACGATTGCTGCTCAATTCGGTCAATTTAAGCCTGGCAGAAGCATATCATCAAGTTACCGAACTGGGGGGGCTGTTTATTCCGGCGCATGTCAACCGCACAGCGAACGGCTTATTACCCATTTTGGGAATGCCCCCTGCGGATATTCCGCTGGAAGTGATGGAAATTTCTCATCACCTGAAATTGGCAGAAGCGGTTAAAATATATCCATTCCTGCAAGGTTATTCGTTAATCCAGAGCGGTGATGCTCATCGTCTGGATGAGATTTTAGGCCTAAACCAGTTCACTTTACAATCCCCCACCATTCAAGAAATTCGACTGGCACTGCGCGGCGAACAGGGCCGCTCCCATCGCATCCTCTCCAGCACAACTCTCTCCGAAGAATAACCTCTAGATTTCATTTGTTACAACTTTCACAAGGAAAGATGACATTTGGTAATTACCTAAACTTAAGCAAATGAGTACACTTTGGAGTGATTAGCCCCGATTAATTCTACCAATTTCGTCCAATTTGTTACCGGAGTAACGTATGCTAAACATCAAACCTTCCATACCAGCCAACGATCCACTGGCTAACCCCGAACAAAAGAAACTGATTGATGAGATTCTGGAGAAAAACAAGAACCTCCCCGGCGCGACCATGGTTGTCCTCAACGAGCTTCAAAGCCGAATCGGTTTCATTTCCGAACCCATGCAACAATATGTTGCTGACAAACTGCACGTGCCAGTCAGTTCAGTTCATGGGGTGGTTTCCTTTTATTCCTTCTTCACCACCACCCCGCGCGGCAAGCACACCATTAAGTTCTGTATGGGCACAGCCTGTTACGTAGGTGGCATGCCGCAGTTGATTGACAAAGCCAAATCCCTGCTGGGTGTTGAACCGGGGCAAACCACGCCGGATGGCGAAATCACCCTGGAGGTTTGCCGCTGCGTGGGTGCTTGCAGCCAGGCACCGGTCGTTGTGGTAGATGACAAAATTTTTGGGCGTTTGCGCCCCAACAAATTCCCTCAAGTATTACGCTCCATTCAGGATAACAAACAGTGAGAGAGTTATCCCTTCACCTGCTGGATATTGCTGAAAACAGCATTGCAGCCGGCGCAAAAAATATCATCATCACCATCCGTGAAGATACAGCCGCCGACCGGTTGTACCTCAGTGTTCAGGATGATGGTAAAGGAATGGATGAGGAGATGGTCAGAAAAGTAACCGACCCATTTGTGACCACCCGCACCACCCGCAAGGTTGGACTGGGTATTCCTCTGTTGAAAGCTGCTGCCGAAGCCTGCAACGGCTGGCTCAAAATTCATTCCAAAGTTGGTGAAGGGACATTGGTCGAAGTTGAATTTCAACGCAGCCACATTGATCGGATGCCGTTGGGTGATGTTGCCGGAACTTTCCTCACCTTGCTGGTAGGAAACCCGCAAATTCACTGGGTCTTCCGTTACAGCGTGGACGATGAGATTTTTGAACTGGACGATCAACAAATCAAACAAGAACTTCAGGAGATCCCACTTTCCGATCCGCTGGTACTTTCATATCTGCGCGAAATACTGGAAAGCAGTATCCGTTCGCTTCAAACCACACCAGTCTATTAACCGGATATCTTGAGATATCAATCCGTAGAGAGGAGATTAACCATGCCGACCATCAAAAGTTTGGACGATTTGAAAAAAATCCGTGAGGAAGCTTTGGAGAAACGAAAAGTAAAAACTGCTTCGGGGCAGGTTCAGGTGATTGTGGGTATGGGCACCTGTGGCATTGCCGCTGGCGCGCGGGATGCCATGAAAGCCATCCTTGAAACCATCCAAACTGAGAACCTCGAAGGGGTTGTTGTGACCCAGACCGGCTGCATTGGCTTATGCGAAAAAGAGCCCATTGTGCAGGTTGTAGTTGGGGATCAGCCCAAAGTAACCTACGGCAAGGTTTCGCCGGATGTCGCCCGCCAGATCATGAAAGAACATGTTAAGAATGGTAATGTGGTTAAAGATTTCGTGATTCAGATATAAGCATTTTATTGGTAAACCATTTTTGCAAGACTAAAGGTTGACGGCTATGAAATACTATCGCTCACATGTCTTAGTCTGTGTAGATCCAGAATGTCTTCAAAAAGGCGCGCACGAATTGGTGGATGCCTTGCAGGATGAACTGGTTGCTACAGGTTTGATTGATGAAGTCCAGGTGTTGGAAACATCCCGCATCGGCGGGTGCAATTTAGGCCCGGAGATGATGGTGTATCCCGAGGGTGTCCATTATGTCGGAGTAACCCCCGATGATGTTCCCTATCTGGTGGAAGAACATTTCCTCAAGGGCCGGGTAGTCAATAAATTCCAGATGCCCACCACCAAAGTGGTAGATGAGGAGCTGGGTGCCCCCACCCAGAAAGAAGTCCGCATCGTATTACGCAACTGCGGCAAAATCGATCCCGAAAATATCGAAGACTATATCGCCGAGGATGGTTATCAGGCGCTCGCCAAAGTCCTCACCGAAATGACCCCTGAGGAAGTGATTGATACCGTTCTCAAATCCGGTTTGCGCGGACGCGGGGGCGCTGGATTTCCCACCGGTAAAAAATGGCAATTCACCCGTCAGGCACCGGGCGACATCAAGTATGTGGTCTGCAACGCAGATGAAGGTGACCCGGGCGCTTTTATGAACCGCCGCGTTTTGGAAGGCGACCCTCACGCCGTTATCGAGGGTATGGCCATTGCAGCCTATGCAATTGGTGCCCATCAAGGATACATTTATTGCCGCGCCGAATATCCGGTTGCCGTTTCCACCCTCAACATTGCCATCCAGCAGGCGCGCAATTTGGGCTTACTGGGTAAAGATATTCTCGGCAGCGGTTTCGATTTTGATCTGGAAGTCCGCATGGGCGCAGGCGCCTTCGTGTGCGGTGAGGAAACTGCTCTGATTGCTTCGATTGAAGGACGACGCGGTGAACCACGCCCACGCCCGCCCTTCCCGGCGGTACAGGGCTTGTGGAACCGGCCCACCAATGTCAACAATGTGGAAACCTATGCCAATATTCCGCAAATCATCCTCAAAGGTGCAGAATGGTACGCCAGCTACGGAACGGAAAAAAGCAAAGGCACCAAAACCTTTGCACTGGCTGGTGACCTCAATCATACCGGTTTGATCGAAGTACCCCTCGGCATTACCTTGCGCGAAATTATCTATGATGTCGGAGGCGGTATCAAAGACGGCAAAGCCTTTAAAGCCGTCCAGATCGGCGGCCCGATGGGCGGCTGTGTGCCGGCAGAATACCTTGACCTGCCGCTCGATTATGAATCACTGGCTCAGGCAGGCACCATCATGGGTTCCGGCGGAATGATTGTCCTCGATGAGGATACCTGCATGGTAGATGTTGCCCGCTACTTTATGGACTTCACTCAGGACGAAAGCTGCGGCAAATGCACTCCCTGCCGGGTCGGCACACGCCGTATTCTTGAAATCCTTACCCGCATCTGTGATGGTAAGGGACAGGACGGCGATATTGAGCTGCTTGAAAGTTTGTGCCAGGAAATTCGCACCAACAGCCTGTGTGGTTTAGGTCAAGGCGCGCCGAACCCGGTTGTCAGCACGCTGCGTTATTTCCGCGAGGAATTTGAAGCGCACATTTACGAAAAACGCTGCCCGGCAAAAGTCTGCCGCGCTTTGATCCGTTACGAAATTCTACCAGATGCCTGTACCGGCTGCACGGTTTGCGCCCGCAACTGCCCGGTTAACGCCATCAGCGGTGAGCGTCGTCAGACGCATGTCATTGATCCGGACACCTGCATCCGCTGCGGCATTTGTATGCAGGTATGTAACTTCAACGCAGTTGTCATCGAATAATCCAGCCAGCTGCAGCAATCGTCCGATTCAGACCAAAGGAGGAATAGCATGAGCGTTGAAACCAAAAGCAGCGAAAAAATACTGGAAGCGGTTAATGCTGCCATTGAAAAGTTCGGCGCAAAGCAGGAGGAATTGATTCCCATCCTGAACGAGGTGAACCGCCAATTGGGCTATATTCCAACCGAAGCGATGGAAGAAATCAGCCGCCGCTTGAAAGAACCGAAGAGCAGTTTGTTCGGGGTAGCCAGTTTCTACCATATGCTCTCCACCAAACCACGCGGGCGACATGTCATTCAATTCTGCGAAAGTGCTCCCTGTCATGTCGTTGGCGGCAGAGAGGTGTTTGAAGCACTGAAAGAAGAACTGGGTCTGGAAGCGAATGAAACTTCTCCGGATGGTAAATGGACGCTCATCACCACCAGCTGTCTTGGAGTTTGCTCGGTTGGTCCGGTGATTGTAGTTGATGAAGACATCTACGGCAATGTGGATGCCCGGAAGGTTCCTGAAATTTTAGCGCGGTATGAGTAAAGGAGGTGTCCAATGAAAATGGCTCGCTCAATGGTACTGGTCTCCAGTGACCCCATTAGTATGCAGCTGGGAGCGCAGGAAGTCTTTCAGGCATTACAGGATCAAATCAAAGCCTTTGGTCTGGAGGATGAAATCTCTTTGACCATGGTCGGCGATGTTGGCCGCCACGATGCTCTGCCGCTAGTCATCGTTTACCCGGAAGCGGTGATCTACGGGCCGGTTACGCCCGAAAAAGTACCCTATCTGGTTGAGGAGCATCTCTACAAAGGGCGCATTGCCGAAGAGTTGGTGGCTTCGGTACGTGAATTGAGCGGCAGAATTGCCTGGCTGCACGCCCGCAAAGGCACCCTGCCAGCCGAACAGAGAATTGTTCTGCGCCGCGCCGGTATCATTGACCCAACCAGCATCGAGGAATACATCCTTCATGACGGCTACATGGCTCTCGGCAAAGTTCTCACCAGCATGACGCCGGAAGAAGTGATTGAAGAAGTCAAAAAATCCGGCCTGCGCGGACGGGGCGGAGCAGGTTTCCCCACCGGTAGCAAATGGGGTTTCGTGGCCCGCGAAAAATCGGATAAGAAATACATCATCTGCAATGCCGATGAATCTGAACCCGGCACGTTTAAGGATCGTCTCATTCTGGAAGGCGACCCCCACAGCATGATCGAAGCCATGGCAATTGCCGGTTATGCAGTTGGCGCGGATGAAGGTTACATTTACGTCCGCGGTGAATACCTGCTTGCTCAGGAAAGACTTAAAAAAGCCATTCAAGACGCCCATGAGATGGGATTCCTCGGTAAAAACATTTTCGGCACCGATTTCAACTTTGAAATTCACATTCACGCCGGAGCTGGAGCCTACATCTGTGGAGAAGAAACTGCACTGATCGAGTCCATCGAAGGCAAACGCGGACAGCCGCGCTCCCGTCCCCCTTACCCGACCACCTTTGGCCTGTGGGGAAAACCGACGGTGATCAACAATGTTGAAACACTGGCCAATATCCCGCCCATCATCAACAACGGCGCCGACTGGTATCGCAGCTTCGGCACACCCAGCAGCCCGGGCACCAAAGTGTACACTGTCCTCGGCAACGTCAATGTCACCGGCTTGATCGAAGTTCCCATGGGGATCACGCTAAGAGAAGTCATTGCCATTTATGCCAAGGGTATGAAGGATGGTTCTAACTTCAAGCTGGCACAGACCGGTGGATCAAGCGGCTCGATCATCCCGGCTTCGCTGCAGGATACCCCCATGGACTTCGACTCCTACGCCAAAGCCGGCGTTTCTCTGGGTTCGGGCGCTTTGCTGATCTGCAACGAAGACACCTGCGTGGTAGATCTGGCAAAAGTTCTGCTCAACTTCTTCCGCGTCGAATCCTGCGGCAAATGCAATCCCTGCCGAATTGGTTCCCAGCGGGCTTGGGAAATGCTGGATAAAATCTCAAAAGGCCAGGCTTCCTTGAGCGATCTCGACAAACTGGCAGAACTTTCCGAAAACCTGTATATGTTATCCAACTGCGGTTTAGGGCAAACAGCTGGCACTCCCTTGCGCGATATTTTGAATTACTTCCGCGCCGAAGTGGAAGCCCACATCCGCCTGAAGATTTGCCCGGCCGGAGTGTGCAAAATGGAAGAAATGATCCCTCAACCCTAAAATCCGAAAACTTTCTTATTGGAGATTCTTTATCATGGCTGTCGAAAACAACGTAATTTCCATTGATGCCTTGATGCCCGCCGAAATGGCACAAAAAGCGGAAGCCATTGGCGTGAAAAAAGCCAACCTTGCCTTCTGGCCGCTGTTTGCTCTGTCCATTTTGGCCGGCGCTTTCATCGCTCTTGGCGCCATTTTCGCCACAACCGTCAGCGCCGGGTCATCCTCTCTGCCCTACGGGGTTGCGCGCCTGCTGACCGGGCTAGTGTTCACGGTCGGCCTTATTCTGGTGATTGTGGGCGGTGCGGAACTCTTCACCGGCAACAACCTGATCATCATGGCATTCACCAACGGCAAAGTCACCTTGCAGGCGCTGCTGCGCAACTGGGTGATTGTTTACCTGGGGAACTTTGTCGGTTCAGTTGCCACTGCCGTAATCATGTTCTTCACCCGCCAGTACAGTTTTGGAAACGGCTCAATTGGTTTGGCCGCGCTGAACATCGCTAACAGCAAAGTCAATCTTGAGTTTTTACAGGCAATTGCCCTCGGCATCATGTGCAATGCCATGGTTTGTATGGCTGTCTGGCTGTGTTACTCTGCCCGTTCTACCACCGACAAAATTCTTGCCATCATTCCCCCGATCAGCGGGTTTGTAGCTTGCGGTTTTGAACACTCGATTGCCAACATGTACTTTATCCCGCTGGGTTTATTCATCAAGCAATTTGCGCCTGCCTCCTTCTGGGAATCAAAAGCCCTTGTGGATGCCGGTGTTTCCATGGAAAAATTCGTCAACCTGACCTGGCAGGGATTTTTTGTGAACAATCTCCTGCCGGTCACCATCGGAAACATCATCGGTGGTGCGGTTCTGGTCGGTTTGGTCTACTGGTTCGTTTTCCTCAAGAAGTGGAACAAGTAATCCATTAGCGTTAACCGAAAGGATGTGAGATTATGGTTCAAATCAAAATTAATGGCATTGAACTGGATGTCCCGAAAGGAACAACGGTTTTAGAAGCTGCTGAAAAAGCGGGAATCACCATCCCGACTCTTTGCTATCACAAAGACCTTTCCCCTTATGGGGGCTGCCGTTTATGTATTGTTGAAGTCAAGGGCGGCCGTGTGCCAATGACCGCCTGCACTCTTCCGGCAGAAAACGGCATGGAAGTCCAAACCGAAACTGAAAACCTGCGCAAATCACGCCGTACCATCCTGGAGCTGCTGCTCTCAACCTACTACGACTCTGGCTATGCGCAAAAGGATGAACACGCCAACGAACTGGCGTACTGGTCAGAAGTTTATGGGTTGGACATGCATGCCTATATGGCCGAAAAGCCGCGCTACGAAGTCAACAGCGACCCCAATCCGTTTGTTTGGGTTGACCTGAACAAATGTATTTTGTGCGGCCGTTGTGTTCGCGCCTGCGCTGAAGTTCAGGGACGCTTTGTTTGGGGACTTTCCGAACGCGGCTATGAAGCCCGCATCGTTGCCGGTTTGGATGAACCCATGTTAGAAGCCCGCTGCGAATCGTGCGGCGCTTGTGTCGCCTATTGTCCCACGGGTGCGCTGGATAATAAATTGTCCGTCGGTTTAGGCGTGCCAGATAAAACTGTCCGCACGACCTGCGCGTATTGCGGCGTTGGCTGCCAGTTTGATTTGAACATCAAGGATGGAAAAATTATTCGCGTCACTTCTACCCCCGAAGCCCCGGTGAATGGCATGCGCCTGTGCGTTAAAGGCCGTTATGGCTATGATTATGTTCACCATCCGGATCGCCTGACTCAACCATTAGTCCGCGATTACCTGCTCAAAGGTGAAAACCGCAAAGACAAGAAAAACCGCGGTGAATGGGTGGCGGTGGATTGGGAAACCGCGTTGAATATTGTTGCCAAAAAACTGAATCAGATTCGCATTGAAAGCGGCGCTGACAGCATCGGCGTGCTCAGCTCAGCCAAATGCACCAATGAAGAAAATTACCTGATGAACAAATTTGCTCGTCAGGTACTGGGTACCAATAACATTGACCACTGCGCCCGCCTGTGCCACGCCAGCACTGTTGCCGGTCTGGCAATCTCCTACGGTTCCGGCGCTATGTCCAACACCATGCAGGACATTGTTGAGCATACACAGGCTATTTTTGTAACCGGCTCAAACACCACCGAGCAGCACCCCGTGTTCGGTACTATGATCCGTCAGGCAGTATTGAAACGCGGCGTAAAACTGATTGTTGCCGACCCTCGCCGGATTGACCTGGTGGACTTTGCCACCCTGCACTTGCAGCAAAAACCCGGCACCGACATTGCCCTGCTCAACGGCTTGATGAACATCATCCTCGAAAAAGGCTGGGCTGATGAGCAGTTCATCGCCGAACGAACCGAAGGCTTTGAGGAATTTAAAGCCAATCTGCAAAATTATCCACCGGAAAAAGTTTCCGAAATAACCGGTGTCCCTCTGGAAAAGTTATATCAGGCCGCTGAAATCATGGGCACCTGCAAGCCTATGGCAGTTTTCTGGGCAATGGGCATCACCCAGCACATTGTCGGCGTTCAAAATGTTTTGACCTTGGCCAATTTGCAGATGCTGTTGGGTAACATGGGTGTGCCCGGCGGCGGCGTGAACCCGCTGCGCGGTCAAAATAATGTCCAGGGCGCCTGCGATATGGGCGGTTTGCCCAATGTTTACCCCGGTTACCAACCGGTGGCTTCCGATCCAGCGCGCGAAAAGTTCGAAGCTGCCTGGGGCGTACAACTTTCTCCCAAACCGGGCATGACCGTTACCGAAATGATCCCTGCGGCCGGTGAAGGCAAGATCCGTGCGCTTTATATTCTCGGTGAAAACCCGGTCATGAGCGATGCGGACGTCAATCATGTCCGCCATTGTTTGGAGGAGCTGGAATTTTTGGTTTTACAGGAAATCTTCCCCTCCGAAACTTCGGTCTACGCCGACGTACTGCTGCCCGGCGTCACATTCGCTGAAAAAGAAGGTACTTTTACCAACACTGAGCGGCGCATTCAGCGCGTGCGTAAAGCCATCGAGCCGGTCGGTCAATCCCGCCCTGATTGGGAGATCATCAGCGACCTGGCGCTGCGTGTGATTGCCGCGAGCGAGCGAAAACCCGCCCCAGCCCCGCAGTCCAGCTGGCAGTATTCCTCCCCTGCTGAAATTATGGATGAAGTTGCCAGATTATCGCCACATTACGCAGGTGTAAGTTACGAACGTCTGGATCGGGGCGAAAATCTCCACTGGCCGATAAAAGGCTACGACCACCCCGGCACCCCTATTCTACACATCGGGCAGTTCACCCGTGGCAAAGGCCTCTTCTCGCCAACCACCGATGTTCCACCCGCCGAAAGGCCGGATGCAGAATTCCCCATGCTGATGAACACCGGCCGGGTTTTGTATCACTGGCACGGTGGCGAAATGACCCGCCGCGCCAAAGGTTTGATGGAAGTTTATCCTCAACCATTGATTGAATTGAACCCCGAAGACGCCTTGCGTCTTGGCATTAACGGAAATCGCAAGGTGCGGGTTACTTCTCGTCGTGGCAGCATTGTTTCAGAAGCCTGGGTGACAGACCGGGTACCAAAAGGAATGGTTTATGCCAACTTCCACTTCCCGGAAGCCAACGCCAATGAGTTAACCATCGCGGCGCTGGATCCGATTGCGAAAATCCCAGAATTCAAAATTACAGCTGTAAAGGTCGCTTTAGCGGAAGAGTAAGTTGGAAAATGTCTGTTTTACCGGTATGGGTCTATTCGAGCATAGAATCATTCACTAATCTTTGAGAAGGAGAGTGTCTGGAATGATTACCCTGACAATTGACGGCCAAAAAATCGAGGTTCCGGAAGGCACCACCGTCTTGAACGCTGCTCGAAAAGCGGGCATCCATATACCCACCCTATGTGATCATCCGCACCTGAAGCCCTATGGCGGATGTCGGTTGTGTATGGTTGAGATTGAAGGTTTCCGCACCTTACAGGCCTCCTGTACTATACCGGCAAGTAACAACATGGTGGTTCGAACCACCTCTGATCAAATCCGCAAAGCCAGAAAATTCGTCCTCACCTTGATTTTCAGTGAGCGCAACCACTTCTGCCCCTATTGTCAGGTCAGCGGCAGCGATTGTGAGTTGCAAAATGCCGCTTATGGAGAGGGAATGACCCATTGGCCCTTGCAACCCAATTGGCAACCCTACCCGATGGATGCCTCTCACCCATACTTCATCCTGGAACATAACCGCTGCATCCTGTGCCGGCGCTGCATCAGGGCCTGTTCGGAGTTAGTAGGAGCAAACACCCTGGGGGTCGAAGAACGCGGTGCAAAGACCTTTGTGATCGCCGACCTGAATGTACCGCTGGGTGAAAGCTCTTGTGTATCCTGTGGCATGTGCGTTCAGGTTTGCCCCACCGGTGCATTGATTGACCGCCGCAGCGCATATCGCGGTCAAAACACCACCGTAGATCACCATCAAACCGTTTGTGTAGGCTGTTCGGTCGGCTGTGGTTTGGATATCCTCACCCGTGATCAACAGTTGATTCGCATTGATGGCAATTGGGACGCCAAAGTGAACGGCGGGGTAACCTGCAAAGTTGGTCGCTTTTACCCGGCTTTTGATGATCGTGAACGGATCAAAACACCGCTGGTACGCAAAAACGGCACGCTTCAGCCGGTTTCATGGGAAGAAGCACTGAATGCAGCTGCCGAGAAGATCAAGACAGCTTCCGGGGATGGCCTCGCTGCGCTTGCATCTACCCGCCTGCCGCTCGAAAGCCTGGCTCTCTTCCGCCAGTTATTCGCTGACCGCTTGCGCAGCGAGATGGTCACGTCCACCGAGGAAGGAAGCCGCACGGCAATCCTCTCCAAATGGGCTGAAAAACTGGGCAAGGCTTTTGAAGGTAACATTGATCAGGTTCACGAAGCCGGAGCCTTCTTCATCATGGGTGCTGATCTCATCAATGAGCATGAAGTTTTGGGCTTTTTCATCCGCAGGCGATTCCCTGAAGGGATTAAATTGATCGTGGTGGACGAAGATCAAAATCAGCTGGGCGATCTGGCCCATTGTGCCTTGACCCCCCAAAAGAAATCCCTGGCTTTCTTAGTGAAGGGGTTGATCGCCGCTGTAGCCAAACTCGGCCAAAATCGCATCCCCTTTGAAGGTCAACCAGATGAAGAAGTGCAAAAGGCCAGTAGCGCTTGTGGTGTGGCCTCGGATCTGTTATTAGAAGCAGCTTTCCAGTTGACCAATAGCGAGAAACCGATCATCATCTACGATCCGGCTATGACGAATGATGAAATGATGAGCCTGCTGATTACCCTGAGTCAGACAACTGGGGCTACCATGATCAGCATCAAAGGCGGAGCAAATGCCATGGGTGCTGCTCAACTGGGCATGGATAAATCCTTCAAGCTGAATGGTCATCAGGTAGCCTACATTGCCATCGGCGACGAAGAACCAAAAGAAAAGATCATTCAGCAGATTGAAAATTGCTCAGGTATCATCGTTCAGGCCAGTTACTACTCCCGCTTAACCGCTATGGCAGATGTTGTCCTGCCAGTTGTGAACTGGCTGGAACAGGATGGGCATTTTATCAACCTGGATGGCAGGTTGCAGACCGCAACGAAAGCCCTCCAACCGCCCGAAACCGTGTGGACAAATGAAGCGGTGCTTACTGCACTTGCAGAGAAACTTGGTATGATAATAGAAAGTGACTGGGAAAGCGTTGCTACTCAACGGCCCTCTCCAGTCAGCATTGCTGCCTGAGATTTATCGTCAGATAATAGAAAGGAGAAACGATTATGAGTAAGCCGAAAGTTGCATCAGATTGGATGGCAGGTTGTGCTGGCTGTCACATGTCTCTTTTGGACATGGATGAACGCATTATTCAGATTGCAGAGCTGGTGGACTTGCGTTCCACGCCGATAACCGACCTGAAACACCCGGATGAAAGCGGTGTGGATGTTGGAATCTTGGAGGGCGGTATCAATAATACCAGTAACGAAGAAGTCGCAAAAATGATGCGCAAACGCTGCAAGATCCTGGTTGCGCTGGGAGATTGTGCTGTGTTCGGAGGTGTTCCGGCTATGCGCAATTTCTTTACCATTGAAGAAACCCTGCGCCGGGCTTATGTTGAAACCGAAAGCACCGATGCAGAAGGAAAAATTCCAGATGACCCCGAACTGGCAAAACCAACTCGTGTGCGAGCGGTTCATGAAGTTGTGCCGGTGGATATTTTTGTGCCGGGTTGCCCGCCAGATGCAGATACAATCTTCTATGTCCTGTCAGAACTGGCACAGGGCCGCCGCCCGGTTATGAAAGACGACAAACTGCACTGGCACTAAACGGAGGAAAAGATTATGACCACACAAAAAATCACAATTGAACCGGTAACCCGGATTGAAGGTCATGCAAAAGTGACCATTCACCTGACACCAGAGGGGAATGTAGACCGGGCATACTTGCATGTCAACGAATTCCGCGGGTTCGAAAAATTCTGCGAAGGGCGCATGGTTTTTGAAATGCCCACTATCACCCCGCGAATTTGCGGTATTTGCCCCGTTTCTCATCATTTGGCGGCTGCCAAAGCCGGTGACGAGGTATATGGCTCACCCCCTCCCCGTCCCGCTCAATTGCTGCGGGAACTGATGCACATGGGACAGATCATCCAAAGCCACGGGATGCACTTCTTTGAATTAGCCGGCCCGGATTTACTGCTCGGCTTTGACGCCGATCCGGCTATACGAAATGTGGTCGGTTTGATACAAACCAATCCCGAACTGGCTTTGAAAGCTGTCAATTTACGCAAGTACGGGCAGGAAATTATCCACATTCTCGGCGGACGACGGATTCACCCCGTTTTTGCCGTCCCCGGCGGAGTCAATAAAACCTTAAAAGTTTCCGAGCGGGATACCATTTTGGCGGGCCTGGATGAAGTCATCTCTGCAATCCAATTGGGGATTCAAATCTTCAAGGGCTGGGCCGAAAAGAATCGCGAGGACATTGATAAATTTGCTGTTTTCCCAACCGGTTACCTTGGTCTGGTCAAAGCCGGTAATACCCTCGAATTGTTTGATGGGGATGTACGCCTGATTGATTCAAGTGGAAAACAATTAGAACTGTTTGACGGGCGCAGGTATCTGGATTACATTGCTGAACATGTCGAATCCTGGTCGTATTTGAAGTTCCCCTACTACAAAAAGCTGGGCTATCCGGCGGGTGTGTATCGCGTGGGGCCGTTAGGCAGATTGAATGCCAGCGATCGCATCGCTACACCACTTGCAGATGCTGAGCTGCGCGAGTTTAAGGCTCTCAACAGCGGAAAACCGGTAGAAAATACCCTTTACTACCACTATGCCCGCCTGATTGAAGCACTTTATGCAGCAGAGAACGTGCGCGTATTGTGCGAAGATCCGGATATCCTCAGCACGGATATTCTCAACACCCGTCAGAATTTCCAAGGCGAAGGAGTTGGTGTCATTGAAGCCCCCAGAGGAACATTGTGGCATCATTACTGGGCGAACCCCAACGGTCAGCTAAAGCGTGTTAACATGATTGTTGCTACCGGCAACAACAACTGGGCAATGAGCCACGCAGTGGATAGCGTTGCCAAAACTTATATCAACGGGCAGCAGATTCGTGAAGGCCTGTTGAATCGCGTGGAAGCGGCCGTGCGGGCATACGATCCCTGTCTTTCCTGCTCCACCCATGCAGTAGGACAAATGCCCATCACCATCGAAATGGTTGATGATCAGGGTAATCTAGTCAAGACGATCTCACGATAGTATGAGTATGGACCGAAAAGAACAAAGGCAGCAGGTTCCTGTTCCTTCATTACCTCAACAACAGGAACCTGCTGTGGAACGAATCCTCATGCTGGGGTATGGCAACCTGGACCGCCAGGACGACGGTGTTGCCTGGCACATCCTCAGACAGGTTGCCGAACGGCTGAACACACAACTTCCAGATATTCCAGAGGAATACCTGTACGAGTTATCACCCTCAATCACTGTGGGGTTCGCACTTCATCTGATTCCGGAACACGCCGAATGGTTGAGCCGCTATGAGCGTGTATTATTTCTCGATGCACATACCGGCAGCGTTCCGCAAAATGTTTCTTTCACCCTCATAAAGCCGCAATTTGAACCCTCTCCTTTTACACATCACCTAACCCCCGCCACCTGCCTGTCATTGTGTGAAACACTTTACCAGAAATCACCGCAGGGAGCGTTGTTATCGGTACGCGGTTTCAACTTCAATTTCAGTCAGTCGCTTTCCCCTTCCGCCCGACTGCTGCTTGAACCCGCCGTAGAACAGGTTTTGAAATGGCTGGGTTGAAAATCAGGCAACTTTTGGTGACAAGTTACCCGCCAGAATGATGACGCAGGACACTTTAACAGATACACCGGTCAATGGTACAAACATAAATAATCACAATCCTGCTCAACAACCATGCAAAAGACAAGCCTGATCGAAACCCTCCAAACCATACCCTGGTTTTTAGATCTAAAACCCCAGCAAATCGAAGCGCTGGCTGATATTTCGTCCATTGTCCACTGTAAAGAAGGGACAGCCATCTTCTGTGAGGGTGACCGCGTAGATAATGTGTACATCATCCTATCGGGAGAAATCGGCGTAGATATCACCATACCAACCCGGGGTATTGTGCGCATTGCTACGGCTGAACCACTCGATATCATCGGCTGGTCAAAATTGACCCCGGTGGTTCGTCAGCGAACCGCCTCAACCATTGCCATCAAGGATTCAACCCTGCTGGTCCTCAATGGGGATGCGTTGAACCGCCTGTGTGAAGATGATCCGCGACTCGGATATATTATCATGCGACGCATTGCCAACGTGGTTGCCAGCAACCTTTTGACCATCAAGCTCCAAATGATGGACATCATTCTTCAGTCTTCCAATGAAACCGGCCTGACCACAAGATAAACCAGGGATAATCAGGTAATTCAACAATTTAAGGGACTTTCAATCCGTATTGTCTTAATGGTAAAATTATCCCTATGCACGAGCTAGCGGTAACCGAATCCGTTCTTGACATCGCGCTGCGCCACGCTGGTCAGGCAAATGCATCGCGTGTAACCGATATTTATCTGGTCATTGGCCGCTTTTCCAGCATTGTGGATGATTCGGTTCAATTTTATTGGGACATGATCGCCGAAAACACTATTTGTCAGCATGCAACCCTGCATTTTAAGCGAGTTCCAGGCCGTATGAAATGCCTCGAATGTGAAAAGGAATTTGAAGTTCAGCAGTCTCTCGACCCCTGCCCCTATTGCGGTAGTTTTCACCTGAACATCATCGGGGGCGAAGAATTTTATGTTGAATCCATCATTGTAGAAAAATGAGGAGAGCAATGTCCCCCACCACCCGTATCCCTGTTGTTGAGAAAATTTTCGATGCCAACGATCAGGTTGCCCAGCAAAACCGCAGCCTGTTCGATCTTCACCACACCTTTGCAATCAATGTCATGGCTTCCCCCGGTGCTGGCAAAACCACCTTTATCCTCAAAACGCTGGAAGGACTTTCTTCTAAATATCGCATGGCTGTAATTGAAGGGGATACTGCCCCTGTAACCATTGATTCCGATAAAGTATCGGCCATGGGCATACCCGTTGTTCAAATCAATACCGGAGGCGACTGCCACCTGGATGCCGTCATGTTGCACGCCGGCTTACAATCCCTTCCATTGCAGGATGTGGATATCGTCTTGATCGAAAATGTGGGCAACCTGATTTGTCCAGCTGCCTTCAAATTGGGTTCTCATCTCAATTTGCTAATTGCCAGCATCCCGGAGGGGGACGACAAACCATACAAATACCCCAACATGTACCGCGGGCTGGATGTTCTGGTGGTCAACAAAATGGACTTGTTGCCCTATGTGGATTTCAACATGGCTTACTTTCAGCAGGGAGTAGAGATACTCAACCCCGGCTTGCGTACTTTTCCGGTTTCCGCAAAAACCGGCGAAGGAATGCAGGCATGGTATAACTGGCTGGATGAGGTTGTTCAAAAACATCGCCAAAAATGAGCGCGGAATCTTTGGCAGTTCGAGTTCTGGTTAGCGGTATTGTGCAGGGGGTTGGTTTTCGTCCGTTTGTTTACAATCTCGCGCGGCAGAATGGCGTAAAAGGCTGGGTTCGCAACACATCCGGTAATGTTGAAATTCATCTAGAGGGCAGCCAGCATCATCTGGATAATTTCCTGAACCAGTTGAAAACTCATCTCCCACCCCTGGCACGGATTGATTCATTGCAGGTCATCACCACCCAACCCGAATACGCCGATGATTTTCGGATTCTTTCGAGCCAGGTAGATGTTAACCAGTTTCAGCCCATTTCCCCGGATACGGCCATTTGCACCGATTGCCGCCGGGAACTCTTCGACCCGGCTGACCGCCGTTTTCGCTATCCATTTATCAATTGTACCAACTGTGGTCCGCGCTTTACCATCATCAAAAGTCTGCCTTATGACCGCCCGAACACCACCATGGCAGACTTCGAGATGTGTCCTTCCTGTCGCGAAGAATATCACAACCCTCAAGACCGCCGCTTTCATGCCCAGCCGGTGGCCTGCCCACAGTGCGGCCCTCAGGTCTGGCTGGAGGAGAACGGTCAACCCATCGCTGAAAAGGATGCTGCCATTCAAACCGCTCGCGAATGGTTGAAGCAGGGCAAAATTCTTGCCATCAAAGGGCTGGGCGGTTTTCATCTGGCCTGTGATGCCACCAATCCCCATGCCGTTCAAACCTTACGGGAACGTAAACAGCGCAGCGATAAACCCTTTGCCTTGATGGCCTTTGACCTTTCTGCCATTGAGGAATTTTGTGTTGTTGAACCCGAAGAAAAAGAGCGGCTCGAATCGCGCATTGCTCCGATTGTGTTGCTACAATCCCGCAGCCCTAACCGGCTGCCTGACAATATCGCTCCGCAACAAAAACGGCTGGGTTTTATGCTGGCGTACACGCCGCTGCACCTGCTGCTAACCGAACCCGAACAGGGCTATCCGCCGGTACTGGTGATGACCAGCGGCAACCTCAGCGATGAGCCAATCGCCTATCGCGATGAACAAGCCCGCCAACAACTGGCCACGCTGGCGGATGCTTTTCTTTTCCATAACCGTGAAATTCATATGCGGATTGACGATTCGGTCATCCGGTTGCAACAGAAAAAGATCTATCCCATCCGCCGTTCACGCGGTTTTGCGCCGGATGCAATCATCGTCAACCACGAAATGCCTCCCTTGCTGGCAACCGGCGCCGAGTTAAAAAACGCTTTTTGCCTCACCCGCGGAAAATACGCCTTCCTCAGTCACTACATCGGCGATATGGAGAACTACGAAACCCTGCAATCCTTTGAGGAAGGCATCACTCACTATGAGCAAGTTTTTCAAATTCAACCTGCCGCAATCGCCTGTGACCAGCATCCCGACTATCTGGCAACGCGTTATGCCATTCAACGTTCCCAATCGCAAAACCTGCCATTGATTCAGGTGCAGCATCATCACGCCCATCTGGTTTCCTGTTTGGGTGATAACCAATGGCTCAACGACCAGCCCGTTATTGGAGCCATTCTGGATGGCACCGGTTACGGTAGTGATGGTGCAATTTGGGGTGGAGAATTTTTACTGGGCAACCACAGCGCTTACCAGCGGATTTTGCACTTGAAGTATGTACCTCTCCCGGGTGGCGATGCTGCCGTCCGGCGCGTCAGCCGAATTGCACTGGCACATCTATGGTCAGCTGGTATTGAATGGGAAGCCGATCTGCCCCCTGTTACAGCGCTTTGCGAAGAGGATAGGACTCTGCTGCGCACTCAGCTGGAACACCGCATCAACACCCCGCTCACTTCCAGCATGGGCAGGCTCTTTGACGCTGTTTCTGCTCTGCTGGGCATTCGCGACCGCATCACCTATGAAGGACAGGCAGCCATCGAGCTGGAAAACCTGGCAGATGAAAGCGAAAACGGGCTTTATCCCTTTGTAATTGCTGAAGATGAGATTGACCCGGCCCCACTTTGGGAAGCCGTCCTATCCGATTGGCGGAAGGGAATTTCTCCAGCGGTTATTGCCGGCCGCTTTCACAATGCCATCGCACAGTTAATTCTGGAAGCCGCCCAAAGCATCCGTAAAACCAGTGGAGTGAATGTCGTCGCTCTGTCCGGAGGGGTCTGGCAAAATTCACTCCTTCTGAAAAAAACAATACCCCTTCTCCAGAAACATTCATTTGAAGTGCTCCTGCATCAGCGCGTGCCGCCGAATGACGGTGGAATTGCACTGGGGCAGGCTTTGATTGCTGCCGTATATCTGCAACAAACGGCAGAGAAAGGATTGGAAAATGTGTCTTGGAATTCCCGGTAAAATTGTTGAACTGTATCAACAGGCTGGCTTACGCATGGCAAAAATTGATTTTGGCGGCGTTTTACGGGAAGCCTGTGTTGAGACCCTGCCCGAAGCAAAAGTCGGCGATTACGCCATCATTCATGCCGGCTTTGCATTGAACCTGCTAGATGAACAGGAGGCACTTGAAACCCTGGCATTGCTGCGCCAGGCTGGGGTGCTGGAGGAAGAGCTGAATTTACCGAGCACACAACAGGAATAATCGCTATGGACTTAAACCTGCTGAACCAAACCCTGCGGGATGAACGACAGGTTAAAGCAGAAATTGAAAAAATTCGCCGCATTTTGACCCGCCCATGGGTATTGATGGAAATTTGCGGCGGTCAGACCCATGCCATCATGCAGTCCGGGCTGGATCAGCTGCTGCCGGCGGAAATCGAACTGGTGCATGGACCCGGCTGTCCTGTTTGCGTCACGCCACTGGAGTTGATTGACAAAGCCCTGGCGATTGCTGCCCGTCCAGAAGTGATCTTTTGTTCCTTTGGCGATATGCTGCGCGTGCCGGGATCCAACCGCGATCTGTTCTCCCTGCGCGCCAGCGGAGCGGATGTGCGGGTCGTGTATTCTCCCCTGGATGCAGTAAAAATTGCCCAGCAAAACCCTCAGCGCGAGGTGGTATTTTTTGCCATCGGTTTTGAGACCACTGCTCCACCCAACGCCATGAGTGTGCTGCAAGCCAAAGCGCTGGGTTTGAAAAATTACTCGGTGCTCGTGTCGCAGGTATTGGTGCCCCCTGCCATGCACGCCATCCTTTCCGCTCCGCAAAACCGGGTGCAGGGGTTTTTGCTTGCCGGTCATGTCTGCACCGTCATGGGCTATCAGGATTATCTACCCATCGCTGAACAATACTATGTCCCCATGGCAGTAACCGGCTTTGAACCGCTGGATCTGGTTCGAGGTATTTATTCGGTAGTAACCATGCTGGAGAACAACGAAGTGAGAGTTGAAAATGCCTACGCTCGAGTGGTTAAACCTGAGGGCAATCCAGCCGCTCAGGCAATCATTCAGCGGGTTTTTCAGCCGGTTGATCGCAACTGGCGCGGAATCGGCCGTATTCCACACAGCGGTTGGGGGCTGCGTCCGGAATTTTCCGAATTTGACGCCGAGCTGCGCTTTGATGTAGGCAGCATACAAACCCATGAATCACCCCTGTGCATTGCCGGCCAAATTTTACAAGGGCTCAAAAAACCATTCAATTGCACTGCATTTGGCGATCCATGCACCCCGCAAAACCCACTCGGAGCGCCCATGGTTTCGGCCGAAGGGGCATGTGCCGCCTACTACCGTTTTGCCCGCACGAATTCCACCGGAATGGGATAAAAATCATGCCAGACTCTTCCTTTCCCGCCATGCAAGGGCCGGTCTGCCCCTTACCCCTCAAACATGATGATCAAATCATCCTTGGGCATGGCAGTGGCGGACGCCTGACCCACGATTTGATTAAAAATATCTTTCTGCCCTATCTTTCCAGCCCTCCACTTCTCCAGGCAGATGATTTTGCCCGTCTGAACAAACCTGACGGCGAAGTGATCATTTCTACCGATTGTCATATCGTCAGTCCGCTCTTCTTCCCCGGCGGGGATATTGGCCGGCTGGCAGTCTGCGGCACAGTCAACGACATTGCCGTTTCCGGCGCCCAACCCCTCTACCTGACGGCCGGTTTTATCCTCGAAGAGGGCTTGCCGATTCACACACTGGTACGAATTCTGGAATCGATGCGGGCTGCGGCTCATGAAGCCGGTATCCAAATTGTTGCCGGGGATACCAAAGTGGTTGAAAAAGGCAAAGCCGACGGGGTCTTTATTACCACAACCGGTCTCGGTTTCTTACCGCAAGGCAGAACCATCAACGGACATCAGGCGCAACCGGGTGATGTCATTCTGGTATCCGGCAGTGTGGGGGATCACGGCATTGCTGTTCTGGCAGAACGCGGTGAATTGGGATTCAGCACGCAGATTCAGTCGGATGTTGCTCCGCTAAACGGATTAATTCAAGAGCTTCTGGCGGCAGCGCCGCATACCCACGTCCTGCGCGACCCCACCCGCGGCGGTCTGGCCACAACCCTCAACGAAATTGCCGCCCAAAGTCAGGTTGGGATGCTGCTCCACGAAAATGCCATACCCATCCAGCCGGCTGTGCGAGCTGCGTGCGAGATGCTCGGTTTTGACCCGCTCTACATAGCCAACGAAGGCAAAGTCATCGCCATTGTCCCTCCACAGGAAGCTGAAGCCGCCCTGCAGGCCATGCGCCGCCATCCTTATGGAAATCTGGCATCCCGAATTGGGGAAGTCACCTCCGATTTTAACGGCCGCGTACTGCTTAAAACCAGCATCGGCGCTACCCGCGTGCTGGATATGCTGGCAGGTGAAATCTTACCGCGCATTTGTTGACCATTTCAGCGGTAACGAATTTCGCCAAAATTCCACTCTATTTGATAATCCGGGTTCCATGCGTTGAAAATGCGCTGACTCAGGCGTGCTGTTAAAGCATTGGCCGGTTCGAACAGCAATTGCATAGGGTCATAAAGGAAAATAACCATCACATAATCTGACTGCGGACCGAATACAATTCCCGCATCACTGATCGTATGTAAAAAGCCATCACTCTCTTCTGTCCAGCCATGTTTGTGGGCAAAGGGCACTCCCTCGGGCAATCCGGCCTCTCCCAAAACACCAATGCGGTTGCGTTTCATGGTTTCCATCAAATAGTCACATTTCTCGGCGTTAATTTCTTCGGGAAAGGTTTCCACAAAGACCCCCTTCTCCGAAACGGCGCATTGGTAAATTTCCTTCAACAAACGGCCCATCTCGCCCGCCGTTGTCTGATTATACACATCGGGATTGATATTAACATCGAGGCGCTGGTTAGCCGGTGTATCGAAACGCTGTAACAGTGGAGCACCAAGATAAAAGTAGCCAGCCAAAAAAGTATTCTGAAACCCGGCTTTTTGCAGCATTTCAGTCACTTTCAAAGGAGCCAGCGTCGAGCCGAGGTAAACCTCCATGATTCGGTCGGCAGGCGGATTCTCGGAATAAACCATCATCCGTTCGGATAGCCGCATAAATTCGTCCGGAAAAGGAGGCTGCACCTGCATTAATACCGTCAATAGAATGGGGATTTTAATAGTAGAAGCAGCCGAAAAGGCAATCTCTGTCGGCACCTCTTTGCCATTTGCTACAGCAAAATGCACCTGTTGGTCTTTGGATAAGTGGTAAGCATAAATTTCCGCAGTTCCATTGAAATTGGCTTTCCGCAGTTCGTCCATTAGAACGGCTTTTAGCAAACTGGCATCCACCCAATCCATGGGTTGTTCCTGGACGATCAGGTCCACCTGCCTTTCCAAAGGATTGCTCAACGCCGCCCGAAAACGAACAAGGGAAGCCTCGATATCCAAAAACCTGCCTGAAACGCCTGCTGAAAAGCGACTGCTGGCTGGAATGGGAAAGGGCGGGACAGGTATCACATCATAGCGGTTGGCGATCTCACTTTGCAGATAGGCTCTGAGTTGACTTTCATCCAGAGAAAACCGAATCTCACGCTCAATTACCGGTTGGGGATCATTCCAGAGGTAAGCCCAAAAAGAATTGAAGTTGCATTGTTTGGGTTGAGGCTGCGCGCCATCTAAAAAGATCACGCTGAAACCAAGCGCTTCAGCCGGTGTATGAATAATTTGCCCTTGATAGCGTAATTCAAACGGACTCAGATAAACCGCCAATACTCGCTGCTGAGCTTGATCCAGCGTCAGCCCGCCCACATGAACAACCCCCCACTGGCTGTTTTCCGGCAGCACAGTTGGGGTTTGTTGGTACTCCCAGAAGGTAGCCAGCGTCAGCAAACCGGCAGCCAATATTACAAGAAGTGAAACCACCCTAAATGTGAATTTCCAGCGACGAGGTTCCACTCTGGTTTAACGATAACAATCAATAGAAACAGCCATTAAGGGATCAATCACCGCCGGTCCTTCTACGGTCTTAATTTCAAGGATCGGGTTCATGTAGGTATAGCGTGCCGAAAGTCCCTCGGGCACATAAATCCGCACACCTTTGATATCGGTATACATCCAGTTCTTGCCGTCGAAATGCCAGTGGTCAGGCTTTCCTCCAAATAATGCCGCTGCCCCCTGCTGCGTGGGCGGACAGGCGAATAATCGCCCCTGCCGGGCATACTGTGTCACGGTAGGAGGGGGTGGAATCAATTGCACTTTTTCACCACTCAACAATCCGTTCACCACAAGAATAGCACGGTCAAAGATACCGGTCTGATAAATCAACATTCCGGCAACGACCAATCCCAGGATCACCAAAATCAACAGCAAGATACGCACCAACGACTTTGACCGATCACGTTCTTCAACGATTTCCATAATCCGTTCAATCTGTGCTTCATTCAGGCGCGGATCTTTTTCCAGTATCAGGCGCACCTCTTCCCTGGAATTACCCAATTCAAGCAATTTTCTGGCTTGCTGAATAGCCCGCTCGGGTGGTTCTGTTATCCCCTCCTGACCAGTCAAATCATCTCTACTCAGATTAATGCGCGTCAGGGGTTTCCCCCCACCGGTGACGGCAATTAAATTTGCAAAATTCAAATAATCTTGTTCAATTTTTTGCTTGATTTTTTCTCGCACCATTCCAAAGGGCATCCACACGCCGTATAGTTCAACGCCCAAAATTTCCGGGTATTGAAGCAAACGAATTTGTTCTCCCGTTTCGGAAACTTCAAATTCCGTTGAACAGTGCGAACAGTGCAGCAAATCCGGCACGCCGGCTTCCCGAATAATTTCCAGCCCTGACTGATTGCACACCGGGCAATTCAAACTCTTAACCCAAAAAGCAAGAATGGAGTTCATGGGGCGGACTTTTTCCATAACCCTATTATACTGATCCATCCTCCTCCTTGACAATCTATTTACATCATTTATACTTATGCAATCCCAAACAGGAGAAAACAAAATGAAATACGACTATCAGGAAACCACCAAAGATTTGCTCAAGAGAATTGATATCCATTCCAAATATGGCAGCCGCAACATTGATGAATGGATGCTGGAAATATTACCCCTCCAGAAAGGGCATAATATTCTGGACGTTGGCTGCGGCGCAGGCAAACAATGCTTCTCCTATTATGATTACTTGAAAGGGGAAGCAAAAATTCTGGGTGTGGATGTCAATAAAGAATTGCTGGATGAAGCCAAGCAGGAAAATCAGCGCCGCAAGGCGAATGTCGAATTCATGGAATTGGACTTTAACCGTCCTTTCAATTTACCCGAGAATAACTTTGATCTGGTCTCGTGTTGTTTTGCCATTTACTACGCTGACGATATCCCCTTTACCATTCGCGAAATGCACCGGGTATTGAGACCCGGCGGTGTACTCTTTACTTCTGGTCCAATGCCAGAAAACAAACAGCTTTTTTACGACATCATTCGCGAAGCCACCCAAAAGCCCATCCCACCCATGCCGGGCAGTTCGCGCTACGCCAGCGAAATTTATTCCACAATTAAGGATACCTTTGCAAAAACCGAACTGCACATCTTTGAAAATCCCTTAACCTTTGAAAGCGTCGAACCTTTCATTGAATACACGCGCGCTTCCCTCTCTGAGGATCGCCGTCTTTGGAAATCTTTCTTTCAGGACAAGGAAGACTTCAATCGCATTATGACCCAAATCGAAGAAACCGCCACCCGCCGATTGGAAAAAGAAGGCAAACTGGTTATGACCAAAGTCGTCGGCGGTATTCTGGCCACCAAATAGCCTATGGGACAGGATCTGATTTTTTACGGACGACGGGTGTTGTTTCTCGGCGCTCACCCGGATGATATCGAGATTGGCTGTGGAGCTTTACTGGCGCAAATTGTGGATAAGACCGACATTCTCTGCGTCACACTTTCCGACAACCAGAAAAACCCGGAATTGAAGAACCTTGTAGAGGAACATTATCAATCCATGGCAGTTTTGGGCGTTCCGGAGGAAAAAGCCATCCTGGGTCAGTTTGAAACCCGGCGTTTTCCCTATTACCGCCAGGAAATTCTGGAATACCTGATTCAGATCAACCGCACTTACAAACCGGATCTGATTTTTGTACACACCAAGGCTGACATTCATCAAGATCATGCCACCCTGACCGAGGAAGCACTGCGCGCCTTTCGAGGGACTACTGTGCTGGGTTTTGATGTTATTCGCAGCAGCTATGGGTTTTTCCCAAGTTTTCTGGTTGAAGTGAGCGAATCGGCTGTCGAAAAGAAAATCGAAGCTCTCAAGCAGTATAAAACCCATCAAAACCGCTATTACTTTGATCCGGATATCACTCGATCCACCCTCATCCGTAACGGTGCAATTTGTGAACGTCCCTTCGCTGAAGGATTTGACATTCTCAGAGTGGTGGGAACATTCGCCAGTCCGATCAATAACGGTAATTGAACTTAAAACTAATCATCAAAAAGCCCCGTCAGTTCGCGGGGCTTTTTGGATTTTCGATGGTCAGTCGGGTACACCGACCTCAATATCATCTTCAGTAATCCTAACCGGATAAGTGGGAATATCCACAACGGCCGGCAGTGATAGAACCTTGCCGTTACGCACATCAAAACGCGCGCCGTGACGCGGACAGATGATCTGATGTCCGTCCAGCTCGCCATCTCCCAAAGGGCCGTCATCGTGGGTGCATATATCCCCAATGGCAAACAACTTACCGGCAATATTAAACACCACAATGGAAACATCGCCGATTTCGACAAAAAGACGTTCGCCCGGAGGGAGGTCCTCCACTTTTGCGACTGTGTAAAAGGAATAATCCGTCAAATCAATCGGTTCGGTCATAGGCTCTTACTCCTCCACCAGACTGTCACTGGCTTCACCCAAACCATAAACTCCGGCTTTAATGACTTTTAGCGGGAGTAAGGCACACTTCAAGCGTACCGGCCCCAGCTCAATCCCCAGTAAATCCAGCACGTCCTCTTTATTCAAGCGCTTGACTTCTTCCAGGGTTTTACCAATGATGCTTTCCAAAAGCAAATCGGCTGAAGCTTGAGATATGGCGCAGCCGTGACCGCTGAAGGCAGCCTCCACCACCCGTGAGTTTTCATCTACACGCAAATCTATGCGGATGTGATCACCGCACAGCGGATTCTCATCTTCAAAAGAAATATCATGAGGTTCAAGCACACCCCGGTAAAGGGGTTCTTTGTACCGCTCAATAATAATTTCGCGATAAAGATCATCCATTGCGGTTTGCCTTTTAACCGAAAATCTTTTTTACTTTTGCCAGACCGCGCACCAATTGATCCACTTCCTCACGGGTATTATAAAGATAAAAACTTGCTCGCGTCGTCGCCGGCAAGCCAAATTTTTCATGCAGCGGCATGGCACAATGATGTCCGGCGCGTACTGCAATTCCCTCACTATCCAGGATTTGCGAGACATCATGCGGATGCACGCCACGCATGGTAAAGGATGCCACACCACCTTTTTGTTCAGCAGACGGCCCGTAAACTTTTACCCCCTCAATCTCGCTCAGCGCTTCAAGCGCATAACCGATCAGCTCATATTCGTGGGCTGCCACCCGTTCCATGCCAACCCTACTCAGGTAATCCACCGCCGCACCAAATCCAATTGCCTCTGCAATGGCCGGTGTACCGGCTTCAAATTTATGAGGTAGATCATTGGGACTGAAGCTGCGCAAATACACCTTTTTGATCATATCTCCGCCGCCTAAAAATGGCGGCATGGCCTCCAGCAATTCCTCTTTGCCATAAAGCGCGCCAATGCCGGTCGGACCCAGCATTTTATGCGCAGAAAAGGCAAGGAAATCTACATCTAAATCTTGAACATTGACCGGAAGATGCGGTACCGACTGAGCGCCATCCACGAGCACAAGCGCACCCGCTGCATGAGCCAGACGGGTAATCTGCCGTATGGGGTTAATTGTCCCCAGCACGTTGGACATGTGAGTAATGGCAACAATTTTTGGCTTTTGCTCCAGGAATTGCTCAATTTCGCTCAGGTCAAGCAAGCCTTCATTCGTGACGGGAATGAAATCCAAAAACAGTTCCTTCTCCTGTGCCAGCATTTGCCACGGCACAAGATTGGAATGATGCTCCATTTCTGTCAGCAGAATACGGTCACCCCGTTGCAAAAACTTGCGTCCCCAGCTGAATGCCACCAGATTGATCGCCTCGGTTGTATTGCGAACAAAAATTACTTCACGACTTTTACGCGCTCCAATGAAGCGGGCAATTTTTTCACGGGCCGCCTCATATTGGGCGGTAGCCTCTTCCGCCAGGGTATGCACCCCGCGGTGAATATTGGCGTTGTTTCTTTCGTAATACTCGTTCATTGCCCGAATGACCGCCAGCGGTTTTTGTGAGGTCGCCGTCGAGTCCAGATAGACCAGTGGAATACCCGGCGCAATCTCCCGCTTGAGGATTGGAAAATCGTCTCGGATTCGAAGGACATCGATACGATCAGTCTTGGTGGTGTTCATCAATTACCTCATTACAACCAGTAAATGGTCTGCCTATTCCGAACTTGCCATCTCTGCGCGTGATCCTTTTTTGGCGGGGAAGCGGATGTGAGGGGAATTTTGTGGATACCAGAGGATATGGTCCGGCACCATCCACCCATCCGTTAAAAAGACGTTGGTGCGGAATTGTACAGCAACCATTTTGGGGTCCACCTGTACAACAATCCCTTTTAACCATCCACGAACGCGCTGGCCGCCTTTTTCATGGTCACAATAGACCTCAACCGTATCCCCCACCTCAAAGGTTGCTTCAGGTTCCGGTGGGTTGATGAAAGGAACTCCTGCCATACCTTGCTCCCTCTTGTGATAATATCGATCAATCAGTTAATTTTATCACAAACCATTCAAGATTGAACGATTCTCAGTCAGACAGGCTACCCTTTCCGGTTATTTAGTGGAAAGGGCAGCCTTTGTGTTATTTTGATCAAAACAATGAAATTATCAGCCGTGATACACTTCCATCTTTCGGGTAATCGCTTCCTGGAAGCGTTCCCGCACCCCTTCAAAGGGAATCCGCTGCATGATTGGGTCGAAGAACCCTTCCACGATGAGGCGTTCTGCCTCGACCTTGGGAATGCCCCTCGCCCGCAGGTAGAAGACCTGATCCGGGTCAATCTTTCCGACCGTTGCACCGTGTGTACAGCGCACATCATCCGCCAAGATTTCCAGACCGGGAATGGAATCAGCTCGCGCCTCACGGCTGAGCACCAGATTTCGGTTTGCCTGATATCCATCCGTTTTCATTGCACCCGGCGCCACATAAATCATTCCCTGCCACACCACCCGACTGCGGTCAATCAACGCACCCTTGAAAAGCAAATCGCTGGTGGTGTTCGGCGCCAGATGATTTTGCTGTGAGTCATAATCCAGATGTTGCTGACCATCCGTGAAGTAGAAGCCGGACATTCGCCCGCTTGCTCCTCGACCGATCAGGTCTAAATCGGCAAAATTTTTGGTCAATTGGCCACCCATGGCACCAAAAATCCAGTCCAGGTTGCCATCTGCTTCAACCTGAGAGCGTTCATGGGTGAAATTCCAGACATTTTCACCCCACGATTGCAACTCAACAAAACGCAGATTTGCACCCGCGCCGACATGCACTTCTACCAATCCCACATGCAGGGTTTGGCCCGCTTCCGTCGGTGAGGCATATTCGTGAACATAAGTAACGCGAGCGCCCTCTTCCAGCCACACAATCATGTGAGAAATGTGCGCCAGATTCACGCCGGGTCCCCACAACAGACTATGAAGCGGTTGGTCAATTTCCACATTGCGTGGTACATACAACAGCACGCCGGTATCTGCCAGGGCAGCCGCCAGCGCAGCAAACTTACCTTCGTTGGGCTTTACCACTTTATTGAGAACTTTTTCCAGCAGGTGTGGAAACTGTTCTTCTGCCGTGCGCAGATCAGTAAAAACCACACCTTTTTGCGCCAGTTCTGCAGAGAGCGCAACTTGCGAGCCGCCCGGCATCAGGATGATCTGCCCGCCATGATCCCCATCGGCAATGGGACGCATCAATTCTTCCGGCAGAGGAGCCAAATCCAGATAGGCTTCCTTCTGTGGCAGACGGAAGCGATCCGCTTCCAGACCCCGCAAGTCGGTGCGTCGCCAGGCTTCTTCTTTGACGGAAGGCATGGGCAGTGATTGATAAGTTTTCCAGGCCTCAAGGCGATAATTGGAGATAAATTCGCTCATTCCAGCCGAGCGAACCATCTCCTGAGTAAAAGCAAAGTCCTTTACAGCGGCTTCATCGCGCCGCCGGGTACGGGTGACGATTTTGGGAGTTTCTTTGGTCATAGGTTTAATGAATCCTCTTCTGGTTGGTTTTGCATTGTGACAACAGCCCAATCACCCAATTGATCCTTCCATTTGCAGTTGAATCAGGCGATTCATTTCAACGGCATATTCCATCGGCAATTCTTTGACCAACGGCTCAATGAATCCTGAAACGACCATCGTTGTGGCTTCTTCCTCGCTCAAACCACGGCTCATCAGGTAAAACAATTGTTCCTCACCCACTTTGGAAACGGAGGCTTCATGTCCAATGGTGACATCCTGTTCGTCTATTTCAATGTATGGGTAAGTATCCGAGCGCGACTGGGGGTCGAGCAGCAGTGCATCGCACACCACATTGGAGCGCACATCTTCGGCACCCTTATAAACTTTCAGCAACCCGCGGTAGGAAGCCCGCCCGCCGCCTTTGCTGATGGATTTGGAAGTGATTTTACTGCTGGTGTGCGGCGCAAAGTGAACCACTTTACCGCCAGCATCCTGCCACTGACCCGGTCCGGCAAACGCCATGGATAGGATTTCACCGTGTGCACACGGGCCCATCAGGTAGCAGGAGGGGTATTTCATGGTGACTTTGGAACCCAGATTGCAGTCCACCCATTCCATGGTGCCTTCTTCTTCCACAATTGCCCGCTGGGTGACCAGATTATAGACATTGGTTGACCAGTTCTGAATGGTGGTGTAGCGCACCCGCGCACCTTTCTTGACAATTATCTCAATCACACCGCTATGGAAAGAGTCGGTGGTGTACTGTGGGGCGGTGCAGCCTTCAACATAATGAACCTGGGCACCTTCATCGGCGATGATCAGGGTGCGTTCGAACTGACCAATGTTCGCCACATTCAGGCGGAAATAGGCCTGCAGGGGCAAATCTACTTTGACCCCTTTAGGAACGTATACAAATGAACCACCCGACCAGACCGCGCCGTTGAGCGCAGCGAATTTGTTGTCCTCAATGGGGATGACCGTGCCAAAATACTGTTTGAAGAGATCGGGATGTTGGCGCAGGCCGTCTTCAATACTCAGGAAAATCACCCCTTGCTTTTCGAGGTGCTCCTGAATACTGTGATAAACCATTTCCGATTCGTACTGCGCGCCCACCCCGGCAAGGAATTTCTGTTCAGCTTCCGGAATACCGAGCCGTTCGAAGGTCTGTTTAATGGTCTGCGGGACATCATCCCAGGTACGTCCGGCCATTTCAGCCGGTTTGACATAATAGACAATTTCATCCAGGTTCAAATTGGACAGGTCAGCCCCCCAGGTTGGAATGGGTCGCTGCAGGTATTGATTGAGCGCTTTGAGTCGAAACTGGAGCATCCACTCCGGTTCGCCCTTCATCGCCGAAATTTGGCGGACAACCTCTTCGTCCAACCCTTTACGCGTCTTAAACACCGATACATCCGGGTCCTGAAACCCGTAGCGATATTCTCCCAATTGCTCCAAAAAATCCGTTTGCGGATCCACACTCATTTCAGCCTCCTCTCAGCCGATAAATAATAAGGTTTTCGATTCAGGCAGGTGTGCCATTATCCACTTTTTCGCGCACCCAATCGTAACCGTGCTCTTCCAGATGCAAAGCCAAATCGGCATCACCGGTTTCAACAATGCGGCCGTCCATCATCACATGCACCACATCGGGGCGAATGTAGTTCAAAATGCGCTGATAGTGGGTAATCACCAACACGCCCAGATTTTCACCCCGCAAAGCGTTCACACCTTCCGCAACAATTCGCAACGCGTCAATATCCAAACCAGAGTCCGTTTCATCCAGAATGGCAATTTCCGGCTGCAATACGGCCATTTGTAGAATTTCGGCGCGTTTCTTCTCTCCGCCCGAAAAGCCGTCATTCAAGTACCGCCCCGCGAAGGAAGGATCAACCTTTAAAAGTTCCATTTTGGCTTTGAGCATTTTGCGGAATTCCGGAATGGGAATACCCTTATCTTCCGGGTTTTGCGCTCGCCGGCGGGCATTCACTGCTGTCCGCAAAAAGTTTGCAACCGTCACGCCGGGGATCGCCACAGGATATTGAAAGGCAAGGAAAATGCCCAGCCTCGAGCGTTCATCCGGCTCAAGTTCTAAGATGTTCTGTCCTTTGAAAATCACTTCCCCGTCCGTCACTTCATAGGCCGGATGCCCCATCAGCGTATAAGCAAGGGTGGATTTGCCGGTGCCATTCGGACCCATAATGGCGTGAACCTCGCCTTTCGGCAGGGTCAGATTGACCCCTTTGAGAATTTCCTTTCCTTCAATGCTCACTTTCAGGTTGCGAATAATCAGTTCATCAGTCATTTCAAGGTCGCTCCTTCAATTTTTTGTTTTTTGTAGTGTAATGAAAATTGAATTTATTTCAATATCATTATAAAAATCTTGTATAATCTAAGCACCAGCAGGATTATAGCATAAAGCCTTTTTTGGGTCAATATTTATCATAAAATTCTTATATATTGACAATTTTCCTCGCCCTTGATATACTTTTCACCAGCAGCCATGAGAAAAGTTTTTTGGGTAGTAAACAGGTAAGCAATGGAAATTAAAAGTACGCGCGATAAAATCATGCACACATTACTGAACAACCCACGCTCCACCATTAACGAGCTGGCAGAAGCAGTAGGTATTAACGCAATTTCCGTTCGCCACCACCTGAACAGCATGCTTGCGGATGGTGTGGTTGCCTCTGAAGAGGAGCGTCACGGTGTAGGCCGCCCGCGCCTGGTTTATTACCTGACCGAACGAGGTCTGGAAAAATTCCCAACCCGTTACTTCAGGTTAGCCAACCGCCTGCTCGGTAGGTTAAAAGAAACCCTCCCGGCCTCTGCTGTGGAAACCATTTTCTCTGAAATGGCACGCGAACTTGCCGAAGACCACCTTCGTGAGACCCAGAACATGTCACTGGAAGAAAAACTGGACTTTTTGAAAAAATTACTGAGCGAGGAAGGCTTTATCATCGAGTGGGAAAAAATTGGCGATTCATATCACATTCACGAAATCACCTGTCCCTACTTCCATGTCACCCAGGCTCATCCCGAAGTCTGTGCCGTCGACCAGACCCTGATTTCAACTGTTTTGTCACTGCCTGCTCAAAAAATCCAATGCGTTTTGAGCGGTGATCATCATTGCACGTATATCATTCCATTGGAAAAGGCTGGAAATCCAAACCATGAATGAAGAATTCGGAACCCCCGGTACCAACCGCGCGGTGTGGGATGCTGAAGCAACCCATCCCGAGCTTTGCCAGAAATTGCGCGATTCACTGAATCAGGTCATGGATCCTGAAATTGGTTTGAGCGTGATTCAATTGGGATTGATTCGCAACTTCCAGGTTTTAGAAGATCAAGCCCGCATCAAGATGATTCTCACTACACCCTTCTGTCCTTACGGCCCCGCCCTGATTGATATGACGCGGGTCAAAGCCGAAGAAGGCCTGGACATGCCCGTATCCATTGAACTGGGTATGGAAGTATGGGACTTCTCCATGATGGAAGAAGGGGTTGATCTCGGCTGGGGATTGTACTAATCCAACTTCCCACCCAGAGCCCTTAACTGGTCTTTATCCGGTTTAAACAAACCGGTCAACTGCATTGCCAGACTCATGTTGCCGCTAATTTTGACTTTACCCATTAAGTAAGCCCACATGGCATCCAGTCTGCCTGTAAAAATATCCAAAACAATTCCCGCATCACCGGCAAGAGTTAAATCCAGGGGCTCAATTTTCTCTTTTGACACCCGGCAGGTTTGATTTTCAATCACCACCGTCCAAAAACCCCCACCTTCACCACCCAGATCAAATCCAATCCGCGCGGTCATTCCTTTCGCCTGTTCAGGAATAAAATAATTGGGTAACAGGTCCATTAAGTCTTGAATAGAAACCGTAGTCATTCCTTCCATTCTCCATTTTTCCACCATTGTATCACTTCTGATTTGTAATCGAAACATTGAAACGACCGTTGGATCTGTTGACTAGGCACTCCCGGTTAATGGTCCTGGTTGTTATCTAAAGTGTGTACAATCTTTGTAAAACTAGCCAATGACAGATTGGGGATATTTGGTATACTCAAATTACTTTAATCGTCTGGTTTGAATAACATGGACAGCAATTTTTCACCTCTCACCCATCGCAAAGCCGATCACATCCGCATCAACCTGGAGGAGGACGTTTCCTCCAGCCGCACCACCGGGCTGGAGCGTTATTTTTTTAGCAATGAAGCTCTACCCGATTTTAATCTTGCCGATGTAGACACAAACCTGACCCTGTTCGGTAAATCACTCCGCGCTCCACTTTTGATTTCCTCGATGACCGGCGGTACTCCACATGCCGGGCAAATCAACCTTCGCCTCGCAGAAGCCGCACAGGAAAAAGGAATAGCGCTTGGTTTAGGTTCTCAGCGGGCTGCTCTCGAACATCCTGAGCAGCAAGCCACTTTTCAGGTACGCTCCGTTGCGCCCGATATCCTCCTGTTCGCCAATCTCGGCGCGGTTCAATTAAATTATGGTTACACCGCAGAACATTGTCTGCGCGCCATTGAAATGGCACAGGCCGATGCCCTTTTCCTGCACCTGAACCCCTTGCAGGAAGCCCTTCAACCGGAAGGAGATACCCATTTCTCCGGTCTGCTTCAAAAAATTGAAATGGTCTGTAAAACATTACCGGTGCCGGTGATTGCTAAAGAGGTCGGCTGGGGAATTTCCGCTGAGACAGCCCGGCGTTTGGTTTCTGCCGGCGTGGCAGCCATTGATGTGGCCGGTGCTGGTGGAACCTCGTGGTCTCAAGTCGAAATGTTTCGCATGAACGATCCGTCATTAGCCCGCATTGCCGCCGTCTTTCGCAATTGGGGCATTCCCACTGCTGAAGCAGTCCGGCAGGTACATCAGGCATTGCCCGATACTCCGGTTTTTGCTTCCGGTGGTTTGCGAAATGGTTTAGATATTGCCAAATGCATGGCTTTGGGCGCAACCCTGGGCGGAATGGCAGGTCCCTTCTTAAAAGCCGCTGTGGTTTCTGTCGAAGAGGTTGCAGCCACCATTGATGAAGTGGTCTCTACCTTGCGCATTGCCATGTTTGCCTGTGGTGCAAAAGACCTTGCTGCTCTTCACCGCATAACCTTGCAGGAGGTATTGCCTTGACCACCCTTCAACAATTCAACCAGCAAATGCAGCCCGCAATTGATCAGACGATGCAAGGGGTGGTTGTTTCTCATCCCCTGATCGGTGAATATCGAGGATTAAAAGAAATGCTCTCCTATCACCTCGGCTGGGATGTGAAGTTCAATCGGGGTGAGGTACAGGGTAAACGCATTCGTCCTCTCTTGGTGCTGCTGACCTGCGCAGCCTGCAACAATAACCACTGGGAAAAAGCCCTGCCGGCTGCCGCCGCCGTTGAATTACTCCACAACTTTTCTTTGATCCATGATGACATTGAGGACCGCAGTCCTTTACGGCGCGGTAGAGAAACCGTCTGGAAAAAGTGGGGTGATGCGCTGGCGATTAATGCCGGTGATGCACTCTTCAGTCTTTCCTTTGAGGCTCTGCACAATCTTAAACAAACCTGCTCCGATAACGTGGTTATTCAGGCCTTAAAAATCGTGAATACGACCTGCGTCAAACTGACCGGCGGTCAACATCTGGATATTTCTTACGAAAATGAGCGCGCTATTGGTTTGGAGGATTACTGGCGCATGATTGAAGGGAAAACGGCCGCGTTGATCAGCGCCAGCATTCAACTTGGCGCCGTGATCGGCGGGGCATCTGATCAGACACAGCAATATCTGGCCGAGTTTGGAAGATCGTTGGGAATTGCCTTCCAGATTCAGGATGACTGGCTGGGAATCTGGGGGGACGCTGCTCGGACTGGAAAATCCACCGAAAGTGACTTGCTGGCCGGGAAAAAATCACTGCCCATTGTGTTTGCTTTGCAAATCAAAGGTAAATTTGCCGAACGCTGGCTGGCTGGCCCAATCCAACCAGACGAAGTGGGTCATTTAGCCAGTCTATTAATTGAAGAAGGCGCTCAAAGCTACACAGAAAAACAGGCGGAAAATTACACCCATCAGGCATTGCAATCGCTCGAAAGCGCAAATCTGAGCAACGAAGCCGGCCAGGCGCTCCACGAACTGGCTCTGATGTTGCTCAAACGAAACTCATGAAAGCATAAACCCCATTGCAGGGAAAATTCCTGCGATTTTTTAATCTAAGAGGAAGGAAGAAAATGAAATGGAAAAACAACTGATCATCACTGGCGAAGAAATTTATCAAGCAGCAGAACTCATCAACGACGGCGGAATTGACTTTGAAACCATCAGCCAAAATGTGGAGAGCATTCTCAAAGCCGTTGGTGAAAATCCGGAGCGGGATGGTTTGAAACGAACCCCTGAACGGGTTGCCCGTATGTATGAAGAACTACTGGCGGGTTACCGCACCGATCCGGTTGCGCTGGTCAATGACGCACTCTTTGAAGTAGATTACGATGAGATGGTCGTGGTCCGCGACATTGAGTTTTACTCACTTTGCGAGCATCACATGCTGCCATTCCTTGGGCGCGCTCATGTTGCTTACATCCCACGCGGCCGGGTCATCGGACTTTCCAAAATCCCGCGAATTGTGGACATGTTTGCCCGCCGATTGCAGGTTCAGGAACGCATGACCCGCCAGATTGCCGATTTTCTCCAAGAGGTACTGCATCCGCGCGGGGTTGCTGTGGTGGTTGAAGCCATCCACATGTGTTCGATGATACGTGGCGTAAAGAAGCATGATTCGCGGATGACCACTTCCAGCATGCTGGGGGCGTTCCGCAACAACATGGCTACACGAATGGAATTTCTGGATAATATCTCGCGCAGCTCCGAACCGCTCCATTTTTAAACCACATTCAAATCCAGATCCGGCACAACGACTGCCGGAGAGTGGTTTTTCAGGCTTTGTGCAATTTCGCCCAGATTACGCCCGGTTTGCTCATCCAGCAAGTCCGGGCGTAATTCGCTGGTTGGCAGCGCCAGAAAATCCTGTTTCCACAATCCGCCATCCACTACTTTTTCATCGAACACCAAAATATCCAGATCAATCGTGCGCGGGGCATATTTATCCCCACCGCGCACCCGTCCCAGTTTTTCTTCAATCGGGCGCAGCACCTGTTCTTTCAGGGGAACAGCGTCCAAATCGGTTGAAACCCACGCGGTGGCATTCATAAAGCGCGGTCCGGCCGAGCCAACCGCCTCTGTTTCCCACACCGTGGAAACTGCATTAACCGTGACCGATTGCCGCAACAGTTGAACAGCCTGTACCAGGTTTTGACGCGGAGCAATGTTCGACCCCAGGCTGATGTAGGCCTGGTGGCGGCGTTTTCCTCCTGCCGGAAGAAAACGTTCAATTTCCACCCCCACCGAATGAGCAAAACGTACCGCACCCGGCTTTTCAACCCGAATACGCACCCCTTCAACCCCGGGTTCTTCCAAACACAGGCGCGCCAGATCACTGGCCAGCGCCTCCACCGTGAAACGCGCTGAACGCTCCACATAGGCAATGGTCTTTTTGGCAACCGTGCGGTAATTGATGCAATCCTCTATTGCATCGCTCTGTCCGGCTTTGGAAATGTCCCCAAACAAAACAATGTTGATGAGGATATCCTGTTTTTGAGCGCGTTCTCGTTCGCTGATTCCAATAATCCCGCGAACCAGCAAATCTTTGATAAAAGTCTGATCCATGTTTTCCTCCCTAAATGAGGTGTCGCCCACCATCTACATGCAGAATTTCGCCGGTGGTGTAAGTGGCTGAGCCAAGCAGGTAAAGCAGGGCTTGCCCAACTTCCTGCGGCTGCGCCCAGCGTCCAGCCGGCAATCCTTGAACTGCCTGATGGACATCCCCGCTATCCGCAGGCGGTAGAATCGCACCCAAAGCAATCCCGTTGACCGTAATGGACGGCGCAAACGCCACCGCCAGAGAGCGGGTCAGGCTTGCGAGGGCTGCTTTGCTAATTGTATACGGCAGATGATCATCTACAGGACGTAATGCCCGCCAATCCAGGATATTGATGATTCGCCCTTCCTGTTCGGTTAATCTTCGGGCAAACGCTTGACTGAGCAGAAACGGCGCGGTCAGGTTGATATTCAGATGCCTTTGCCAATCCCAAAGGGTCACCTGATCCCATCTAAGCGGTTCAAAGATGGCGGCATTGTTGACCAGGATTTGAAAGGGGCTGAGTCTCCATGCCTGCTCCACCACCCCTTCCAGTTCTTCCAATTGATTCAGATCAGCCTGAATCAACCAACCGCTGACGCCTTTTTGCCGAATCTCAGAAAGGGTCTGTTCCGCAGCGGCATGAGAAGAACCATAGTGAACGATGACATTCACCCCCGCCTCAGCCAGCGTCAGTGAAAGAATCCTGCCAACGCGGTGTGCGCCACCTGTAATGAGTGCCGTTTTTCCTTTCAGGTTCATATTTTCCCTCCCGTTTGAATTGTCTTTTTACGCTGCATCAACCATACCGCCGCTACAAGAATAAACCAGGCAGTCAGCTGTTCGATGCCAACGCCGCCCAGCCCGATCAGAGCTCGATCAGACCGAAACACATCCACCGCAATTCGGGCAAAAGCGGATAAGGAAACAAACATCAAAAAGCGTTTACCATCAGGCAGAGAAAAATCCCCTGGCCTGGATTCAACGATTCTCCAGATCACCACAGCCATCCCAAAATCGTACAGTTGGGTTGGATGACGGTATTCATCGAACAGATAAATACTCCATGGCAGTCGCGCCGGAATGCCAAAACCGCTGCCAGAAGCCAGATTCATCAGTGCAACCGACATCATCAACACCCCCAGCGCAGGTGTGAGGGCATCCAGGGTCTGCCACAGATGAAGATGTTTGCGCTGACCATAGATCAAACCAATCAACAGCATGGCAACCAAACCACTCGCCCCATCCAGCATTTGCGGAGAAAGTGCCAGCGCATCCAGCGGTTTCTGGCTGAAGGCAGCCAGATTCTGGGCAATATACCCCAGCCGCGCCCCTACCAATCCGCCCAACAGGGAATACAAGATCAGTGCGTTGATTTGCTCAACATCCAATCCTCGCCGGCGGGCAAAAGATTCGCTGCGATTCAGCCCAAACCAGATTCCCGCCAGCAGAATCAGTCCCGGCAGTTGAATTGCAAACGGCCCGACATTGAGTACCGGCAGCATCAATTCCCCTCCCCCAACAATTTCTGCACCTCGACCTTGAGCAGCCCCTCGTTCAGCGGCCCCCCGTAAATCACTTGACGAATGATTCCTTTACGGTCAATGAAGAAGGTGGTTGGCAGTGCCTGTATTTGATAACGGCGAGATACCACTCCGTCCGAATCGAACAACACAGGAAATTGAACCCCCCGCTCCTCGGCAAACCGCAAGGCTGACTCGCCATCATCCTGATAGGTCGTATTGACTCCCAAAATAACCAGGCCTTCATCCTTGTGCAGGTCGTAAACCTGCTGAAAAGCAGGCATCTCCGCCCGGCAAGGTGGGCACCATGAAGCCCAAAAGTTCAGAATCACCACAGAGCCTTGCAACTCCTGCAAGGAGAGGGTTTGATCAGAAGCATCCAGTAGGGAAAAAGGAGGTGCCGCAAAGCCCACTTTCGGCAGAGTACGCCCCGTGTCCGAGTTTACTGGTGAATACCAGACGGAAAATAAAATGATGAATATACCGGTTACGGGCAAAACCCGCCACAACCCCTCTTTTTCAAAAAGCCACTTCAACATAGGACAATGGTAAGAGCGAGCGCTCCAACTGTCAAGATGAGATCAGGAGACTTATCTTGACAAATCCGATTTGATTGGGTATGATTGAAATACCCCTCCCCAGTGGGGGTGGGAGAGGAAGGGATATGGCAGATATGAAACATGAAAATGTGCTCAATCGCTTGAAGACAGCCGAAGGGCATTTACGCGGAATTCAGCGCATGGTTGAAGAAGATGCCTACTGCATAGACATCATCCGCCAGATTCAGGCGGTGCAATCTGCACTGAATAAGGTCAGCTCCATTTTGCTGGAAAACCACCTCAACACCTGCCTGATTACCGCTGTCCGTGGGGAGGACCCGCAGGAGAGAGAGCGAGTTCTGCGCGAAATCGTGGATGTTTACGAAGCCATGTCCAAAGTCTAAATCCAATCTTTCAGGAGGTTTCTCATGAATACCGTTACCTATTCTGTTCCCAGCATGCACTGCCATCACTGTGTTCATACCATTGAAATGGAACTTGGCGAACTGGAAGGCGTTCAATCGGTTCAGGCTGACCTGAATTCCAAACAGGTGATTGTTTCTTTTCAACCGCCGGCAAATCCGGAAAAAATTGAAAATCTGCTGGCTGAAATCAATTACCCTGTTCAGAAATCATCATGAACCAAACCAGACAAGTCGTTTTGCCGGTTACCGGCATGACCTGTGCCAACTGTGTTGCCACCATTGAACGCAACCTGAAAAAACAAAACGGCGTTCAAACCGTGGCTGTAAACCTGTCCTCCGAACGAGCCGTGGTCGAATTTGATCCCGCTCTGGTAGGGCTGGATGATCTCATCCAGCGCGTTCAGCGCGCGGGATACGGGGTGGCAACCGGGCAGGCCAGTTTTACCGTGCAAGGGATGAGCGATGACAACGACGCCCGGCGGTTGGAAAAAGCTCTCAGCCGGATTGACGGTATTCTCAAGGTACAGGTCAACCACGCTGCTGAACGTGTACAGGTCGAGTACATTCCAACTCTGGTTAACCAAACCGATCTGCGCAAAGTCATCCAGTCGGCTGGTTTTACAACGCTTGAAAGAGATATCCAGGTGCAGGATGCCGAAGGCGAAGCCCGCGCAACCGAGATCCGCCATCAGCGCCAGTTGCTGATCATCGGTATCATTTTTACCTTGCCCCTCTTTCTGCTTTCGATGGGACGTGATCTCGGTTTTCTGCCGATGGAGTGGAAACACGCACCCTGGTTAAATTGGTTGCTGTTTGTTCTGGCCACTCCGGTTCAGTTTTATGTGGGCGGACAGTATTACCGTAACGCCTACCATGCCCTCCGTAATGGCTCAGCCAACATGGATGTGCTGATTGCCATGGGAACTTCCGCAGCCTATTTCTACTCGATTGCCATCCCGCTCGGCTGGGTCAACGATCATGTCTATTTTGAAACCGCTGCGGTCATCATTACCCTGGTGCGATTGGGTAAGTTTTTAGAAGCACGTGCCAAGGGTCGAACCAGTGAAGCCATCAAAAAGTTGATGGGATTGCAGGCTCGGACCGCCCGCATCACCCGCAACAATCAGGAAATGGAAGTGCCGATTGAAGAAGTAACAATTGGCGATATTGTATTGGTGCGTCCCGGAGAAAAAATCCCCGTTGATGGCGTCATCATCGAGGGTCACACCAGCGTGGACGAAGCCATGCTTACCGGAGAATCAATGCCGGTTGAAAAACGCCCCGGCGATGCGGTGATCGGAGCAACTCTCAACCTGAACGGTTTCATCCGCTTTGAAGCCACCCGGGTTGGAAAAGAGACCGTGCTGGCACAAATCATCCGACTGGTAGAAGATGCACAGGGCAGTAAAGCACCCATCCAAAAACTGGTTGATCGAGTAGCGGCTATCTTCGTCCCGGCTGTAATCGCCATCGCAGCAGTCACTTTTCTGGTGTGGTATTTTCTAATCCCCCTGCCCGCCGCTGCCCAAACCGGTCTCTTCACCCGCGCAATGGTCAACATGGTGGCGGTGCTGGTCATTGCCTGCCCATGCGCGCTCGGTTTGGCCACCCCCACAGCCGTCATGGTAGCTACCGGACGAGGCGCCGAGGGTGGAGTTTTGATACGCAACAGTGAAGCATTGGAAAGAGCGGCCAGGGTTAACCGCGTGGTGTTGGACAAAACCGGCACAATTACGCGCGGTCAGCCAGGGGTAACCGACCTCATTCCGCTTTACCCGCCCCAGCCCAACTCACAAACCGCCAATTGGGAATGGTTAAAGTTAGCAGCCAGCGCCGAGCAGGTCAGTGAACATCCTCTGGCACAAGCCATTGTGGCCGAAGCCGGTAATCGTGAGTTAAAGTTGGCCCAACCGCAATCCTTCAAAGCAGTTACCGGGCACGGTATTCAGGCCGACGTGGATGGTCATCAAGTCTGGGTTGGCAGTCCGCGTTGGGAGGTTTTCCAAAATCTTTCCCTGAACGGCATTCAAACAGTAATCACTGAACTGGAAAGTTCCGCCAAAACAGTCATTCTGGTTAGTATTGACGGTGTACCGCAGGGTGTAATTGGCATCGCGGATAGAATCAAAGAGGGTTCAAAGGAGGCGGTTGAGGAATTTCACCGGCTCGGCTTGAAAGTTACCCTTCTGACGGGGGATAACCGCCGTACAGCCGAAGCCATCGCAGCCCAGGTTGGCGTTGATGATGTGCGCGCTGAAGTTCTGCCGGACGGGAAAGCTCAACAAGTCAAGGAACTGCAAAGTCAGGGTAATGTAGTTGCCATGATTGGTGATGGAATCAACGATGCGCCCGCGTTGGCTCAGGCAGATGTGGGCATCGCCATCGGCACTGGCACCGACGTTGCTATGGCTGCTGCTCCCATTACCCTCATCAGCGGGGATTTACGCGCAGCTGTACGCGCCATCCGCCTTGCGCGGCGCACACTTAAAACCATCCAGCAGAACCTTTTCTGGGCATTCTTCTACAACACGATTCTGATTCCCGCTGCTGCTGCCGGTTTCTTGAATCCCATGCTGGCAGCCGCAGCCATGGCATTCAGCAGTGTTTTTGTGGTTAGCAACAGTCTGAGGTTGAGAAGAACCCCCTTGGATTGATTAAATTAAAGTCACATTTTTCTACACGATGCGCAGATGATTCCCAATGGGTTGATTCTGTGCATTTTTTTACATTTCCATCAAAACTTGAACGTTCTAAACGATAAAATGGTAGAATTTCAAACCAGAACTTATTTGCATGATATTTTTATTCAATGTCAAAGAGGAAGGAACTTCACATGAAACAACTCACTCCGCAATTCGAAGAAAAGGCCATCAATACCATTCGTTTTCTCTCTGCAGATGGTGTCCAGAAAGCCAACTCCGGCCACCCCGGTTTGCCAATGGGCGCTGCTGTTCTGGCATATGTCATCTGGACACGTTTCCTCAAACATCACCCTGCAAACCCGGCTTGGCCCGACCGTGACCGCTTCATTCTTTCAGGCGGCCATGGTTCCATGCTGCTTTATTCTTTGTTACACCTGACCGGCTATGATCTTCCGCTGGAAGAACTTAAGAAATTCCGGCAATGGGGCAGCCGTACCCCCGGTCATCCGGAGTATGGTCTCACCCCCGGCGTGGAAACCACGACCGGCCCGCTTGGACAAGGCTTTGCCAACGGTGTGGGCATGGCAATCGCCGAGGCACACCTTGCCGCTCAATTCAACCGCCCCGGCTTTGAGATGATTAATCACTTTATCTATGCAATCGTAACCGACGGTGACCTGATGGAAGGGGTTGCTTCCGAAGCCGCCTCACTAGCTGGTCATTTGCGGCTCGGCAAATTAATTTATCTTTACGACGACAATCGCATTTCCATTGATGGTTCCACCGATCTGGCATTCACCGAAGACCGCGCCAAACGTTTTGAGGCATACGGCTGGCAGGTCATTCGCAATGTGGATGGACTTTCCATCCGTGAGGTCGAATCCGCCATCCGAAAAGCCCGTCGGGATCCCCGCCCTTCGCTCATTCTTTGCCGTACCCATATTGGTTACGGATTACCTACCCGGCAGGACACCGCCAAAGCACACGGCGAACCGCCCGGAGAAGAGGAACTGCGCGGCGCCAAACAAAAATTAGGCTGGCCGCTTGAACCCGACTTTTACATCCCCGAGGATGTTCTCCAGTTCTTCCGCTCCGCGCTGAGAACCGGTCAACGCGCCGAGCGTAAATGGCAGCGCCTGTTCAACGCCTATCAACAGACCTATCCCGATCTGGCCGCCGAATTGAAACGCCGGCTGGCAGGGGAACTTCCCGAGGGCTGGGATCACAACTTACCTGAATTCCCCGCTGACCCCAAGGGAATGGCTACCCGGGCAGCATCCGGCAAGGTGATTAACGCATTAGCCGAACGCCTGCCGGAACTGATCGGCGGTTCAGCAGACCTCACCCCTTCCAACAATACCTGGATCAACAACAGCCCTTCTTTTCAAGCCGATAACCGTCTTGGGCGCAACTTTCACTTTGGGGTGCGCGAACACGGAATGGGCGCAATTGTCAACGGAATGACCCTGCATGGTGGTGTGATTCCCTATGCCGGTACTTTTCTGGTCTTTTCGGATTATATGCGACCGGCAGTGCGCATCTCCGCCCTCTCGCACATTCCCTCAATTTGGGTCTATACCCATGACAGCATCGGCCTGGGGGAAGATGGCCCAACCCACCAGCCGGTTGAACATCTGGCAGCGCTACGTGCCATCCCCAACCTGATCGTTATCCGTCCAGCCGATGCCAACGAAGTGCGCGAGGCATGGATTGCTGCCATTCGTAACCGCCACCAACCGACCGCCCTTGCCCTGACCCGCCAGGCCGTGCCCGTGCTGGACCGCAGCACATTCGCCCCTGCCAGCGGTTTACAGCGCGGTGCTTATGTGCTGGCAGACCTCGGCGGAGCAAAGCCCCAAATTATTCTGATGGCATCCGGATCAGAAGTAGCCCTGATTGTAGATGCCGGTTACACACTGGCTGCCGAAGGTTACAATGTTCGCCTGGTATCTTTCCCCTCCTGGGAATTATTCGAGCAACAAGACCAGAGTTATCGCGATGAGGTTTTACCTCCATCCATCAAACGCCGATTGGCGGTTGAAGCCGGTGTGGCACAGGGCTGGCATCGTTATGTTGGCGATCAGGGGCGCATTATCAGCATCGAGCGTTTCGGCGCATCCGCCCCTTACAAAAAAATCTATGAGGAATTTGGCTTAACCACAGCAAACATTTTGAAAGAAGCCCGAAACCTGCTGGGTATCAGCAACCCATAGGAGGACAACCCCATGCGAGTGGCAATTTCCTGTGATCATGCCGGTTTTTTGTTGAAAGAGGAAATCATATCAGCCGTGCGCACCGCTGGGCATGAAGTAGTTGACCTGGGTACTTACTCTCCCGAAGCAGTGGACTACCCCGATTTCACCCGCAAGGCCTGCCGGGCAGTTTTGGATGGCGAAGCCCAGCGCGCAATTGTTATTTGCGGTTCCGGCGTAGGCGCCAGTATAGCCGCCAACAAGTTCAAGGGCATTTATGCTGGTTTGTGCCATGACACCTATTCCGCTCATCAGGGAGTTGAACACGACAACATGAATGTTCTCTGTTTGGGCTCCCGAATTATCGGCGCAGAGCTGGCTAAAGAAATCGTGCGCGCCTTTTTGTCCGCCTCTTTTAGCGGTGAAGAGCGTCATGCCCGCCGCTTTGGAAAAGTTCAGGCTATTGAAAGAGAAAATTAAGAGGTATTCCATGAACCGTGTCCATCAACTTCACCAATTGGGTCAATCCCTGTGGTATGACAATATTCAACGCTCTTTACTGGAAAATGGCAAACTGGCCCAATTTCTTGAACAAGGGCTCATCCGCGGAGTAACCTCCAACCCCTCCATATTCCACAACGCCATTGCACGCTCCAACGATTACGATGCCGCCCTCAAACCCATGGCCTGGTCGGGTTGGAGTGCCGAACAGATTTTCACCCAGCTGGCCATCGAAGATATACAAGCCGCAGCCGACCTTTTTCGTTCGCTATACGAAGAATCCAATGCGGCAGATGGATTTGTGAGTTTAGAGGTCAATCCTCTCCTGGCAAATGACACCTCCGGCACGGTTGCCGAAGCCAAACGACTCTGGTCTCTGGTCAACCGTCCCAATCTGATGATTAAAATCCCGGCCACACCGGAAGGCATCCCCGCAATTCGGCAATCTATTGCCGAAGGCATCAACGTCAATGTAACACTCATCTTTTCACTGACCCGTTATGCCCAGGTGATTGATGCCTACCTCTCTGGATTGGAAGACCGTCTGGCGAACGGCCTACCCATTGACCGAATTGCATCGGTGGCCTCTTTCTTTGTCTCGCGGGTGGATACTAAAGTAGACCAATTGTTGAATGAAATTATCCAGAAAGAAGAGAGCAATGCAGCCCTCGCTCAATCCCTGCTTGGCAAAGCCGCCATTGCCAATGCTCGTCTGGCCTATGCCCTCTTTCTTGAAAAATTTTCTGAACAGCGGTTTATTTTCCTACGAGAAAAGGGCGCGCGAACCCAGCGTCCTCTTTGGGCTTCCACCAGCACCAAAAACCCGGCCTATCGGGATGTCATCTATGTAGAAGAGTTGATTGGTCCTGACACAGTCAATACCGTTCCTCCCCAAACGCTGGAAGCCTTTACCGATCATGGTGAAGCGCAAATTAAACTGGGGGCAGATGTACAAGCCGAGCAGAAAGTTATCCAACAACTGGAACAACTCGGTATCTCGATGGACCGCGTCACCTATGAACTGGAAATAGAAGGGGTCAAAGCCTTTGCCGATGCTTTTACCGCCCTTCAACAAGCCATTGAGCAGCGCCGCCAGGCCGCGCTTGAGGAACTTGGACCACTTCGCGGTATCCTTCCAACCGCTTTGCAAAGACAGGAGCAGGAACAGGTTATCCAGCGAATTTTTGAACTGGATGCCTCTCTCTGGACAGACAATCCAAAAGGTCAGGCTGAAATTCGTCAGCGGTTGGGTTGGCTGCATTCCCCTAAAAACAGCCGTAACCTGATCGAGGATTACCGGCAGCTATCCGAGTCCTGTCGCAAAGATGGCTTGACCCATGCTCTTCTTTTGGGGATGGGCGGCTCATCACTTGCGCCGGAAGTCTTGCGCTTAACATTTGGGGTGGGCAAGCTGTCAGAAGTGGATGCTCTTGATCTTGCTATTCTTGACTCTACTGATCCCCAGCAGGTTCAAGAAGCCGCCCGCCGCGCTCCAATCGAGCAGACCCTCTTTATCGTGTCCAGCAAGTCTGGCACGACCAGCGAAGTGAATGCCTTTTTCGATTACTTCTGGCATCTGGCAGCGGATAGACTGGGAGAAAAAGCCGCTGCGCATTTTGTCGCCATCACCGACCCGGGTACCCCGCTGGAAAAATTAGCGCGTGAAAGAGGTTTCCGCGCCATGCTGCCCGGCATTCCACAAGTCGGTGGGCGATACTCGGCATTGACCCCCTTCGGTTTATTTCCGGCTGCTTTGCTGGGCATGAACCTTGAAACCTTACTCCAACGCGCCGAGCGGATGATGACCCAGTGTTTACCCAACACGCCTGCCGCCCGCAACCCCGGTCTGGTGCTGGGTACACTGCTGGGTGAAGCCGCCCTTGAGGGCAGAGATAAATTGACCATTTTAGCCGAGCCGCCTTTTGAATCCTTTGGCTCATGGCTGGAACAATTAATCGCTGAATCAACCGGAAAGGAAGGGCGTGGGATTATACCGATAGACCTCGAACCGCCTGTTTCGGTTGACCGTTACGGCGACGACCGTCTGTTCGTTTGCTTCCGTTCCAGTGGCAGTTTGGATGAAAGGGTAACAGCCTTGCGTCAGGCCGGCCAGCCCGTGCTGGTATTTGACTTGAAGGATGTCTATGAATTAGGGGCAGAATTCTACCGTTGGGAAATGGCAATCGCCGTAGCCAGCGCTGTATTAGGGATCAATGGTTTTGACCAGCCGGATGTTCAGGATAATAAAGACCGCACGGCTCAAAAAATCGCTGAATACCGCCGCATCGGAGTCCTGGATGAAGGTCAGCCGCTTTGGGAAAGCAACCAGTGCAAAATTTTTGGCAAAGTACTGGAAGATATGTCCAACGCTTCCCATCCGCGCGAGATCATCCAGCTCTTTCTGAACCAGGCGCGCAAAGACGATTACATTGCGATCAATGCTTACCTGCCCCGCAACCCTGAAACCACCCAGGCACTCCAGCAGCTTCGACGCAGCATTCTTGAAAAAACAGGGTGTGCCACCACGTTGGGCTTTGGACCGCGCTTTCTGCACTCCACTGGCCAACTGCACAAAGGCGGTCCAGACCGCGCCCTGTTCTTACAAATCACGCGTGAAATCAGCGAGGATGTGGTTATCCCCGGACAGGGTATCACCTTCGGTATTATGGAGCGCGCTCAGGCGCTGGGTGATCTGGAAGCGCTGCTCGCACGACAACGCCGCGTTATCCGGTTGCACCTTACCACTGGACAGGTTCAGGATTTAATTTGATTTTTTTCGCCTGATTTGAAGCAGCACCATCAAAATCAACAGCGCTGCTGGCAGCCATGGACGTTCCAGAATCCATAAGGCGGCTGCCAGCAGTCGCCTCACCTGTTGAACAAGAACATACTTTCTTCGCTCAACCTGAACCGATTGCTGCCAGTCAAACTGAATCAGTTTCTCTAAATAACCCTGCTGTACACAACCTTCCAGGCTGAAGATTGCCACCTCCGGCTTTAATAGACCCGCAATCAATAAATCCCGGCTGAATTCCTGCCAGTCCAGCGGACGGGTATCTGCAACTCCTTCCAAATCCACACCACCGCCAGTGCTGCCAATTGCAATATTTTGAGCATCTTTGCCGTAACTGAGCAGCAGTGCATCTCCCCATGGTCGGCTGAAGCTGGAATACAGCATGAGAACCTCACGGTCAACCTCTAAATCCAGAACCCCCAGCCAGCGCTGTAAAACGAATGAGCGGCTTCTGCGCTCTTCCAGTATCAGCGGCAGCTGATAAGCCTCCACCTCATAACCATCGTTGTGAATCTGCTCAACCAGCTGGCGGTAGAGCAATCGGGCACTGGCAAATCGTTTTTTGCGATGACTCGCCGTAGAGAAAATAAACCGCAAAGCCGGCATTACCCCATCTTTCAATGCGGTGATCAATCGAAAATCCGGTTCGATATCCAGCCCAATACGGAGCCATTTCAAGTGTTCATTTTGACTCCAGGCCTGAAAATCCTGGTAGCGCTGTACCGCCAGGGGAGCATTATCCAGATTGAACCAGTAACCCTCTTCCTCCGGGAGCAGCAGCCACGCCGTTACCGGTATGCCAGCCTCATTGAGCCGCCGCACAACCGCTGCCCTCTCAGTCGAAAAATCCCGAATGGCGAGCGCAACGCCGGCGTCCAATTTCTGCAAGGTAGCAATAACCTGCCCTGATTCAAAAAGGACTTCAAGTTGAGCTGCTTCCAGTTCACAAAAGAAGGCCATTTGTGGAGGCATACGGTATTGCTCCTGATCATCATCCTTCGGTTCGTAATTTCGCCAGTGCAATGGCGCCCATAACCCCAGCCCGGTTACCCAATGCAGGGGGAACAATATATTCATCAATGTTTTCCAGGATTTGCGAAGCGAAGATATAACGATTGAGGTATTGCTGAACCTTAAGCCGAATCATGGGGAAAAGGTGAGTTTGCTGCATTACCCCTCCTCCCAGAATAATCCGTTGAGGGGAAACGACACAGATGAAATCATTCAGCGCCAAAGCAATGTACTCGGCTTCCAATTCCCAAACCGGGTGATAAGGCGGGACACCTTCAGCCGGCTTTCCCAGCCGGGCTTGCAAAGCCGGTCCGCTGGCTAATCCCTCAAAACAATCACCGTGGAAAGGACAAATCCCCACAAATGGATCTGCCTTTTGATCATGCAGCAAACGAATATGCCCCATCTCGGGGTGAACCAAACCATGATACGGATGTCCATTGATGATTAAGCCACCGCCAATTCCGGTGCCAATCGTAATGTAGATGTAGTCCTTCAACCCTTTGGCTGCCCCCCATGTACCTTCTCCGAGGGCTGCAGCGTTGACATCCGTATCGAGAAACACAGGCACTCCTGTGGCGTCTTGCAGGGTTTGAAGGACGGGTGCAAAAGACCAGCCCGGTTTTGGGGTAGTTGTGATTTTCCCAAAATTCGGAGAAGCAGGGTTGAGATCAAGAGGCCCAAACGAGCCGACTCCGATTCCCGCCAGCCGGGCGTTATTTTTGACCATGTACTGGCGGAAGAAGTCAACTGTTTTCGCCAGAGTTTCTTTCGGTTCAGTCGTCGGAAAACGCACTTCTGCGCGGATATCCTCTGGCGATGTTCCGATTGCACAAACAAACTTAGTTCCACCGGCTTCAACACCACCATAGAGTTCCATGACTGACCTCCTGTTGATAATTTTTTATTTTCTCTGGGTATTTTAATAATCAGTAGTTTTGCAGTTTTAACAAAAGAATAAGAACGGGCCAAAGGATTCCGAGTAGGATTGTTGTACGGCAACTTTTCCCAAGGAGGAACCCAATGGCCCAACTCATTATCAACCAAGATGC
>Ga0308395_1000167_pt1 | contig 59585 bp, 59 predicted proteins | sample Hotspr20SampleP4_FD_202097 | JGI IMG/M metagenome (GOLD analysis project Ga0308395, IMG submission 202097) | Hot spring phototrophic mat microbial communities from Mushroom Spring, Yellowstone National Park, Wyoming, United States - 20050930_P4 ... | reverse complement strand
TTGATATAAGGTTGCTTCATCTTCTTGCCAGTCTACAAGTGGGCTCACGGGTTTAATCGGACTTCACCTCCAACCAGAATTCGCTAAAATTATACATAATGTCTTAAACAAACGCAATTGGTATTACAGTCTCCGACGCACGTACCCGTCCATTCGCAAGTCCATCGGCGTGCTGGCGGGTGAATGGACTGATGCATCGGTCCAATTCATTAAGAGTTTCGGCGTAGAGACCTATCGGATTCCCTTCGACCAAATTGCCGACATCCTTGAACAAAATGGCATTCCATTCCGTTGGGATGAGAAGGATACCCAAACTCCCAAAGAGGCCTGGCATCAATTCTGCCGTCTCTCTGCAGAGGAGAAGAAAGAAATCGCTGCCGCGATCACGGCCCCTGTTCGTCAGCCAGTGATCCACTCGGTAGAGACAACATTGCGTTCAGACCCGAACGCACCGCGACGGGTAGAGGCAGTGGAGTTATCCATCAAAACCACTGAGGGCGAGTATCTGGTTTTTTCTTTCAACAGCGTATCAGAGGCAATTCGTCGTCTGCTCACCTTTGTCACGGACGTGGAAGACCTGCAGCGCACTTTGCGCTGACGTTGAATTCCCAATCATCTGACCGGAGGACACTCGGAGCATGAGCACATACCTGTACATCGTCCAGATCATCCTGGGCATCGCGCTGACCGTTGTCATCCTGCTGGAGGTGCGCGCCAGTGGACTGGGCGCCATCTTCGGCAGCGGCGAAACGTCCATCTACCGGACCCGGCGCGGCGTGGAGCGGACCCTCTTCATCGTCACCATCATCCTGTCGGTCCTCTTCTTCCTCGTCGCCATTCTGAACGCCGTGGTCATCGGCCCGGCATAACGGCGTATGGCGCGAACCGTCCGCTGGCCGGCCCTGCTCATCGGCGCCGGGGCCACCCTGCTGATTATCGCGCTGGTCTACCTGGCCCTCACCTACACCACCGTCACCGTCCCCACCACCGGGGGGACGTACGTGGAAGGAGTGGCCGGGTTTCCTCATGCCATCAACCCGCTCCTGGCCGCCTACAACGACGTGGACCGGGACCTCTGCGCTCTGGTCTTCAGCGGCCTCACCCGGATGAACGCCCAGGGAGCAGTGGAGCCCGACCTGGCCCTGAAGTGGGAAATCTCGCTGGACGGCCTGACCTATATCTTCCACCTGCGCAGCGGGCTTCGCTGGCCGGATGGTCATCCCCTGACGGCCGACGACGTCCTCTTCACCATCGGCCTGATGCAGGACCCCGACTTCCCCGGCCCGTCCGACCTGGGCGCTCTATGGCGCACCGTCCAGATCTTTAAAGACGACGATCGGACGGTCCGCTTCGTCCTCTCGGAGCCGTTCGCGCCGTTCCTGGACTACACCACCATCGGGCTTCTGCCAGCCCACCTGTTGGAGGGCGTCCGGGCCGCCGATCTGGCGTCCCTGGACTTCAACCTTCAGCCCGTGGGCAGCGGCCCGTTCCAGGTAGCAGAGGTCCAGACGCAGGAGGGAGACATCGTCTCCATCCTCCTGCAGCCCAATCCTGCATACTACGGTCCCAAACCGTATCTGCAGGGCGTCCGGTTCCGGTTCTACCCGTCCTACCAGAGCGCCTTCCGGGCATTCCAGGCCGGAGAGGTAGAGGGAGTGGGACAGATCACCCTTTCGGAACTGCCCCAGGCCCGACAGGAGGAGGACCTGAATCTCTACTCCGCTCCCCTGGCCGACCAGGTGCTGATTTTCCTGAACCTGACGAAGAAGGACGAACTGCCCTTCTTCCAGGAGAAAGAGGTCCGGCAGGCGCTCCTCTACGGTCTGGACCGGCAGAGGTTGGTGGACGGGGTCCTGGAAGGGCAGGCCATCGTGGCCCACAGCCCCATCCTGGCTGGGACCTGGGCCTACGACGAGAGCATCCGCCGCTACGAGTACGACCCGCAGAAGGCCCGCGCGCTGCTGGACAGGGCCGGCTGGAAAGTGCTGCCGGGCGAGCGGGTTCGGACAAAAGACGAGCAGGCCTTTTCTTTTACTCTGCTCTCATCCACCGACCCGGTACACGCGGCCGTCGCGCAGGAAGTGGCCCGTCAGTGGCAGGCCATCGGCATAGACGTTCAGGCCGTCGCCCTTCCGCCGCTGGAGATGCGGGACGCGCTGGAACGGCGGGACTACCAGGCCGCGCTGGTGGAACTGTCCCTCCCCGGCAACCCTGACCCCTACCCCCTCTGGCATCAGACCCAGATTACCAGCGGGCAGAACTACGCCGGACTGGACCATCGGCGGATCAGCGAGGTCATAGAGACGGCCCGCATCACGGTGGACCCGACCCGTCAGGCCGCCCTGTACCGGGAGTTTCAGGAACTCTTTGCCGACGAGGTCCCCGCCGTCCTCCTCTACCAGCCCATCTACACCTACGGCGTGGGCCGAAAAGTCCAGGGCGTCCAGATGGGCCCGCTGATGCACCCGTCCGACCGTTTGGCGACCATCTCCTCCTGGTACATCGCCACCCGGCGCGTCATCGTCAGCCAGGCGGAAGTGGCATCTCGCTGATCGCGGATCGCATATCGCTTATCGCGTATCGCTTATCGCGTATCGCTTATCGCTTATCGCGTATCGCTTATCGCTTATCGCGTATCGCTTATCGCTTATCGCTTATCGCGTATCGCTTATCGCGTATCGCTTATCGCTTATCGCGTATCGCGTATCGCTTATCGCGTATCGCGTATCGCTTATCGCGTATCGCTTATCGCGTATCGCTTATCGCGTATCGCTTATCGCGTATCGCTTATCGCGTATCGCGTATCGCTTATCGCGTATCGCTTATCGCTCATCACGTTTCACTTATCACGTTTTACGTTGTTCTATGACGCGAATTCTGGTTGTAGATGCCAATGAGGCCTTCGCCGCGCTTCTCCAGCAGGAACTGGAGAGTATGGAGATGCGCGCGGATATTGCGGCCAGCGGGCATGAGGCCCTGCAGGCCACCGCCGCCACCAACTACGCGATGGCCATTGTGGACATGGGACTCCCGGATGTGCCCTCAGCCCAACTGGTCCGCGCCCTTCGCCAGGAGCACCCCGACCTGCGGCTCATGGTCATCCCGCTGGAAGGCGACGGGGTCCCATCGGAACTGGCGGATGTGTCCATCCAGGGCACGCTGCCCAAGCCGTTCTTCCTTCCCGAACTGCCGGAGCGAATCCGCCAGGCCCTCACCCGACCGCTGAGGGCTCCGGTAGAGGAAGAGAAAGCCCCGGTTCCCGCTCCGGCGGGTGAGGTGGCCCCGAACGTCCTCCCGCTGATGTCCCGGCTGGCGCAGGAAGTGGGCGCCGAGGCCGTCCTCCTGATCCGGGGGGGCGAACTGGTCGCCCATACGGGACGGATGAGCGAGAATGGCATGACGGCCCTCACCACCCTGGTTGCCGATGCCTGGCGGGCATCCACGCGCGTCGCCCAGATTCTGGGCAAGGAACAACTCCGCTTTGAGCAGAGCATTGAGGGCGCCGAGTATCTGCTCTACTCCCTGGCGATTACCGAAGACCTTATCCTTTCCGTCGTAGTAGCGGGCAAAGTCCCCCTGGGCATGATCCGCCACCGGGCCAAAGAGACGGCGGAGGAGATTCGGAAAATATTGTCCGTCCATATGTGAGCCGCCCAAAAACGTGAAACTGCAATCTCCCGCGACAACGGGGAGTATCTGCTTCACTTCTTTTGGCGTCGGAGGTGCGGGCTATGTTAGAGGAAGTGGGCATTTGGATTTTGTTCGGCATAGTTGCTCTCGCCGGGATGTTGATAGGTATCCTCCTAACACTATGGCTACGAAGATTACCGGAAGCGAAGCAATTACAACGGCAATTGGAGGAGTTGCAGCGACGTATAGACGAAGGTCAGAAAAGTGCCGCTACCCAAGAGCAGGTAGAAGGCGTTCGTAAAAGTCTCGCTGAAACCCACGAAGGCATCGTCCGAGTCAGCGAAGGTCTTCAGTCATTATCTAATTTTGCTCAACAAACTCTACACCCACAGGTGATATATCAATTGCAGGACGCCCAGCATCGCCTGACTCAATCGCTGGAAGCGATGCGCAGCGTTCAGGATAAACTTTCCGAGCAGTCCTCAGTAGATGAACACCGCCACGGCCAGATAGTTGAAAGGTTGCAAAGAGTCCAAGAAACGCTGGAAGTCGTGAGGACTCTGATCGATCAAATCAGCAATCAATGGAACAACGGACATCAGGAGTTAGTAGGCAAATTAAGTGGACTTCAACAAGACCTGGGAATTGCCAGAGAAACGATTCAATCTATCGCCAACCAAGTCAATATTTTGACCACTATGGGAAAAGCAGTAGACCGTATTGAGGCAAACATTGGGGAGTTGACTTCTATGTTGCTGGGAAGACGTAGCGGGCAAGCGGGTGAACGAATGGTTGAGAAATTGTTGAGTCCAGTTCCTGATGATTGGTTGGAACGGGACATCTCTTTGGGCAAAGGGAAGGTGGAATTTGCTTTGAAAATGCCGGGAGGCTACCTTGTGCCTTTAGATAGTAAGTTTGTAGGCCCTGAGATAACCAGCCGTCTGACACTAGATGACGGGGGCAATGACAAGCAGCAACAACAGGCAATCCAGCAGATCAATGAGCTGGTTAGAAGGCGGGCTCAAGAGATCGCGGAGCGGTATCTGGTTGACGAACGAGCCTTAGGTTTTGGAATTGCAGCGGTGCCGGACGCGGCTTATGAAGCCTGCAAGGGCGCTATCCAGACCTCCGCTCAACGCCATCAAATCGTTATTGTGCCCTACAGTTTGCTATTGCCCTACACCTTGAGTCTCTACTTAATAGCCCAGCGGCTTGGTATCACTCAAATGACCGAAAAAGAGAAAGCAATTGCTACAGCTCAAACAGCGCTACAACAAGCCAAAACGCATCTTGAAAATATGGACAGAGAAATCACCAGTGTCTCAAATCTACGGCGAAGAGCTTTGGAACGATTAGAGGAGGCACTGTTTTATTTGGCTTCGTCATCAAGAGAAGAGCCCTTCCCTTCTTAGACGAATTTTGCGTTTTGCTCCATGCGCCCTGCGACTTGCGACCTGCGCCCTGTGACTTGCGACTTGCTCCCTGCTCCCTGCGACCTGCGACCTGTACCATGCGCCTGGTTCTCATAGACGGTCACGCTCTGGCCTACCGGGCCTTCCACGCCCTGCCGCTGGAAGGCTTTGCCACGCGCGACGGCGAACCGACCAACGCCACCTACGGCTTCACCTCCACCCTCCTCCACATTCTCCAGGAACTGAAGCCCGACTACATCGCCGTCTGCTTTGACGCGGGCCACTCCGGGCGGGACGAGATTTACCCCGACTACAAGGCCCACCGGGACCGCATGCCCGACGAGATGCGCGTCCAGATGGACCGCATCCGTCAGATTGTCCAGGCCTTCGGCATCCCCATCGTGGAGGTCCCCGGCGCGGAGGCCGACGACCTGCTGGGTGCCCTGGCCCGGCAGGCCGCCGCTCAGGGCCTGGAGACCGTCATTGTCACCGGCGACAAGGACCTCCTGCAACTGGTGGGGCCGGCCGTGAAGGTCTTCCTGGCCGGCCGCCGTCTCTCCGACGGCACCGTCTACGACGAAGATGCTGTCCGCGCCCGCTACGGCGGCCTCTCCCCGGCCCAACTCCGGGACTATAAGGCTCTGGTGGGCGATAAATCCGATAACATCCCCGGCGTCCACGGCGTCGGCGAGAAGACCGCCACCGAACTCCTCCGCAGGTACGGTTCCCTGGAGGAAATCTACAGCCACCTGGACGAAGTGACCCCGCCCCGCTATCGGGAGACGTTGGAGAAGAACCGGGACGCCGCCTTCCTGAGCCAGCAACTGGCGACCATCCGCACCGACCTGCCCGTCTCCCTGAACCTGGAGGAGTGCACCGTCCGCAACTACGACCGGGCGCGGGTGACCGAACTCTTCCGCCAACTGGAATTCCGCTCCCTCCTGGACCGCCTGCCGGAAGTGCCAGGCACTTCGGAAGTGCCTGGCACATCAGCCCCCTCCCGCCCCACCCAACTCCCCCTATTTGAGGTGCCCGAGCCAAAGAAACCTGCCCGCCGCGCCGTCCCGACCGTCCCCCACGTCGTCCGGGAACCGGAGGAACTGGCCGCACTGGTGGCCCAACTGGCCCGTGCCCCCGCCGTCACCTTTGACACCGAGACCACATCCGAGAACCCCATGCGGGCCGACCTGGTGGGCCTGGCCTTCACCGACCGGGAGGGGGAGGGCTGGTACATCCCCGTCGGCCACCGTCGGGGCCGTCAACTCCCCCTGGATCAGGTCCTGGAGGCGGTCCGGCCCCTTCTGGAAGACCCCCGCGTCCCCAAGCAGGCCCACCACGCCAAGTACGATATGACCGTCCTGGCCCGGCACGGCGTCCGCGTCCGGGGCCTGGCCTTTGACACGATGATCGCCGAGTGGCTCTGCGACCCTGCCAGCCACAACCTGGGGCTGAAAAGTCTGGCCTTTATCCGGCTGGGCGTGGAAATGACCAATATCCAGGACCTCATCGGCTCCGGGCGCAAGCAGGTCACGATGGCTGAGGTGGAGATAGAAGACGCCGCTGCCTACGCCGCCGCCGACGTGGATATGACCCACCGGCTGGTCCGCGTCCTGGAACCGGAACTGCGCCAGAAGGGCCACTGGGACCTCTTCGTGGAAATGGAACTCCCGCTGGTAGAGGTCCTGATGGAGATGGAGATGACAGGGGTGGCGCTGGATGTGGACTTTTTGGGGCGGATGTCCGCCGAACTGGGGGCGCGACTGGCGGAACTGGAGGACCGGATTCAGGGGATGGTGGGGATGCCCTTCAACATCAACTCCGGCCCCCAACTGGCGGAAATCCTCTTCGGCGTCCTGCGGCTGCCGACGAGGGGCGTCCCCCGGACCTCCACGGGCCGCTACTCGCTGACGGCGGAGGTGCTGGAATCGCTGCGGGGCGCGCATCCCATCGTGGACCTCATCCTGGAGCACCGGGAACTGACCAAACTGAAGTCCACCTACGTGGACGCGCTGCCCGCGCTGGTGAACCCCGCCACTGGGCGGCTGCACACGTCGTACCACCAGACGGGGACGGTCACCGGGCGAATTTCCTCCAGCGACCCGAATCTGCAGAACATCCCCATCCGCTCCCCCCTGGGGCGGCAGGTGCGGCGGGCCTTCGTCGCCCGGCCCGGCTGGGTGCTCCTGGGCGCTGACTACTCCCAGATTGAACTGCGCGTCCTGGCCCACATCTCCGGTGACCCCGGCCTGACCGCCGCCTTTCAGCGCGGGGAGGACATCCACGCCTCCACTGCGGCGGCGATTTTTGAGATTCCCATAGACCAGGTCACCCCCGAACAGCGCCGTTTCGCCAAGCAGGTGAACTTTGGTTTGGTCTACGGCATGAGCGTCGGGCGGCTGGCGCGGGATGCGGGAATCCCCCAGATGGAGGCCGAGAACTTCGTCGCCCAGTACTTCGGACGGTTCCCGAAGGTGCGGGAGTACCTGGAGCGGACCCTGGCCCAGGCTAAAAACCAGGGGTACGTGGAGACGATTCTGGGCCGCCGACGGTACTTCCCGGTCCTGCAGAGCGCCTCCCCGGCCCAGGAGCAGGCCCGGCGGCGGGCGGAGCGGGAGGCCGTCAACGCCCCCATCCAGGGCTCCGCCGCCGACATCATCAAGCGGGCGATGCTGAACCTGCACCGGGCCCTGCACGAGCGGGGCCTCGCCACCCGGATGATCCTTCAGGTCCACGACGAACTGGTCTTTGAGGTCCCCCAGGAGGAACTCCCCGTGGTCATCCCGCTGGTGCGGGAGATGATGGAATCCGCCTACCCGCTGCGCGTCCCCCTCAAAGTGGACCTGAGCGGAGGGGCGAACTGGGGGGAGATGGGGGACGTGAAGAGTGAAACGCAAAACGTAAAATAAAAAAGAGGGTTGGGGGCGGTGGCTTTGTCGCCGCCCCCAAATCCCCCTTTTTCCCCTGCGGGGTAACTACCTGCCCGAGTCGGTTTGCGGATAACGTAGCGCAGGTTGTCAGCCTGCAGGCAGGCCTGGCGGCCTGCGCTACAGGGGCATATCGTTGCCGCGTCCTGGATGGCGCTTGCCCAGAGGCTTCCTGGTAGGGTAGTTGCCCTGCGGGTATCTATTTTCAAGGCAGGAGGAACAGATGACCGGTAAGAACTCCGGAGGCCTGACCGATGTGCCCGGCATCCGGGTGGGGCACGCCACCGACCCGGTGGGGCTGACGGGCTGTACCGTCGTTCTGTGCGAGGAAGGGGCCGTGGGCGGGGTGGACCAGCGGGGCGGCGCGCCGGGCACCCGCGAGACGGACCTGCTGCGCCCGATGCATCTGGTGGAGCGGGTGCATGGGGTGTTGCTGACCGGCGGCTCGGCCTTCGGCCTCGCCGCCGCCGACGGCGTTGTGCGCTACCTGGAGGAGCGCGGCGTCGGTTTTGACGCCGGCGTGGCGAAGGTCCCCATCGTCCCGGCGGCGGTCATCTTTGACCTGAACCTGGGCGACCCAACGGCGCGGCCGGATGCGGCGATGGGCTACGCTGCCTGTCAGGCCGCCACCAATGGCCCCGTCGCCGAGGGGAACGTGGGCGCGGGGACCGGCGCCAGCGCGGGCAAACTCCTGGGCATCCTCCGCGCAATGAAGACCGGCGTCGGCAGCGCAGCGGTTCACCTGGAGGACGGGCTGGTGGTGGCCGCGCTGATGGTCGCTAATCCCTTTGGCAATGTCGTGGACCCCCGGAGCGGGCTGATTCTGGCCGGCGTCCGTCCGCCCGATATGGAGCGGCCCGCCGATGTCCTTCCCATTCTCCAATTCCTCCACGAACAGGGGGTGCTCCGCCCCTTCCCTGCCACCAACACCGTCATCGGCGTCGTGGCGACCAACGCCCGGCTGAACAAGGAGGCGGTCAACAAAGTCGCCCAGATGGCCCAGGACGGCATCGCCCGCGCCGTCCGCCCGGCCCACACGATGTACGACGGCGACACCCTCTTCGCTCTGGCGACGGGGGAGAAACCCGCCGACGTGAACCTGGTCGGGGCCTTTGCGGCGGAGACCGTGGCCCAGGCCATCGCGCGGGCGGCGAAGGCGGCAGAAGGCGCGGGCGGCATCCCCGCCTACCGCGACCTCTTTGGCAAAGTGGGCAATGTGGGGTAAAATAATGGCATGGAGGAAATACAGATATGCCCAGAGAAATCCTCTTCCTTGTAGAAGAAGCACCGGAGGGTGGATACATTGCCCACGCCCTGGGATACCCGATATTCACCGAAGCGGATACGTGGGATGAACTGAAAGAAGCGGCCCGGGACGCGATTCGTTGCCATTTTGATCGGGAAGAACGGCCCGCACTACTCTACCTGCGTGTCGTCCGAGAGGAAGTCGTGCCTGTATGAGAATTCCTCGGGACCTGAGTGGTGAAGAACTGGCTTTCCTGCTACAGCGCTTCGGCTACCATATCACCCGCCAGACAGGAAGCCACATGCGCTTGACCACTTTACAGGGGGGAGAGCACCATATCACAATCCCTCGTCACAGGCCGCTGCGAGTTGGCACGCTGAATGGCATCTTGAGAGAAGTTGCACAACATCTTGGAATAGACCGCGAAACATTGCTCAGAGCACTCTTTGAATAAGGGAGGACCCTGATGCCCAATCCCGAACTGCAATCCATCGCCACCGTCCTGCTGGAGCGCATCCAGCAATTCCAGCCCGTCGTCGTCACCGAAGATGTCGGCACGGTCGTGGAGGTCGGGGACGGTATTGCCCGCGTCTCCGGACTCCCCACCGTCCAGATGAGCGAACTGGTCACCTTCCCCGACGGCACTATGGGAATGGCCTTCAACCTGGAGGTGGACAACGTCGGCATCATCATTATGGGCGACTACACGAACATCCGGGAGGGCGACCTGGTCCGCCGCACCGGGCGCATCGTCTCCGTGCCGGTGGGCGATGCCCTGTTGGGCCGCGTCGTGGACGCGCTGGGCCGCCCCATAGATGGCAAGGGCCCCGTCCGCACCGACAAATACCGCCCCATTGAGCGCATCGCGCCGGGCGTCGTTGTCCGCCAGAACGTGGACACGCCGGTCCAGACCGGTATCAAGGCCATAGACGCGATGATTCCCATCGGCCGGGGCCAGCGGGAACTCATCATCGGCGACCGGCAGACGGGCAAGACCGCCATCGCTATAGACACCATCATCAACCAGAAGGGGAAGGACCTCTACTGCATCTATGTTGCCATCGGGCAGAAGCGGGCCCAGATTCGGCAGGTGGTGGCGACCCTGGAACGGTACGGCGCGATGGAGCACACCATCGTGGTGGTGGCGTCCGCTTCGGAGCCGGCCGCGCTCCAGTACATCGCCCCCTACGCGGGCTGCGCGATGGGCGAGGAGTTCATGGAGACGGGCCGGGACGCCCTCGTCGTCTACGACGACCTCTCCAAGCACGCTTGGGCCTACCGTCAGGTCAGTCTGCTCCTGCGCCGTCCGCCGGGCCGGGAGGCCTACCCCGGCGACATCTTCTACCTGCACTCCCGCCTGTTGGAACGGGCCGCCCGCCTGGCCAACCACTACATCATCGTCCCGAAGGACGCTCCAGCGGATGCAACCGAAGGGGTGGACGGGCAGGTCTACGTCGGCCCGCTGGGCCGGGAACGGGCCAAGGAGCGGCTGAAGGAACTGGGCGACGGGTACGAAATCCGCAAGAAGTCCGGCACCGGCGGGAGCCTCACCGCGCTCCCTATCGTGGAGACCCTGCTGGGCGACGTGACGGCCTATATCCCGACCAACGTCATCTCCATCACCGACGGGCAGATTTATCTGGAGACGGACCTCTTCAATGCGGGCATCCGTCCCGCCATCAACGTGGGCATCTCCGTCTCCCGCGTCGGTGGCGACGCGCAGACCCGGGCGATGAAACAGGTCGCGGGCGGCCTGCGGCTGGACATGGCCAGTTACCAGGAACTGGCGGCCTTCGCTCAGTTGGGCTCCGAACTGGACGAGGCGACCCAGCGGAAACTGGACCGGGGCCGTCGGCTGACGGAACTCCTCAAACAGCCCCAGTACGAACCGGTCCCGCTGGAGGAGCAGGTGATGATCATTTACGCTGGCACCCACGGCTATATGGACTATGTGCCGGTGGCGAAGGTCCGGGAGTACGAGCGGTCGTTCCTGAATTTTATGCGGACGATGCACCCGGAGGTCGGCGCCGACATTGCGGCCCGAAAAGAACTCAGGAAGGAAACGGAGCAGGCCCTGCAAGGCGCGTTGGAGGAATTCAACCGCCGATGGACGGTGTGATGCCGGATCCGGCTTTGCCGGGGAGGAGTGGGATGGATGAAATCCTGACGATGGAAGAGATGAGGGAGCGATATCCCGGGGAATGGGTACTCATCGGCTGCACGGAACTGGACCCCGAAATGAGGATCCTTCGCGGCAGAATTTTGGCCCATTCGTTGGATAGAGATGAAGTTTACCGGCAGATTCCCCTCTCGCTCCTGGTAGACGACCAAATCGTTGCTCTCGCGGTTGAATATATGGGCGAAGTGCCGGAAGATGTGGTGGTTGTGCTGTGAGTACCAGGCACTATCGTCTCCCGTCGTTTCCGCAGCGAAAACTGCTACTGGTGCGTGCTGCGATTGGCTCTGAAAAAGGTATTCCGATCCGCCTCAATTTGTTGCTGGATACCGGTGCCCGATACACTCTGCTGCCGGTGGAAATTGTCAGGGCCGTGGGCTGTGAAATTCATAGCCCTTTGCGCCGGATTCCTGTGATGACCGCTCAGGGAGTCATCCAGGCTCCGATTGTGGAGGTTCCCTGGTTCCATTGCCTGGGTCAGCGGATAGAAAGGTGGCCTGTGATCGCTCATACTTTGCCGCCTGAGAGTTTCGTAGACGGCCTGTTGGGGATGGACTTTCTGACCCGTTTTCAGGTCACGATCGTCCTGGATCAGGCCCGGAGTGCAGAGATCATCCTGCGAGTTCCTGACTGATTCGGAGAGATTGCGATGGAGACCCTGCGAGAAATCCGCCGACGCATCCGCAGCGTCCAGAACCTGGCCCAGATGACCCGCGCGATGGAGGCCGTCTCCGCCTCCAAAGTGCAGAAGGCGCAGGCCGCGGTTATGGCGACCCGCCCCTACGCTCACCGCGCCTGGGAGGTCATCGTCAACCTCTCCGGCGTGCCGGGCATCCCCCTGCACCCGCTTCTGACGGTCCGGGAGCCGGTCCGTTCTGTACTTCTGGTCGTCTTCACCAGCGACCGGGGGCTCTGCGGCGCCTATAACCACAACGTGATCCGCGCCGCTACCGACTATGCCCGACTGTTGGGCGTTCCGGTGCGTTATGTCGCTGTGGGCAAGCGGGGGCGGAACATCCTCTGGCGGCTGCGCGTCCCGTTGGTGGCCGAATTTCACGGCCTGCCCGCTGTTCCCCGTTTCACCGACATCACCGCCATCGCCCGGCTGGCTATGGAGGAATTCCTCTCCGGCCGGTCCGATGAGGTCTTTCTGGTCTACACCGACTTTATCCACCTGCTCCGTCAGCGCGCGGTAGCGAAGCGGCTGCTGCCGCTGCGGCCCACCTGCCTGGAGGACCAGGTCGTCTGTGAGTACGTAGTGGATATGCGGCCTGCGGCGGTGGCGGATTACATCTATGAGCCCTCTCCGGAGGCGCTGCTGAACGTTGTCCTGCCCCGTTTCACCGAACTGCAGGTCTACCAGGCGGCGCTGGAGGCGGCGGCCAGCGAGCATGCGGCCCGCCGGGCAGCGATGCGCAACGCCACCGACAACGCCGAAGAACTCATCCGGGACCTGACCATCATCCGCAACAAGGCCCGCCAGCACGCCATCACCAAAGAGTTGCTGGACATCGCGGGTGGTGCGGAGGCGTTGCGGCAAATGCAGGAGGTATAGAAAATGTCGTCTATAGTTAGAGGCAAGCCTGTGCAGGTCAACAGGGAAGAGATTCTCCAGAACTTTCTGGTTTACTTCCAGCAAGTTGAAGAAGGAGAAACCGTAGTGATTTTGGAGGCCGGTAAACCTGTAGCGGAAATCCGCCCTCTGAGTATTCCGGGTTCTCGTTTGCGCCCTTTCGGATTGTGTGCTGGGGAATTCCTGGTGCCGGACGATTTTGATGCGCCTTTACCCGACCATATTATTCGGGAGTTTGAGACCGGATGAGGCTGCTTTTGGATACCCAATTCTGATACCAGCAGTTCGCTGCGAACATTAGACATGCTCCAGGGGGAGACAGATGGCAGACGTGATGACGCTCACCGTTGCGCCTGAGACGATTCCTCTGACAAAAGACGCCGACGGGGTGATCCGCGTGGGAAATACCCGGGTGACCCTGGACACGGTGATCACCGCCTTTCTGGAAGGGGCGACTCCGGAAGAAATTGTGCATCAGTACCCATCCCTGGACCTGACCGATGTCTATGCGGTGATTACCTATTATCTACGGCGACGGGCGGAGGTGGATGCTTATCTTCAAGAGCGGCAAGAACAGGCAGAGCGGGTTCGGGAAGAGAATGAATATCGCTTTGACCCATCCGGCATCCGGGAGCGATTACTGGCACGGCGAACCCCAAGGGGATAGCCAACCGTTGGTTTTTATGCAGAATCTGTAGCACTATCAGCACGCATCCCGCGGGAACACTGCGGCACTGCGGTATAATAAATTATAGAACGCTATTACCGCGGGAGGTTGTGATGATCCGACTTGCTGCTGATGAAAACTTTAACCACGACATCATCCGGGGACTGTTGCGTCGGAATCCCTATCTGGACATCGTCAGCGTTCAGGATGCGGGCCTTTCAGGAGCAGACGATGCGACCGTGCTGGAATGGGCGGCCCGGGAAGGGCGAGTGTTGTTGACTCATGACGTCTCAACGATGACCAGGTATGCCCGTGAGCGTGTTCGGGCCGGTAAACCAATGCCAGGTGTTTTTGAGGTCAGCCGTAAAGTTCCCATCGGCCAGGCGATAGAGGACCTTCTCCTGATCGCTGAATGCAGTCAGGAGGGGGAGTGGGAAGGACAGGTGCGTTATCTGCCATTGCGGTGACCCGATATGGCCCAGGTACTCCCACCAGAACTGGAAGAAATTGTCTCCCAACTCCGGGCGATGGGAGCCCGGCGGATCATCCTCTTCGGTTCGCAGGCGAGGGGCCGGGCGCGCCGGGGCAGCGACATTGACCTGCTGGTGATCTTTCACGATCAGCGGACATTCAAAGAACGGATGCGGGACATTTATGCTCAACTGGAGACGGACGCGGACGTAGATATTCTGGCCTACAATCCGGAGGAGTTTGAGCGCATCCGGCACCGTTCTTTTTTCCGACGTGTCCTGGCTGAAGGAAGGGTGCTCTATGAGGCCTGAGTTTCGGGAAGAGGCAGAATGGTGGTTGCGTCAGGCGGAGTCGGATTTTTCTGCCCTGGACATTCTATTCCAGGCCCAAAAGTACGACCTGGTCTGCTTTCTGGCCCAACAGGTGGCCGAAAAGGCGCTCAAAGCTTACCTGTTTCTTCAGGGCGAAGAGCCTCCTCCGACCCATTCCATCGCCCGACTGTGCTCGGTGGCTGCCCGGTTTGACCCGGCCTTTCAGACTCTGCGATCAGAGGTCAAGAAGTTGACTCCCTACTATGTGGATGCCCGATACCCCAATGCTCTGGAAGAGATTCCTGCGCTCTACTTTGAGGCCGGAGATGCCCAGGAGGCCATCCGATTGGCCGAACAGACCCTTCAATTCGTAAAACAACGATTCCCCCTGCAAGGAGGTTAGAATGCCCCGTCAGGTAGTTGGCAAAGTGGTCCAGGTTAAGGGCGGCGTGGTGGATGTGGAGTTTGCCCCCGAGGACCTGCCGGACATCTACAGTGCGGTGGAGATTCCCCTGAATGGCCGCCGCCTGGTTCTGGAAGTGGAACAGCAACTGCCCAACAACTGGGTTCGCTGCGTGGCGATGGACACCACCGACGGCCTCCAGCGCGGCCTGCCGGCCTACACCACCGGCGAGCCGATCAAAGTCCCGGTGGGTCCGGCGACATTGGGCCGCATCTTCAACGTCCTGGGCGAGCCCATAGACGGCAAGGGCCCGGTGGAAGCGACAGAGTACCGGCCCATCCATCGTCCCGCGCCGCCCTACGAGGAACAGGCCACCTTCAGCGAGTTCTTTGAGACCGGCATCAAGGTGATTGACCTGATCGCCCCCTTCACGCGCGGCGGGAAGACCGGCGTCTTCGGCGGGGCCGGCGTGGGCAAGACGGTCATCATCGCCGAGTTGATGTACACTATCGCCAAGTACCACGGCGGCGTCTCCGTCTTCGGGGGTGTAGGGGAGCGGAGCCGTGAGGGCACCGAATTTTACCTCTCCCTGACCGAGATGGGCGTCATAGACCGCGCCGTGATGGTCTTCGGGCAGATGAACGAGCCGCCGGGCGTCCGCTTCCGCGTCGGCCTGACCGCGCTGACGATGGCCGAGTACTTCCGGGACCAGGGGATGGACGTCCTGCTCTTCATTGACAACATCTACCGCTTCGTGATGGCAGGGATGGAGGTCTCGGCGCTGCTGGGCCGGATGCCCAGCGCGGTCGGCTATCAGCCCACCCTGGGCACCGATATGGGGGAACTCCAGGAGCGCATCACCAGCACCCGTCGCGGCTCTATCACCTCCATGCAGGCTGTCTACGTCCCCGCCGACGACTACTCCGACCCCGGTCCGGTGACGACGTTCGCCCACCTGGACGCGACCATCGCGCTGGAGCGGCGGCTGGCCGCGCAGGGACTCTACCCGGCGGTGGACCCGCTGGCGTCCACCTCGCGCATCCTGGACCCGCGCATCGTCGGCGAAGACCACTACAACGTGGCCCGGGAAGTGCAGCGGGTGCTGCAGCGCCACCAGGACCTCCAGGACATCATCGCCATCCTGGGCGTGGAGGAACTCTCCGATGAGGACAAACTCATCGTCGCGCGGGCCCGTAAAATCCAGCGCTTCCTCACCCAGCCAATGCACGTGGCGGAGCGGTTCACCGGCCGCGCGGGCCGCTACGTCCCCATCGCCGAAACCGTCCGGGGGTTCCGGGAAATCCTGGAGGGAAAACACGACGACCTGCCCGAAGAGGCCTTCTACATGGTTGGCACGATTGACGAAGCCGTGGAGAAAGCCAGACAGTTAGGAGTGAGGTAAATGAGACAGGTGTTGATTTATCCCGGCGAGGACGGATTCTGGGTGGCTGAATGCCCTAGTCTCCCTGGATGCATCAGCCAGGGAAAGACCCGGGAAGAAGCGATTGCCAATATTAAAGAAGCGATCCGGGGCTATATAGCGGCTCTGCAAGAGGATGAACTCCCAGTGCCGGAAGAACATTTCAGCGCCCTACTGGTTGCCGTATGAGCAAATTGCCCCAGGTTTCTGGAAGAGAGTGCGCAAAGGCGCTGTTCAAGGCTGGCTTCTATTTGAAGCGACGGGAAGGAAGCCACATGATCCTGCGCCGCGATGTTCCTTTTGCGTAAGTAGTCGTACCGGACCATCCGGAATTGGATAGGGGTACATTGCGTGCGATGATTCGTCAGGCTGGTCTCAGCGTAGAAGAGTTCGTGCATTTGTTGCATCTTTAGGAGCCATCTATGGGTCTTCAATTGGAAGTGGTCACCCCCGAGAAACAACTGTTCAGCGGCGAAGTGGATTCGGTTCTGGCCCCCGGCGCGGAGGGGGAACTGGGCATTCTCCCCCACCACGCGCCGCTGATGGCCGCCCTGACAATGGGAGAACTGGTGGCCCGGCGGGGAGAGGAGGAACTCCTCTTCGCTATCTACGGTGGTTTCATCCAGGTCCTGCCGGACCGGGTGATCGTGCTGGCGGATGTGGGGGAACGGGCGGATGAGGTGGACGCGGAGCGGGCAGAGAGGGCCCGCCGGGAGGCGGAGGAACTTCTGAAGAAAGAACCGCCGCCGGAACTGCGGGCGGAGGCGATGATGGCCCTGCGGAAGGCCCAACTGCGCCTGCGGGTCGCCCGGCGTCAGCGTCCCCGCCGCCCTCCCGAAGAACACTCATAGCCTGCGTTTCACGTTTCACGTTTCACGTTTCACGTTTCACTTTTCACGCTTTTCATCTGAGGAGGCCACTTTGCCCGGCAAAGAAATGGGTATTGATCTGGGTACCGTCAACGTACTGGTCTACGTGCGGGGCCAGGGAGTGGTCCTGCAGGAGCCATCGGTTGTGGCGGTCTCGTTGCACGAGCGCAAAATCATCGCAGTGGGCGAGGAGGCCCGGGCGATGCTGGGCCGCACCCCGGGCACGCTGGAGGTCGTCCGCCCTCTGAGGGACGGCGTCATTGCCAACTACACCGTTACCGAACGGATGCTCCGCTACTTCATCCGCAAGGCAGGCGGCGCGTCCTGGTTCTTCCGCCCCCGGGTGATGATCAGCGTCCCCTACGGGGTGACCAGTGTGGAGCGGCGGGCCGTGCGAGAGGCCGCACTGGATGCTGGCGCCGGTCGGGCCTACCTGATCCCCGAACCACTGGCCGCCGCTATCGGCGCCGGGTTGCCCGTAGATACTCCTTCGGGGAACATGGTGGTGGACCTGGGCGGCGGAGCCAGCGAGGCCGCCGTCATCGCGATGAACGGCATCGTTGTCGCCAACTCCGTGCGAGTGGGCGGGCTGCGGCTGGACGAGGCCATCATTGCCTACGTCCGTCGCAAGTACAACCTGCTCATCGGTCAGCCGACGGCGGAGGAGGTCAAAATCCGTATCGGCAGCGCGCTTCCGCTGGACCCCCCGCTCAAGATGGAAGTCCAGGGGCGGGACCAGGTGACAGGGCTTCCGCGCATTGTGACACTGAGTTCAGACGAGGTGACAGAAGCCATCAACGAGCCGCTGATGGCCATGATGGGGGTCATCAAAGGAGTACTGGAGCGGACGCCGCCGGAGTTGGCTTCGGACATCATTGAGCAGGGCATCGCGCTGGTGGGGGGGACCGCTCTCCTGCGGAAGATAGACGAACTGGTCACCCGGGAGACGGGGGTACCCGCCTGGGTGGCGGAAGCGCCGATGGCCTGCGTGGCCATTGGGGCCGGAAAGGCCCTGGAACAGTACGAAATTCTCCGGCGTAGCGTGCCGGATATGGACGCGTAGATTCAGTTCCCCCGATGGAAACGTTGGGGCGGGCGGCAAATGCCGCCCGCCCCAACGTTTCCCCGCCCCTCTGCCCTGTTGGGGTTCCCTGATCCCTTCGCATCCCCCAGAAGCCCGAGCGCATCCAGGGTCAGAAGCGTATCGCGGGAATGTCAGAGACCTGGGCCGATGTTATCCCACAGCACTGGTAATCTGGGAGAACACCCGGCTGAGTTGGGTCCCCAGGATAGTGAGGATGATGACCACAAACGCAAAAGGGGGCAACAACCATTGGTTGCCCCCTGTGATCCGAAAATCAGTACAACGATTCGCGGCTACTCCGCCAGCGCGCGGCGCATCTGCTCCAGTTGTCCGGCGAAACTGCCATCCACCACCCGGTCGCCGATGCGGACGACCAGCCCGCCCAGCACTGCCGGGTCCACCCGGAAAGCCACCTCGGGCTCGCGGCCCAGCCACGAGGCCAGTTCCCGCCGCACGATGGACGCCTCCGCCTCCGTCAGCGGGAGCGCGCTGGTCACCACCACCGGGCCCTCGGCGGGCATCTCTTCGGGCAGAATCTCCACCCGGCCCTCGCGCACCCCGCTGAAGAAGGCCGCCACCAGCGCGCGCTGTCGCTGCTCGTCCAGCGCTTCCCCCACCAGTTTGTGCGCGGCCGCCATCGCCAGCGCGACAATCTGCTCCCGCATCTGGCCCAGGAGTTGTGCCCGCTCCGCCTCCGCCTCCTGGCGGGCTGTGGCGCGGATGCGCTCCGCCTCCTCCCGCGCCTGGGCCAGGAGTTTCTCTCGTTCCTCCTGGGACCTCCGTCGGGCCTCGGCGACCATCTCTTCCGCCTCCGCCCGGGCCCGGGCCAGAATCTCCTCCCGCTCCGCCTCTATACGGGCCCGTGTCTCTTCCGCTGCGCGCGCGTCCTCCAACCCCTTCTGGATTCGCGCCTGCCGCTCCTGCAATATCTTTTGAATGGGTTTATATCCCACCGCTCTCAGGATGAATAGCAGGAGCAGGAAAGAGACAATCTGGGCCAGCAGCATCCAGGGATTGATCCCTAAACCTTCCATGCTGGCCTCCTCACACTACGAAAAGCAGGATCAGTGCGACCACCAGGGCATAGATGGCGATGGCCTCAGCAAACGCGATGGCCAGGATCATGTTGGTGAGAATGGTACCCGATGCCTCGGGATTCCGTCCGGTGGCCTGGGCCCCACCCAGACCGACCAGCCCGATACCGATACCCGGCCCGATCGCCCCCAGGCCGATCGCCAGAGCAGCCGCCAGCAGTTTCATAACCTCTTTATCCATCCTTTCCCTCCTGTTATTCCGTTTCAAGTTTTACGTTTTCACGTTTTCACGTTTCACGTTAGTGATGCTCCCCATGCCCGGCCGTCGCCACGGCGGTGAACGCCGCCGTCAGCATCATAAAGACCAGGGCCTGAACAGCGCCCACAAACAACTCCAGGATGTAAAAGGCAACCGGCGCCACAAAAGGCACCAGCGAGGGGATGACCACCAGGAGCACCATCCCGGCGAAAATGTTGCCGAATAACCGGAAGCCGAAGGAGATGATCTTGGTGAACTCGCTCAACGTCTCCAACAGGCCCACCAGGAAATTCATCACCCCCATCAAGCCCCCGCTGGTGAGGGCCTTGATATTGATGAACCGGGAAAAATACCCCCACCCCAATGCCTGCACCCCATAGACCTGGGTCATAAAGACCGAAATGAGCGCCAGGGCCAGCGGCACATTCAGGTCGGTGTTGGCGGCTCGCAGGATGGGGATCAGCGTGTACTTCCCCTTCTCGTGGGTCAGGAAAAGCAACGGCCCCACCTGCCGTACTGCATGTCCTTCTCCTTTGTGGGCGTGCTCTATCAGGCCGATGGTCTCAAAACCCGGGATCAGTTTAACCCAGTTGGCGACTAAGATGAACAGGAAGAAAGTAATAAGCAGCGGGAGCATTTTCTCCGATCGCTCCCCCAGGATACCTCGCAGGAAGTTGGCGAGGAACTCGTAGATGGCCTCCACCAGATTCTGCAGTCCCCTCGGCACCATCGCCTCGGGCCGGCCGGCCCGAATGTGCCGGGTGCCGGCCGCAAAGAGACCGATGAGCACCAGGCCGGCCAGGAGCATGCCCATCAGGCTATTGGGCACCCGCACAGGCCCTATCGGAAACGTCTCCGCTGCCATCTGGACATGGGGCTGCACCACCCACTTCTGTCCCAGCGGGCCGATAACACACGAGAACGCACACAGGCCGATCAAGACCAGTACCACCAGGACCGTCACGACTCGCTTCATTCCCACCTCCAGAATGGAGAATCGGAGAATCAAAAAATGAAGGAATCAGCGATTCTCCGATTCTTCTGATTCTTTTGATTCCTTTGATTCTTCTGATTCCCTCCCCTGAGCCCGCCGGGCGGCGGAGAGAGCCAGCCGGACCACCATGTAGAGGCTGACCGGTATACTGGCCAGCACCAGCCCCAGGGTGAACCATGGTTTGGTCCCCAGGCGGCTATCCAGCCAGAGACCTGCGCCCAGCGCCAGCAGGATAACCACCACCGTCAGGCAGCCAATCTGCGCCGCCGCTTCCGCCAGAAACGCCCCCTCCCGCCACCCCAATCCTTTCCGCTCACTCATCGCCCTTCCTCCCGTCCCAGCCGTACACCCTCAACAATCGCCCTCGCCAGCCGATTCCCTTTCGCCAGCATCCGGTTCATCTCCTCCCGCGTGTAGACCAGAAGATTCACATCCAGCGGAAGATCGGAGAAAGCGTCCAGAAACCGGTCAGCCCGCCGCAGGAAAGGCTCACCCTCCCGCATCCGGTCCCGCCCGCCGGGGCATCGCCCCGGATCCCCAGAGACCATCTTATAGAAGGCAGTCTTCCTCCAGCGGCTCACCATCTGGCACTTTGGCCAGAGCCCGCTCAAACTTCGTGCGGTCGCCGCGCCGGGCCCGTTCCTCCAGCCAGTCAGCCGTCATCAATGCCGACACTTTTTCCGCTAGGGCCATTGCAATAAACTGGTTCACGGAAACCCGCTCTCTCCTTGCCAGCGCCCGGACTGCTTTATGAAGGGATTCGGGTAGCCGCACACTGATCGCGCTCATACCATCTCTCCGAGTTCCCTGCTCCTCTGCTCCTCCGCTCCTCTGCTCCTCTGCTCCTCCGCTCCTCTGCTCCTCTGCTCCTCCGCTCCTCTGCTCCTCTGCTCCTCCGCTCCTCTGCTCCTCTGCTCCTCCGCTCCTCTGCTCCTCTGCTCCTCCGCTCCTCTGCTCCTCCGCTCCTCTGCTCCTCTGCTCCTCCGCTCCTCTGCTCCTCCGCCCCTCTGCTCCCTGCTCCCGGTCAGAACCACCCCGCGCTGGCCTGCCACACCCACTGGTAGACCGGATAGGCCAGAATGCCCAGCAGGACAATCGCCGCCATCGTGAAGCCCAGCACCCATTTAGAAGGCGCCGGCACCTCCAGCGGTTCCTGCTCCTGCTCAGATCGACGCTCAAAGACCACCTTCACCACGTTCAGGTAGTAGTACAGGCCGATGACGACGTTGACCACACCCACCACCGTCAGCGCGATGAGGCCGCTCTGGATCGCGCCGGCAAAGATGAGCAACTTCCCCACGAACCCGCCGAAGGGCGGCACGCCCCCCAGCGAGAAGAGCGCCAGCATCAGACTCCACCCCAGGAACGACGACCGCCGGGCCAGACCGGAGAAACTCTCCACATCCTCACTCCCGGTCAGGTTGGAGACCAGCACCACCACGGCGAACGCGGCCACGTTCATCACCGTGTAGATGATGAGATAAAAGGCTGCCGACGCCACCCCTATCTGCGAGGCCGCCGCCACGCCGATGAGGACGTATCCGGCCTGGGCGATGCTGGAGTAGGCCAGCAGCCGCTTGATGTTCTTCTGCCAGACCGCGAAGGTGTTGCCCAGCGTCATCGTCACCATAGAGATGGCAACCAGAAGCACCACCCAGGTCGGCTCCAGCGCGGGGAAGAGGAACCGCAGCGCCCGCAGGAGCACCGCGAACCCCGCCGCCTTGGAGCCCACAGAGAGGAACGCCGTGATCGGCGTCGGCGCACCCTGGTAGACATCGGGCGCCCAGAAGTGCATGGGCACCATCGCCACCTTGAACCCGAAGCCCACCAGCACCATCAGGAAGGCCAGCACCGCCAGCGGGAAGGGGATGAACCGCATCGCCTGCGCCAACTGACCGTACCCCGTCCCGCCCGCCAAGGCGTAGAGCCAGGAGAAGCCGTAGAGCATCACCGCCGAACTGAAGGCCCCGAACAGGAAATACTTCAGCCCCGCCTCCGCCGACTGCGGCGTCTCCCGCATATAGCCGACCAGGACGTACGCGCTGATGCCGGTCAACTCCATCGCCACGTAGAGCATCACCAGATTCTCAGCGACCGCCATCAGCGACATTCCCAACAGGGAGAAGAGGAGCAGGCCGTAGTACGGGCCATCCTGGCGCAACGGTCGGAAGTCCATAGACATCAGCGCCACCAGGATGCCGCCCAGCAGGAACACCGCGCGGAAAACCTGGGCGACGCCGTCTATCCGCACTACACCGCCGAAGGCCGGGCCGGTGGGCAGCGGCGCCAGCAACACCACCGCCAGGATGACGATGAGGCCCGCCGCGGTCCAGAGCCCCAGCGTCCGCTTCCGCTCCGCTGGCAGCGCCAGGTCAACCCCCAGCACGACGATGGACAGGGCGAGCAGGAGAATTTCCGGCAGGATGGAGAGAAGCCAGGTCGGGTTGAAGGTTGTGACGCCCATCTAAGCACCTCCCAGGACGGCCAGAACGGATCGGACGCCGGACTGCACCACCGGCAGGAACAGGAGCGGGTAGATGCCGCCCACGATGAGTGGCAGACTCATCAGTGTGATGGCGACCTTATCCAGCGGGCCAATCGGCGGGATGTCGGCGAACTGGGGTTTCAGTTCGCCCATAAAAACGTACTGGAACGCCCGCAGCATATAGGCCGCCGTCCCGATAATCCCCAGCGCCGAGATGATGGCGATGACCGGGTACCAGGGCGCCAGACTGGCGGCCTTCCAGAGTCCCAGGAACACCTGCACCTCGGCGACGAAGGCCAGGAAGCCGGGCATCCCCATAGAGGCGAACCCGGCAATCGCGAACCCCAGCGCCGCCGGTGCCAGCCGACGGATCATCCCACCCAGTTCTTTGATCTCCCGGATATGGGTCCGGTCGTACACCATTCCAACGATGGCGAAAGACATCGCAGCGATGATGCCGTGGGCGAACATCATGGTGACCGCGCCGCTCCAGCCCAGGTCGTTCATCGCGGCGAAGCCCATCAGCACCACCCCCAGGTGGGCGACGCTGGCGAACCCGATGATGTACTTGAAGTCGGTGTGGACCAGGGCGATGAACGTGGCGTAGACGACGTTCATAACCATCAGGAAGACGATGTAGGGCATCCAGAACTTCGCCCCTTCTGGAAGCAGGAGTACGGCGACCCGAAACGCGGTGAACGCCCCGACGTTCTTCAGCACTCCTGCGTGAAGCATGGAGACCGCGGTGGGCGCGGCAGCGTATCCGTCGGGGGACCAGGAGTAGAAGGGCCAGATGCTCGCCAGGACGCCGAACCCCAGGAAGATGGGCAGGAACCAGATGCGCTGGAACTCCGGCGAGAACTTCACCCCGCCCAGCGCGACCATATCAAAGGTCCGCAGGCCGGATGTGAAGTAAATGGCCAGGATGCCGACCAGAGCGACCAGACTCCCCAGAAGCAGGTAGAGGGTCAGTTTCATCGCCCCGTACTCCCGCAGCGGCTTCCAGCCCCAGTTCACGATGAGCAGGTAGATGGGGAAGAGGACCAGTTCGTAGAAGAGGACCAGCAGGAAGAGGTCCAGGAGCGTGAACGCGCCGAAGACCCCCACACCCATCAGCAACAGCAGGGCAAAGAACTCGCGAGGCCGCTCCTCTATGTGCCAGGAGATGAGGACGGCGCAGAAGAGGAGCAGCGCGTTCAAGAGGACCAGCATCACCCCCATCCCGTTGACGCCCACGTAGTAGGACGAGCCGATGATGGGGAGCCAGGGCATCTGCTCCACGAACTGGTACCCGCCCAGAGTCCGGTCGTAGGCCAGAAAGACCCAGACGGCCATAAAGAGAGAGATGAAGGAGCCGGTAGCCGCCAGCACCTTCGGCTCCGTCTGTCGGTCCCTGGGCAACAGCAGAATCAGGACGGCCGTAATCGCCGGTGCAAAGATGATGACGCTGAGGAACGGGAAGGCCATAGTCACCTCACCTTTCTCCTACCAGTGTTAGAGCAGTTTGGTATAGTTCTTCATCCATAATGAGAGGGCCCGCATTGGCAACCACAATCATTGGCTCAATTCCCCAACAATTGCTCCAGAGTCCGCACCTCGGAGATCAGTTCTTCCGGCGCTTCGGTGAAATAGGGGATTCCGTGCCGTGCCAGCAACTGGATGAACTCCAATTTGGAAATCCCCAGCAATTCCGCCCCCTTGCCGGAAGAAATTCTTCCTTCGCGGAATAACTGGAGCACGATGAGTTCCCGCAGGCGGGCCTCCAATCGCTCCTGAGGAACTTCCAGCGCTCCCAGCAGATCGCGGGGAAACTGCAGATGAACTGTCAGGGTATCCATAGTTCTCTTTCCTACCCGATCAGTCGCATCACCGCCGCATTGAACAGATTGATCAACCACGACGGCCACACACCGATCACAAACATCAGCACCATCAGCGGCGCCAGGGCCACCACCTCACGGGCATTGATTTCCGGCATCTTCTCCCAGCGCGGGTTCAGCGGCCCCAGAAGGACCTTTTGGATGGCCCAGAGCAGATAAGCCGCCACCAGCACCAGCCCGATCGTCGTCGCCGCGGTGATGGCCGGGAAGACCGCCCAGGCGCCCCGGAAGACCATGAACTCGCTGACGAAACCGTTCAGCCCCGGCAGCCCCAGCGAGGCCAGGGTGCAGAAGAGCAGGATGCCGCCATAGGCCGGCACCACCACCCCCAGCCCGCCGAAGTCCTTCAGGTTGCGGGTGTGTGCCCGCTCATAGACCACCCCGACCAGGGCGAACATCGCCGCCGCGGTAATGCCGTGGTTGAACATCTGCAGGACCGCGCCATTGGCCGCCAGCGCCGCGTCCAGTGCGCGCACTCCGCCGCCCAGCGCCTTCGCCGCTACCGCCACCCCCAGCACGACAAAGCCCATGTGCCCCACCGAGGAGTAGGCCACCAGCCGCTTGAAATCGTCCTGGGCCAGGGCGGAGAGGCTACCAACCACCGCCGCCGCCAGTCCCAGCAGCGCCAGCACCCACGCGAACTGCACCGACTGCTCCGGGAAGAGCGGGAGCACCAGCCGCAGGAAACCGAAGGCCCCCAGTTTCAGGAGCACCCCGGCCAGAATCATGGAGCCGGCCGTCGGGGCCTCGGTGTGGGCGTCGGGCAGCCAGGTATGGAAGGGCCAGATGGGGACCTTAATGGCAAAGGCGACCGTGAAGGCCCAGAACCCGATGGTCTTGATGACCGAAATGGGCAGGCCGAAGAGGGAGCCAGTGAACGCGGGCCAGACTTTCTGCAACTCCACGATGTCAAAGGTCTTCGCCGTCAGCCCGATGACCTGGATAGCCAGCAGGAGCCCCAGCGACCCCGCCATCGTGTAGAGCAGGAACTTGAAGGCCGCATAGGTCCGCGCCGGGACTTTGTACCCGCGCCACAACTCCCGCTCCCCGTGCTCACTCCCCCAGCGGTTGATGAGGAAGAACATCGGGATCAGTCCGATTTCCCAGAAGAGGAAGAAGATGAGCAGGTCCAGCGCCAGGAAGACTCCCAGCATCCCCGTCTCCAGGAACAGGAAGAGGGCGAAGTAGGAGCGGACCTCCTCGTGGATGCTGAAGGAGATAAGGATCGCCAGTGGCGTGAGGAACGTGGTGAGGAGCACCATCACCAGGCCGATGCCGTCAATCCCCACATGGTACGAGGAACCAATCTGCGGGAACCACTCCAGCCGTTCCTCAAACTGGTAGCCGGGCGCGTTCGGCTGGAAGTTGATCCACACGATGACCGAGAGGACCAGTGGGATCAGGCTGATCAGCAGCGAGACCCCCTTGATGAGCCGGTCTTGCTCCTTCGGCAGGAGCATCACCAGTCCGGCCCCGACCAGCGGGATGAAGAGAATCAGGCTGAGCAGATGTTGCCAGAAGAACTCCACGGTCGGACCTCCGTCAGCAGGTATGGAGATATGTGATCTACTTCAGCAAGCGGACAAAGCCGGCCTGCTCAAAGTGGTGATCTGTAGTCAATGCCTCCAGAATCCCACGACGCTTCATAACGACAAAACTGGCACAATCCGTCAGACTCCATTCTTTATCGGGTCGGCTTTTGAGCAGACCCCAGGCCTGACTGTCCAGGTCCTGGTCTATATGCACAATCTCTACGTTGGGCGATGTACGCAGACTCTCTACAAACGCGATGACCATCGGCCGGGGAATGCGAAGCGGGCGCGCCATCAGAGCAATCAACTCGGCAATGATATAGTTGGTTGTGACCACCTTCCGGCCTTCATGACGCGCCGCGCGGTAAATAGACACCACCAGGGAGTGATATGGCTGGGCGGCATCTAAGAGATTCCCCCATCCCGACGTATCAGCAAACAGTTCAGCCATTCTCGCTCCGGCTCATCTCTTTTATTAGAGCCTGGCCAATGTAATCATCGTGCCGGTCAGCCCAATCGGGCACATTGCTCCGGAACGCTCCGATGAATTTCTCCACGGGGTCCTCCAGAGCGGCCTGGACTTCCCGGATGAGCCACTCCAGAACCAACTCCTGAGGGGTTCGCCCGGCTCTGTGGGCCACTCGGAGCAATGGCTCATAGACTTTCTCTGGTATCTCTATCGTCAATGTCCTGTCCACTTACTCATACCCCCAATTCCGCAACTCAATGCAGCGCCGGCCCTCAGGATGGTAAGGGCTGACAGCCCGCACTACTTCCTGTTACGGTGTCACCCCCAGATAGAGCAGATACAGCAGCGCAAAGGTGCACAGGAAGAAGAGGACGGAGATCAGGTAATGCTGGACCTGACCCGTCTGCAGGGCCTGGCGAAACTCCCGGCCAATGGCGCCGACCAGTTTCGCCGACCCGTCCACCATCCCGCCGTCAATGATATACCGGTGAACCCAGCGGCTGACGATGCCCCACACTTCGCTCAGGCGGGCCAGGCCGTGCAGGATGCCGTCTATCAGGCCCAGGTCTATCCACTCGTAGGCTACTTTCGCCAGCCAGATCGTGGGCCGGACAAAGACCAGGTGATAGAACTCGTCAATGTAGTACTTGTTGCGCAGGATGGTGTGCACCGGCCCCAGCCAGCGGACCAGCGGGTCGGTCTGGCCCTCCGCCAGCGGCCGCCGCCCGTAGACCAGCCAGCCCACCAGAAGCCCCAGGAGTGCCGCCCCTACCGAGAGGGAAACGGGAACGGGATCAAACGGCGGCGCCTTTGGCGCTTTCCCTATCGTTGCCCCGACAAAGTGGTGGAACCAGTTCCCGTGGAAGAGCCCTTTCCCCACCTCGCCCAGCACCGGGAAGTCCTCCGGTATGCCGACGAAGCCGAAGAAGAGGGCAAAGAGCGCCAGCACCACCAGCGGCCCCGTCATCACCCACGGCGTCTCGTGGGCGTGTTCGGCGTGGTGGCTGCGCGGCTCACCCAGGAAGGTCAGGCAGATTTGCCGCATTGTGTAGAACGCGGTGAGGAGCGCGCCCGCCGCCAGCGCCCAGAAGACCGTCGGGTTATGCGCCCAGGCGTGGGCCAGAATCTCGTCCTTGCTCCAGAACCCGGCGGTGATGATGGGGAATCCGGAGAGAGCCAGCCCGCCGATAAGAAAAGTCCAGAAAGTAACGGGCATCCGCTTCGCCAGCCCGCCCATTTTCATCATATCCTGCTCGTGGTGGGAGCCGATGATGACCGAGCCGGAGCCCAGGAACAGGAGCGCCTTGAAGAAGGCGTGGGTGACCAGGTGGAACGCGGCGGCGATGTAGGCCCCGATGCCCAGCGCGGCGACCATGTAGGCCAACTGGCTAATGGTGGAGTAGGCCAGCACCCGTTTGATGTCGTTCTGGGCCACCGCGATGGTGGCGGCGAAGACCGCGCTGAAGGTCCCGATGACCGCCATCGCCACCATCGGCGGCGTCCCGGCAGCGTGCTCCAGCCCCACCGAGAGAAGCGGGAACATCCGCACCACCAGATAGACGCCCGCGGAGACCATCGTCGCGGCGTGGATCATCGCGCTGACCGGCGTGGGGCCCTCCATTGCGTCCGGCAACCACACATGGAGCGGGAACTGGGCCGACTTCCCTACCGTCCCGGCGAAAATCAGCAACCCCACCGCCGCGGCGACGGAGAGGGTGGGGATGACCGACGGCGTAATCGCCAGTTCGTGCAGCACCTCCTCGTTCCGCAGGATGGCATCAAAACTGAGGGTGCCCGTCTGCGTGTAGAGGTAGGCGATGCCGATGAGCATGATGACGTCGCCGATGCGGGTGGTGAGGAAGGCCTTAATCGCCGCCCGGTAGGCCGACGGCTTCTCAAACCAGAAGCCGATGAGCAGGTAGGAGCAGAGGCCCATAATCTCCCAGAAGATGAAAAGCATCAGGAGATTGTCGGAGACGGTGAGCCCCAGCATCCCGGTGGCGAAGAGGCTAATGTAGGCGAAGAAGCGGCTGTAGCGGGGGTCGCCGTGCATGTAGCCCACGCTATAGATGAAGATGGCCAGACAGGTGATGGAGACGAAGAAGAGGGTGACCGCGGTCAGCGGGTCCACGAAGACCCCCATCTCCAGCGCCACATCCGCCGAAGGAAGCCACGGGATGCTCACGGCGATCGGATGCTCGTAGAGCGCCTCGCCGCCCCAGCCGACCACCGTCCAGAAGACAAACTGGGCCATCAGGAAGGAAAGGGCCATCGCGCCGATGGCGACCGAATGGCTCAGCCGCTTCCAGCGGTTGAAGAAGAGGACGATGAGGGCAAAGGCCAGGAAGGGCGGCAGCGGGATCAGGACGGTCAGGAGTTCCAGGAGTTGGCGAAGGTCCATATCGTCGCTCCTACCACTTCAGCAGAGTGATCTGGTCCATATCGGTGGTCCGGCGGCTGCGGTAGATAACGACGACGAGGGCCAGACCCACGGCGACCTCCGCCGCTGCGACGGCGTAGACGAAGGCCGCGAAGGCCTGACCGACGGCGGTCGTCGGCTCACCGTACCGCCAGAAGGCCAGCAGGTTGAGGATGACGGCATTCAGCATCAATTCCACGCCCATCAGGATGGCGATGGCATTCCGCCGCGCCAGCACGCCGTAGGTGCCGATGCAAAACAGCGCAGCCGCCAGGATGAGGTACCAGGATAGTGGGATCATCATTGACCACTTCCTCCTTTGAGGTCGTGTAAAACCTGCTCCAATCTCGACTTCAGTTCCGGTATGCGCTCGCTCACGACCAACCAGACAATCTCCGGGTCAACTCCGAAGTAGATAATGAATGACTTTGTCTCGCATACCAGCCATCTCTTTCCAGGGTATATCCGGATACTCGGATACTTTCCGGTACATTTTTGGCCGCTTCCCCGATTACCTCAATAGAACGCAGCACAGCGTTAATGGTCTTCTTGTCTCTCACGAACTGCTCATACGTCATCCCCTGGACGAATTCCAGCGCATCCTCCATTTGCTGCAAAATGTCGCTGATATACAGTTCCACTGCGCGGGTCATACTGGAACCGCCTGGCTCAAAACAATCTCACGGAGCTCTGGCCGCAAACTTCGCCGGGGGACCAAATCCACCTTGAGACCCAGGACCTCGCTGAGATACAGTTCCGCTCCCACCAGTTCCAGCAGGCTGACAGGCCGGAGGAACTCCACCAGAAGGTCCAGGTCGCTTTCGGGCCTCGCCTCGCCCCGAACGTAGGAGCCAAAAATGCCCACCACGGCCACCCCGTACCGCTGAGCCAGGGTATCCCGATGGGCCCGGATCAGATTCCCAATTTCTTCAAGACTCATCCCCCAATCCCCTCCACCCGGCTACGGAAGCGCCCTTCAGCCCAGCACCGCCGCCAGTTCCTCCGCCAGTCGGATGACCTTCTCCGCTTCAGCCGGGCCGATGACGGCGGCCTGGTCATAGCGGGCCAGGTTGCGGTACCGGAGCGCCTCCCGCAGCCGCCGCCCTATCTCGGCGGGCAACTCCCCGGAGCGCACGTACAGTTCCCCAAACCGCCCGACCAGCCCTCCGTGGGTTCGCGGCAGACGTTCTGCCTTCCTCAGGACCAGCCCTTTGACCACCAGTTCCGCGGCGTTGTAGGCCGCATCCACTGCCAGGCGGTAGCGGCCCCTCTCTGCCAACTCGCGGGCCCCCTCCAGATACTCGGCAGCCAGTTCCCACAAGCCCTCAATCTCCGCCCGGCGCAGTTCCTCCGCACTCATCGCATACAATTCCTCCCCGTCCCGGATGGCCCGATACAGGAAGAACGAGGCGGGATACCGGTACTCACTGAGAGAATAGACCAGCGGTTCCACACTCTCCGCGGTCTCCACCGCGGCCCAGAAACTGGCCTCGTCGCAGGCCTGCTCCACGACCCCGGAGCCGTCGGTGCGGAAGACCAGCACGTCCACGTCGCTTTCGGGACGGGCCCTCCCGGCCGCCACACTGCCGTAGAGGAGCACCCGCGCGATGTAGGGCCGCGCCGGGCTCTCCAGCAGACGGGCCACAAAAATCTCTCCTGCCCGCCGTTTCCGTTCCAGAAGGTCCTTCCCGGCCATTGCGGGGTCCATCTCCCCGGTGACTGGACGCCACTCCCCTTCGCTTCGTGGCTCACTACAAGCGCTGTTCTCTAATGGGTACAGGGCGTCGCGAAAATGGTGCCGTCGTGGTAGTAGTTGGCCCAGGCATAGACGGGCCAGTTGGTCAGAGTGAAGAGCAGGCCCAGCGGGCCCGCGAACACCTCTGGCTCCACGAATTCGCCCCGGGCCGCCATTTCCGCCCGACAGGTCTCCCGGGCATTTTTCCAACCAACATAAAACCCCAGCCCCAGCAGAAGGTAGAGACAAACCAGAGCCAGGAAGACCCTCAGACCTATGAAGAGAATTCGTTGATTCATCGGCATTACCCCCAATCTTCCAGCCGGAACCCGCTGGCAAACGGGTTTACAAAACGAACCCCTTCCACCACATCACGGCCCGGAAAATCTTCCGTGAAAATGACCGGAATCTGGTTCAGCCGGGCCGTAGCCCAGATCATCGCATCCCAGAAATGAAACCGATGGTCTCGCACGCCCCGAATCGCTTCCAGAACCACCGGACCGGTCAGGCTCAGCACCATCCAGAACCGTAGATAATTCTGAACCCGTTCGTACCCTTCCTCCACCGTCAACGGGGCCGCGATTTTCCGTGTTACAGCCACAAAGAATTCGGCCAGCACCTGGGTACTGATCACGCCTCGCCCCTGGACCACCAGAGCATCCAGGAGCCGGATCGCTTGCCGCTGCTTCTCCGGCTCCGAGCGGTCGTAGGCGTAGACCAGAACGTTCGTATCCAGGAAAATCCTACCGATCATAAAGGTCTTCGCGTCGCCAGGCCCGCTTTCCAGCCACAGGCCCCTGTTGCAACAGATGCTCCAGGAATGCCCGCTCCTGCTCCCAGGCCCTCAGATCAGGTCGGAAAGGGACAAAAGCCCCGATCTGCTCCACCGCTTGTCGGATGATTTCCGCTTCCGCCATGCCGCGCTCGCGGGCCAGCCACTTCAATAATGCCTCCTGGTGGGGTGTCAGATAGATTTGCTTGCGAACCATTTGCACCATACCCATTCCCTCCTCCAGTGCCGCTATACATCACATTATACATCAACTCAACCAGGAGACAACTATAGAGGACGTACTGAACGCGAACGGTCACCGGCACAGTTCGCGTTCATTCGCGTCCCCGCTTACCGCTCCCGCACAATCGTCACCGCGCCGATGAGGGCTATCACCAGCAGGACCGAGGCGACCTCAAAGGGGAGTGCGTACCCCTCCGGGTCCACCAGCGTCACCCCCAGGACGTGGATGGTGTTCTCCGGGACTGCCTCCGCCATAATGTTGGGGCGGATGTTCTGCAGGATCAGGAAGGTCAGCACGCCCAGGAGCACCGTCGCCAGCAGGGCCGCCAGCCACCACTGCTCGTTGGCGCGCGGCATCGGCTGGCGCATGAAGGCGCGGGTGAGCATAATGGCGAAGATGATCAGGATGCCGATGGCGCCCATATAAATGAACAACTGCGCCGCGGCAAAAAACGGGGCCTCCAGCAAGACATAGAGGCCCGCCATCCCGAAGAAGACCAGCATCAGCCACAGCGCGGCGTGGAAGAGATTGCGGACGGTGACGACCGCCACCGCCCCGCCCAGCACCATCAGGCCGAGGAGAAAGAAAAGAACGTGGGAAAGGGTGATGGTCATGCGGCCACCTCCAGTTCCGAAATCTGTGCCGCCTGCCAGGTCCGCCGCCGGGCCCGCTGCCCGCCGAGGGCCGAAATCCCCCAGACCACCAGGGCCAGCAGGACCTGCGACGTCAGCAGAATCGCCGCCCGGGCCCAGGCCGGCGCGCCGCCGGGGAACGCCTCCGTGATCCCCTTGTTCACCAACACGGTCACACAAAGGTTAATGATGGCCAGCGGCGTCAGGAACTTCCAGTTGAAACTCAGCATCTGGTCAATCCGCAGCCGGGGGAGCGTGATCTGGATGAACATCCAGACCAGGATGACCAGCCCCATTTTGATGAAGAACCAGATGGTCCCCAGAATGGGGGCCTGGTCCACCCACGGCCCCCGCCAGCCGCCCAGGAAGAGGGTGGTGAAGATGGCCGAGACCGCCACTGAGTTCATGAACTCGGCCAGGTAGAACATCCCGAACTTCATCCCGCTGTACTCAAGGAAGTAGCCGGAGACCAGTTCCGACTCCGCCTCTAACAACTCAAAGGGGCGGGCGTTGATCTCGGCCAGGCTGGCCAGGTAGAAGATGGCCGCCGTCAGCGGCATTGCGACCAGGAAGATCACGCTCTGCGCGCCGACGATGCCCTGCATTTTCATCGTCCCGGCGACGGCGACCACCGTCAGGACGGCCAGCAACTGGGGGATTTCGTAGCCCACCAGTTGGGCCACCGAGCGGAACGCGCCCACGGTGGCGTACTTGTTGTTGGACGACCACCCGGCCATCAAAAAGATGAACAGGGCCGCAGAGGAGAAGGCCAGGATGTAGAAGATGCCGATGTTCAGGTCGGCGCCGATGAGGGAGCCGCCGGGGCCGAAAGGGATGACAGCCCAGAGCATCACCGACGCAAAAACGACCAGCATCGGGGCCAGGTTGTAGGGGATGGGGTCAATCCCCTGGGGGCGGATGTCCTCCTTGACAATCATCTTGATGGCGTCGGCGAAGGTCTGGAGGATGCCCCAGGGGCCGGCCCAGGTGCCGGAACTGTTGGGGCCCAGCCGCCCCTGGATGCGGGCCGCGATCTTCCGGTAGGCCCAGATGAGGAAGATGACGACGATGAGGGGGAAGAAGCCCACCACCAGCGCGCCGACCGCCCGGACGACCAGGAGCGCCGTGGGCTCCGGGAGCCCCCAGCCCATCAGCACTCCCTGAAGCCATGCCCCGATGTTGACGATAGCGTTGGAGAGAAAAGATAGCAGACGGGTGAGCCAGTCCATTCAACAGCCTCCCACGCTTTCACGTTTCACGTTTCACGTTTCACGTTTCACGTTTTACGTTTCACGTTTTACGTTTCACGTTTTACGTTACACCCACTCCAGCGCGCCCTTCCGCCACACGTAGAGCAGGGCCCCCAGCAGGAGCAGGAGGAAGAGGACACCCTCTATGACCGCGTAGAGGGGAAGCCAGTTGTAGATGAGTGCCCAGGGGAACAGGAAGACAGCCTCCACTTCAAAGATCAGGAAGGCCAGAGCGAAGATGTAGTACTGGGCCTTGTACTGGACCCAGGCCTCACCGTGGGGATACATACCACATTCGTAGGGTTCGCTTTTGCGGGGATGGGGCTTTTTCGGCCGAAGGAGCCATGCCAGAGCGGGGGGTAATGTACCTAAGAGTGCAGCCACAAAGAAGAGCAAGCCGACAAAGGTGAACTGTTCTAACAAGGGCGGCCTCCTTGCAAGAGCATGTGGGGTTATGGCTCAAACGGTCTAAATTATAGCACGTGTTGAGCGAATTGGCAAAATGGGTTGGGGCGCGTTGTTCCTCACACGGAGACACAAAGGCACAAAGAAATTTTTTATATTTTCTTTGTATCTTTGTGCCTTTGTGTCTTTGTGTGAGCCTACACTCCTCGCTCCTGGGCCGCGCGGGCGGCCGGAGCATAGCACTTCAGCGTGTACTCCTTCAGCATCCGGCGAGTGCAGAAGGCCGGGGCGACCGACCGAATTGCCTCCTTCATCACCCGCACCCACCCCCGAGGGATGCCGTCCGGGTCCCGCTGGTAGAAGAGTGGGGCGACCTCTTCCTCAATCAGGCGGTACAGTTGGGCCGCATCGTGGGCATCCTGCGCGGCCGGGTCGGCGTCCTCCAGCGGGACAATGGCCCAGCCGTTGACACCATTGTATCCCTCATCCCACCAGCCGTCCAGCACGCTCAGATTGGGCACCCCGTTGATGGCCGCCTTCTGCCCGCTGGTGCCGCTGGCCTCCAGAGGCCGCCGGGGCGTGTTCATCCAGACGTCCACACCCTGCACCAGGTAGCGGGCCACGTGCATATCGTAGTCCTCAATGAAGGCGATTCGTCCGCCCACCGCCGGGTCTTTGGCGAACGTGTACACCTGCTGGAGCAGATACTTGCCCGCATCGTCGGCCGGGTGGGCCTTCCCGGCAAAAATGAACTGGACCGGACGGTAGGGGTCATGCAGGATGCGCTTCAGCCGCTCGGGGTCCTGGAAGAGCAGGTTGGCCCGCTTGTAGGTGGCGAACCGACGGGCAAAGCCAATCGTCAGCGCCTCCGGGTCCAGGAAGGCCCCCGCCACCAGCACCTGGTCGGGGTCCATCTCGCCGGAGATGCGCCGCTGGCGGGCCCGTTCCCGGATAAACGACATCATTTTTCGCTTCTGGTCCTCGTGGATCGCCCAGAGTTCTTCGTCCGGAATGTCGTCCAGGCGCTCCCAGAGGTTCGGGTCATCGTGCCGTTCCAGCCAGTCGTGGCCCAGGTACTTGCGGAAGAGACGGTTCAGCGGGCCGGGAATCCACGAGGGTAGATGGACGCCGTTGGTGATGTGGATGATGGGCACATCCTCCACAGTCCGATCGGGCCAGAGGACGTGCCACATCCGGCGGGTCACCTCCCCATGCAGGCGGCTGACGCCGTTGCGATGCTCGGAGAAGCGCAGGGCCAGCGCGGTCATATTGAATTCAGGACCGGTGGGGCCGTTCAACTGGCCCAGTTCCAGAAACTCCTCCCGGGTCAGCCCCATCTCCTCCCAGTACCCGTGGAAATATTTTTCCACCATCGGCAGGTTGAAGACGTCGTGGCCGGCGGGGACCGGGGTATGGGTGGTGAAGACGGTGGTGGCCCGCACCGCCTCCGCGGCTTGCTCAAACGTCCACCCCTGGGTGACCAGTTCCCGGATTCGTTCCAGGACCAGGAAGGCGCAGTGGCCCTCGTTGAGATGCCAGACAGCGGGGTTCACCCCCAGCGCCCGAACCGCCCGGACGCCGCCGATGCCCAGCACAATCTCCTGGCTGATGCGGGTCTCCCGGTCGCCGCCGTAGAGACGAGACGTGAGCATCCGGTCCCAGGGCTCGTTCTCCGGCAGGTTGGTATCCATCAGGCAGATGCGCGCCCGCCCGACCTGTACATGCCAGAGGGCGACCTGGACGGAACGGCCGCCCAATTGGACCTGGATGCGGATCGGGTTCCCCTCTGCATTCCGGACGGGAAGCAGCGGGGTCTCTTCAATCCGCAGGGGCGGGTAGATGGCCTCCTGCCAGCCGTGAGAGGGGATATGCTGGCGGAAGTAGCCCTGCGAATAGAGGAATCCCACGCCCACCAGCGGGAGTCCCAGGTCGCTGGCCTCTTTGGCGTGGTCGCCCGCCAGGACGCCCAGACCGCCGGAGTAGATGGGTAGGGAAAAGTGGATCCCGAACTCGGCGGAGAAATAGGCGACCGGTCGTCCGTCCGGATAGACCCGACGGGCCCAGAGGTGCCCGTTGCCCATATCCCGGTCAAAGGCCAGGACGACGGCGTCGTACTGGCGCAGAAACAGCGGGTCGCGGGCGACTTCCTGCACCCGTTCGGGGGACACCTCCAGCAGCATCCGCACCGGGTTATGTCCGGTGGAGCGCCAGAGAGGGTAGTCAAACATCTTGAAGAGGTCGCGCGCGTCCTGATGCCACGACCACCACAGATTGTACGCCAGGTCCGCCAGCCGCTCTATGCGGGGCGGCAACTTTTCCCGAATGACCGTTGGAACCTCTCCCATAAATTTCCGAATCCTTATCCCTGAATCCCTAAAACGAGAACCAGAGTCAGTACGGCCGCGGTGACCAACCCAAATTCCAGCAGGACGGCGGGCTTCAGCCGGTCCAGCAGATACTGTTGGGTGATGCCGGTCGCCAGATAGAAAAAGAGCAACAGGAGCAGACTGGCAGTCCAGTTATCCAGCCGCCAGTAGTTGAGGGCCCAGGTCGCTTCTCCCACGAGCAGGCCGATGATACCGGAATAGAGGACCACCCGGGTAGCGCGGGTCTCCGCGACCCCCAACAGGTCCAGCGCGATCAGAAACGCCACCAGGGTGATCTCCGTGGCCGTGACCAGACTGCGGGCCCGGGTGCGGTAAATCAGATAGAAAAACAGCAGGGCCAGCAGATAGGCCAGGATGTTCAGCCCCAGGCGGGCCCGGGTGGCAGCAGGGTGGCGGGGGGAAAGCGCGGCGAACTCAGCGGCGACCGTCAGGCCGATGAGGAGCATCGCCAGCAGGAGCCCCCCGGCCCAGACCACCTCAGTGGGTGCCAGTTCCACCAGGTAGGCGGCCATTCCGCCCATCAGGCCGGGGAGCACCCAGGAGAAAACGAGGGGGCGCGGAAGACGGTCGGGGGCATCGGGGTGAGCGGCCAGGATGTACCGGGCCCCCATCGCCGCCAGCCCGCCGACCAGAACGACCAGCAGCCCCGTGCCCGTCAGGTTCACCTCCAGAGGGGAGCCCAGCAGGTGAAATCGCCGGGTCACCTGGGGCAACTGGACGAAACGAAACAGTACGCTGGTCAGCAGGATCAGCGCGATGAGTACCGATAGACGGTCCCGATTCAATCGGGGAATGCGTTCGGCCATGAACAGGGCAAATTGTACCCCCAGGAGGCAGTTTTGTCAATTCGCCTCACCGGCAGTAGACCGGACTGCTGAAAATCCAGCCGCACGGCCGCCCCCGGAAAGTCCGCCAGACCTCCACCCGGTACGCTCCAGGCTCGGCGGTCGTGAAACGGAGGGTCCGGCCATACGCACGGGCCACCACCCGCCCCTCCCGCAGGAGACGGATGGCCCCCGGCGCAGGGGTCTCCACCTCAAAGATCAGAGCGCCGGCCCGTGGAATCTCCTCCCCCATCGTTGCGACGGCCGACCCGCTGCGGACGTGGAACCGGAAGCCACGCGTGGGTACCGGTCGGTCGTATCCCACCCAGGTGCGCCCCGCCCGCAGCGCCCCGTAGATCAACTGCCGGTCCGTCTCCAGGTCGCCCGTCAGGGGCTGGTCTATCAGAATATGGGTGTTGACCCAGCGGAAGAGCGTCTCGTAGGGGAAAACGGCCCGCCGGAACGGCCCCATGCGATAGGTGTGACCGTGGGCATCCGCCCCACCGATGACGGCCACTTTCCGACCGGCCCGCAGGAGCGCGTCCCACCGGCGCAGTGCGGCGCGGAACGGCCCCCGAATCCCCAGTTCCGGGAACAGCGCGTAGAAGAGCGCGGCCAGGCGCCCCCACAGCAACCCCTTGAACTCCGACATCGCATTCCAGATTTCCAGCCCTGCGTATCCATCCACCTCCCAGTCCACCCAGGGGATGGGCTCCAGGTCGGGGCTGATGGGACTGCCTTTCTCGTAGGGGTGGGCCAGGAAGCAGATGCCGCCCCGGTCGGTGACTTCGCGGATGAGTCGCTGGGGGTCTGCTGCCAGGGGGGCCAGTTCCGCCTCTGCCCCGTAGATGAGGAGATGGTTGACCTGAGGGATGCGGCGCACGGAGTGGACCTCCTCCCCCACCAGGAGCAGAACGCCCTCGGTGTACCCCTCCACCCCGCGCACCCAGATGTTGTGGTCGGTGACGACGACGAAATCCAGGCCGGCCCGGGCCGCGGCCCGGGCGACTTCCCGGTGGGTCGCGGTCCCGTCGGAGTAGACGGTATGGACGTGCAGGTTGCCGACGGCCTCGTAGTAGCGCATACCGGGGCAATGATACCTGATGGTGAGAGCATTGTCAAGTCAATGGGACCGGTTGCGCACCTACCCGTTGTCAGGTACAATACGACCATCCCTTCGGAGAGAAGCGGCATACCAGACTCTGTACTCTGGAACGGTGGACGACGTACCGGGCGCCTGCCGAAGGCCGGGCGTCTGCTCTTCCTGGCGGCCACAGGGTTCATCCTTGCCGCCTGTTTTCCTGTATCCCCGTCGCCTGCGCCGACATGCCCGCCGGTCGTCCCGGTCACCTGCACCCCCGCCCCCCCGCCCTCCTGCACTCCCGCCCCCCTGGCATCGCCGACGGCGGTCCCGACGCCCCATCCGCCCGGGCCGGCAGACCTTCAGGCAACGGTGGAGGCAGGAGCATCCCTGGCCGCCCGCGCGGGCATCCAGCCCCTCTGCATACGTCAGGAGAACACCGACGATGACCCCGAACTGGAGTGGGTGGGGTTGTATCTGACCTCTGGTGAGGCGCCCCACCTCCAGGGTTTCATCCTGGACGGCCCGAACCGGTACGACCTGATCCCTCCCGAAAGCGAGGAGACGAAGGGACTGGGCGAGTTTCCCACCTGCCAACTGGAGGTCCGCGACCTGAACGCCGACGGACGGACAGAGATCATCATCTGGGGGCACACCCGGACCGGCGCAACCCTCCTGCATCTCTTTGTCTGGGAGGGTGACCGGTACGCCCTTCTGGGCGGGTTTGAGGGCAAGGGCGGTATCCGTCTGGAGAACCGGGACGGGGACCTGGCGGATGAAGTGGTCGTCCGCTGGAGGCCGGAGGGCGCCCTGGTTTGGGAGGTCATCTATACCTGGGACGGCACGCATTATGCCTGGACGTGGGACCGGTACGCCTGGTTCTACCTGGACCGTCCCCACCCGTATCCGGACGACACGCCGATCCACGCGCTGGCTTCTTTCTACCTGGCGCTGAACGACCGGGACCTTCCGGCCGCGTACCGGATGCTCTCCCCGGCCGCGCGGGCGGCCCGGCCCTACAAGGAGTGGGCGCTGGGGTTTGCCACGACCGTGCGGGTGGAGGTGGGGGCAGTCCGGGCAACCCGGCAGGAGGGGGACCGGGCCACTGTCGCCGCGCAGGTGCGGGCCCTGGATAACGTGGACGGGCGGGTGATCGCTACGGTTTACGCTGTGGAATGGCAGATGGTGCGCCTGGAGGAGGGCTGGCGGCTGGACTGGGGGACCGCTGAACCGCTGGAGCGGTGGGAGGCCCGCTACTATCCGTAGATGAAACGTGCCAGGCACTTTCCGAAGTGCCTGGCACGTTGTCGTTTCTTTACCCCTCCGTCCCTCCCGCCTCATAAATCGCCCGCTGGGGGCAGACCTGCAGGCAGACGGTGCATCCTGTGCAGAGGAGCGCGTCTATGGTCGCTTTCGGCTGGTTCGTGCGTGGGTCTATCGTCTCGCTCTTCAGGATGGCCGGACAGCCTACCCGGAAGCACGTGCCGCAGCCGTTGCAGGTCTCCGGGTCCACTGCCACCGTGGGCCGCCGCTGGAAGTAGGGGGTGAAGACGCAGGCCCCCTTGACAATGACGACGGCCGGCCTCTCCTCCACCGCCATCGCCTCCTTCAGGACGTCGTTGATCCCCCGCACGTCCCAGGCGTCCACTTCCCAGATGTGCTCCACGCCCAGCGCGCGGGCCACCGGCGCCACCTCAATCGCACGGGTCTGGCGGCCCTGCAGGGTGATGCCCGTCCCCGGATGCTGCTGCCCGCCGGTCATCGCCGTGATGCGGTTATCCAGTACCGCCACGACGATGTTGCTCCCGTTGTAGACGGCGTTGGCCAGCGGGGATAGGCCGGCGTGGAAGAACGTGGAGTCGCCGATGATGGCGATGACCTTCTCCTGTGCGCCGGCCTGCTTCAGCCCGTGGGCCATACCGATACTGGCCCCCATAGAGATGATGGAGTCCATCGCGTCAAAGGGCGGCTGGAAGCCCATAGAGTAGCAGCCGATGTCGCCGGGGAAGACGGCCTGCCGCCGCCAGCGGCGCAGGTTGTAGAAAAAGGCGCGGTGCGGGCAACCGGGGCACATGGCAGGCGGACGCGGCGGGACCAGGGGTGCCGTCAGCGGCTCCACCCGCTCCGGCGCGGGCGCCACGGGAAGCCCCGCCCGCAGCGCCGCCTCCCGGACCCGCGCCAGCGTCAGTTCGCCGGTCAGCGGAAAGAAGTCCTTCCCCACGGCCACCGGAATCCCCATGGCCCGCACCTGCTCCTCAATGAAAGGGTCCAGTTCCTCTATGACCACCAATCGCTCCACCTGCGCGGCGAAGTCCCGAATGGTCTGGCGCGGAAGAGGGTAGACCAGTCCCAGTTTGAGGATGGACGCGTTGGGGAAGAGTTCGCGGGCATACTGGTAGGCCATCCCACAGGTGATGATGCCCAGGGAGCGGTCGCCCCACTCTATGCGGTTGACGGGCGCGGTCTCGGCCCAGGCGGCAATCTGGAGCAGTCGCTCCTCCACCCAGGGATGGAGCCGCCGGGCGTGGGCCGGGACGATGACGTACCGCTCCGGGCGCCGCTCAAAGGGCGGCAGCGGTTCCAGCGTCCGAAGGCCCTCCGGCATCTGGACCTCCACCGGCGACTTGGAGTGGGAGAGGCGGGTGGTGGAGCGGAGCAGGACCGGGGTGGAGAACTGCTCGCTCAGGTCAAAAGCCAGACGGGTGAACTGGCGGGCCTCCTCGCTATCCGACGGCTCCAGGCAGGGGAACTTGCCGAAGCGGGCGTACTGGCGGTTATCCTGCTCGTTCTGCGAGGAGAAACAGCCCGGGTCGTCGGCGGAGACCAGCACCAGCCCGGCCTTGACGCCGGTGTAGGAGACGGACATCAGACTGTCGGCGGCGACATTGACGCCGACGTGTTTCATCGCCGCCAGCGCGCGGGCGCCGCCGAAGGCGGCGCCAATGGCCGCGTCCAGCGCGACCTTCTCGTTGCTGGCCCATTCCGCCACCACGCCCGGATACTGGGCCAGGTTCTCCAGGATTTCGGTGGACGGGGTGCCCGGGTAGGCCGCGGCGTAGCGGACGCCGGCCTCCCAGGCCCCCAGCGCGATGGCCTCATTTCCAGAAAGTATCCGTTTCATCGCTCTCCTTGCATACCGAAGGGTTTCTTCCGTCCGAAGGCCACGATGTAGTTATAGCACAACCTGGGGGGATTGCAACTGGGGTTGCTCCCTCCGGTCTTTCAGTGTACAATTACCCCGACTTCAATCTTGAGTGGTAGGTGATTACGTCTACCCGTGAAATCCGTGTTTATCCGTGTCCCATTTCCTTACCGCGTCCTGGCGCTGACCGCCGGCCTGCTCCTCCTGCTGGCGGCCCTGGCCTGCCGCCTGGAAGGGTTGCCGGTCCTGACGCCCACACTCACCCCGTCTCCGACGGCCACTTCCACCCCGACGCCCACTCCCACCCCCACGCCGACCCCGACCCCCACGCCGACCCCGCCCCCGGACGTCCTCCTCCGGCAGGGAGAAGAGGCGCTGGCCGTCGGCGACACCGCCCGGGCCCTCCCGGCCCTCCAGGCCGCCTACTTCGCCGACCCCAACGGCGCAGGGGCCCCCCGGGCCCTGTTGAACCTGGGCCGGGCCCTGCTCCTGGATGAGGAGTACTACCGGGCAATGACCGTCCTCCAGGAACTGCTGGCGCGGTTCCCTGGCACACCCGAGGCCCACGATGCCCGCGTCCTGCTGGCCCAGGCGCTCCAGGGGCAGGGAGACCCCCTGGGCGCGGCTCAGCAGTACCGGGCCTACCTGGACGAAGGGACATCCATCGCCCCGTACGTCTACGAGTGGCTGGGGGATGCCCTCTACGCCGGAGCGGAGTACCCCGCGGCCGCCGACGCCTACCAGTCCGCCATAGACGCCGCCCCCGACCTCTCCTTTGAAGTCGGCATGCGGGAGAAACTGGCCCTGGTCCGGGCCGCTCAGGGGGACTACGAGGGGGCCCTGGCGCAGTACGACCTCATCCTGGCCCGGGCACGCATCCCGGAGTACCGCGCCCGCATCCAGCACCAGGCCGCTCAGACCCTCCTTCTGCTGGGCCGGTACGACGAGGCCTACGACCGTTTCCTGGACGTTGTCCAGAACTACCCCACCAGCCCCTGGGCCTACCAGTCCCTCATCGCCCTGGTGGACGCCGGGGTACCGGTGGACGACCTGACGCGCGGCATCGTGGACTACTACGGCGGCGCCTACGGGCCCGCGGTGGAAGCCCTCTACCGCTACATCAACGCCTACCCCCAGACCCACTCCGGCGACGCCCACTACTACGCCGGACTGGCCCACCTGGCCGCCGGAAGCCCCGGACTGGCCGCCACCCAGTTCCGCGTCCTGGTGGAGACCCATCCCGAGAACGCCCACTGGGGGGACGGGTGGATCGGTTGGGCCCAGGCGCTGGCTGCGCAGGGGGATGTGGACGGCGCGGTGCAGACCTACCGGACCTTCGCGGCGACCGCGCCCGACCACCCCCGCGCGGCGGAATCCCTCTGGGCCGCCGCCCAACTCCTGGAGCGCTCCGGGCGGGCCGACGAGGCCGCCGACCTCTACCAGGCCGTCCATCAGACCTTCCCGGCTTCCGACTACGCCCCGCCGGCCCTCCTGCGCGGTGGCCTTCAGCACTACCGCCGGGGGGCCCTGGATGCCGCGACCGCCCTCTGGCGCGCGCTGGTGGACGGGTACCCCCGGTCCTCCTACCGGGCCGCCGGACTCTTCTGGCTGGGCAAGGCGTGCCTGGCCGCCGGTCAGGCCCTCTCCGCCACCGACGCCCTCAGCCAGGCCGTCCAGGCCGCCCCCACCGGGTACTACGGCCTGCGCGCGGCGGACCTCCTGGCCGACCCCGGCGCGCCGCCCTTCCCGCCGGTGCGCTACGCCCCCGCCCCCCAGACGCCCCAGATGCAGGCCGAGGCGGAGACCTGGCTGGCCGCGCGCCTGGGCATCTCCCCCACGGACCGCTTGAGCGAACCGGACGCCGCGCTCCTGAACGACCCCCGTCTGGTGCGTGGGCTGGAACTCTGGCGCCTGGGCCGGCCCGAAGAGGCCAAAGGGGAACTGGAAGCGCTCCGGAAGGACACCGCCGGAGACGCCCTGACCCAGTACCGACTGGCCCTCCTCTTCCGCGACATCGGCCTCTACCGGTCCTCCATCATCGCGGCGGCGACCGTTCTGCGGCTGATGGGCGCCTCCCCGCTGGATGCCCCGCCCTTCCTGGCCCGCCTGGCCTACCCGACGTACTACGAAGACCTCATCGTGGCCGACGCGGAGCGGGAAGGAGTGTCGCCCTTGCTGATGTTCGCGCTGGTCCGCCAGGAGAGCCTCTTTGAGGCCATCGCGACCTCCTCGGCGGCCGCGCACGGTCTGATGCAGGTCATCCCCTCCACCGGTGAGTACATCGCCGGTCAACTGGGCTGGCCGCCGAACTACCGAACTGCCGACCTCTACCGCCCTTATGTCAGCGTCCGCTTCGGGACCTGGTACCTGGCGCGTCAGCGGGACCGCTTCGGGCGGCTGGACGCGGCGCTGGCGGCCTACAACGGGGGTCCCTCCAACGCGCAGCGCTGGCTGGACGCGGCGGGGGAAGACCCGGACATGTTCCTGGAGCAGATCACCTTTGGGGAAACGCGGCTCTACCTGCAGCGGATTCGGGAACACTACGCCATCTACGCGGCCCTCTACGGGGCAGGCCCGTGATTTGAAAAACCACGAAGGACACGAAGGATACAAAAAGGGTTCTTTATCGCAGAGACCGCAGAGTGCGCAGAGTAATATTATTTAAAAAGAACCCCTGCGCTCTCTGCGTGCTCTGCGATTTGTTTTGTAGTGGACTCACTCTTCGTGTCCTTCGTGGATCACCCCTTTATCCCCACGTGCAGAGTCACCGTCCCCATCATCAGCAACCGGTAGCGCACCGAACGGAGACCGACGGCCTCCATGGTCGCCGACAGTCCCTCTGGCGGCAGAAACGCCTGCACCGAGCGGGGCAGGTAGCGGTACGCGTCCAGGTGACCTGTCAGGACCCACCCCAGTACTGGCACGATGCCCCCGAAATACATATGAAAGAGGGGCCGGAAGAGAGAATGTCGGGGCCAAGCCATCTCCAGGCAGACCACCCGCCCGCCGGGCCGGACCACCCGGGCCTGCTCGGCCAGCGCGGCCCGGACGTCGGTGACGTTGCGGAGCATAAAGGCGTTGACGACGGCGTCAAACTGATTGTCGGGGAAGGGGAGACGGAGAGCGTCCCCCTCGATCCAGCGGACCGGCCATCCGGCGGAGTGGGCGCGGCCCATCCGGAGCATCTCCCGGTTGAAATCCAGCCCCACCACCTTCACCCCGGGCCACCTTCGGAGGAGGGCCCGCGCCATTCCGCCCTCCCCCGTCGCCACATCCAGCACCCAGCCGCCCGGCGGCACGCAGGCCTCCTCGGCGGCGGCCCGCCGCCATGACTCCACCTGCCCCAATGACATCACCCGGTTGATGAACTCATAGCGCGGCGCAATGCGACCAAAGAGGTCGTGGGTGTAGGCCCGTTTCTCTTCTGGGGATGAGAAAGTCATCGGTCCTCAACCCGTGGCGCAGGCTGTCAGCCTGCGGGGATTTGCCCCACATCCACAGGCCTGGCGGCCTGCGCGACAATAAGCCTGTGGCGCGGCCTGCGCGACAATGAGCCTGCAGCACAGGCTGATTGTCTGTGGCGCGGGCTGTCAGCCCGTGTCGGTGTACCGGCCAAACAGCCGGCGTCACAGAAACGTGCCAGGCACTTCCGAAGTGCCTGGCACGTCATCCTTTCAGACGAGCACACTACATCCATCCCAGGTACCGGACTACCCCCTGGATCAGATACCCCAACCCCAGGAGAAGCCCGGTCGTCAGGTGGATGCGGATGGTCAGCGCGTTGGCCGGGGTTAATTCCCGCGGGTGGTCGTAGTGGACCCGGGCGATGCGGTAGGCCTGGACCGCCAGCGGAACCGTCAGCAGCCCGATCAGCGCGAAGGGGGTCACGCCACCCAGCAGGATGCCACCCACGATGAAGAGATAGGCCAGGGCCAGCAGAACCCCGTAGGCCACCGCCGCCCGACGGCGCCCCATCCGCACTACCAGGTGGTTCTTCCCCACCGCCGCGTCCGCCTTCATGTCCTGGAACTCGTTGATCCAGAGGACCAGCGCGATCAGAATGCCGACGGGGATGGCCGCGACCACCGGCTCCCAGGCCAGTTGCCGGGTCTGGACGATGTAGGCGCCCAGGACCATCAGCGGGCCGAAACAGAGCCCTACCGCCAGTTCGCCGAAGCCGGTCCGCGCCAGCCGGAAGGGGGGCGCGGTGTAGAAGTAGCCGCAGAAGACCCCGATGACCCCCAGCCAGAGGATGGCCCAACTTCGGGTGAAGGCCAGGAACAGGCCGATCAGCCCGCCCAGGACAAAGAAGCCAATTCCCTGCCAGAGCATCTCCTGGGGCCTGACCAGCCCCATCTGGATGAGGCGACTGCCCCCGGTGAAGGGGTTGGCGAACTCGGTGTTCACCTCATCCGAGCCCCACTTGTGGTCAAAGTAATCGTTGGTCATATTGGTGCCGGCGTTGAGCGCCACGGCACCGATCAGAGTGAGCAGAAAATACCAGAAGTTGAAGGCCCCCGTGCGGGCCCATGCCAGCGCCGTCCCCAGCACCACCGGCACCAGGTCGGCGACAAAGAAGGGAGCCCGCAGTTTCACAATCCACAATGGGGGCATCTTGGGGGCGTTTTGACTCTCTGCCATCCGACCTCCTTCACGTTTTACGTTTTACGTTTCACGTTTCACGTTTCACGACCCTCACATCCACCGCCCACGCCCCTCGCTCCCCCACGATGATCGGATTCAGGTCCACCTCCGCCACCTGGGGGAACTCCGCCATCAGCCAGCCCACCCGGCAGAGGGCATCCACCACGGCTTCCGCGTCCCGGGGCGCCTGGCCCCGCACGCCCGCCAGCAGGCGGCCGACGGCCGTTTCCTCCAGCATCCCGCGCGCCTCCTCCCGGCTCAGCGGCGCCAGCCGGAAGGCCACATCCCGCAGCACTTCCACGTAGACCCCGCCCAGGCCGACCATCACCAGCGGCCCGAATTGCCCGTCCCGGTGCGCGCCGACGATGACCTCCAGTCCCCCCGGTGGGGCCATTTGCTGGATCAGCGCGCGCTCCCCGGGCCGGACGGCGCGGGCAAAGGCCTCCCGGACGGCATCGGCGTTCCGCAGGCCGACGACGACGCCGCCCGCGTCGCTCTTGTGGACCAGGCCGGGGGCCACTCGCTTCAGCACCACGGGATACCCCATCTCCTCCGCCAGCGCGATGGCCTCCTCCGCGGATGCGGCCAGGCCCGACGGCGGGACCGTCAGGCCGCAGGCCGCCGCCACCTCGGCCCCCGCCTGCGGGTCCAGGACGCCCTCTTTCCCTTCCAGAAGCGCGCGGATGCGCTCCCGGTCCATATCCGGCAGCGGCTCCGGATCCGGGGGGAGCGTCTCCCGGATGCGGGCATACTTCCAGAGCGCGCCCAGGCCAAAGGCCGCGCGCTCGGGGGTCAGGTAGTGGGGGACGGAGTGGGCGTGCAGCGCCCGCGCGGCCGCCCGGATACCACCTCCTCCGGCGATGCAGCAGGCCACCGGCTTCTGGGCCGTTTCCGCGGCCCGCCCCACCGCCACCGCCACGTCGTAGACGGGAGTGATGGCCTGGGGGACGAAAATCGCCATCACCCCGTCCACCTCCGGCGCTTCCAGCAGGACTCTCAGCGCGGCGGTGTAGTGGTCGGCCTGGGGGCCGCCCAGCATGTCCACCGGGTTGCCCGTCATCGTCCCCGGCGGGCAGGCCTCCCGCAGACGGGCCTGCGTCTCGGGGGAGAGATCGGTCAGACGCATCCCCCGGCGGTCCAGGTGGTCCGCGCCGAGGGCAGCCGGCCCTCCGGCGTTGGTCAGAATGGCCATGCGCGGCCCTGTCGGGGGGCGACGGTAGGCCAGGGCGATGGCCGCGTCCACCATCTCCTCCAGCGTCTCCACCGGAATCGCCCCGGCCCGGCGGCAGGCCGCCAGGAACGCCTGGTCGGCGCCCGCCAGCGCGCCGGTGTGGGAGGAGACGGCGCGGGTCCCGCTGGGCGTCCGTCCGGCCTTGAGCACCACCAGGGGTTTCTGCGCCGTCAGCCGGCGCGCCGCCTCCACGAACCGACGACCGTCCGGCAGACCTTCCACGTAGGCCGCCACGACGCGCGTATGTGGGTCGGCGGCCAGGGATTCCAGCGCGTCGGCGATATCCAGGTCCGCCTGGTTGCCCAGACTGATCATCCGGGAGAAGCCCACGCCGACGGTGTTGGCCCAGTCCATCGTCCCGCCGCAGACTGCCCCGGAGTGGGAGACCAGCCCAATGCTCCCCTGACCGGGCATGGTGCGGATGAAAGTGGTGTCTATGGGGGTGTACGTATCCAGGACGCCGACGCAGTTGGGGCCGATGAAGCGGATGCCGTATTGCCGGGCGACCCGGCGCAGGCCTTCCTCCTGCTCCTTGCCCTCGGCGCCCATTTCGCCGAAGCCCGAAGCGATGAGGATGGCGTACCGGATGCCCCGTTTCCCGCAGTCCTCCAGCGCCCCGGCGACCTGGTGGGCCGGGAGGACGATGACCGCCAGGTCCACCGGGTCGGGCACGGCGGCAACGGAGGGATAGACCCGCAGGCCCAACATCTCCCCGCCCTTCGGGTTGACTGGATAGACGGGGCCCAGGTAGCCGTGGGTGACCAGATTGTGGAGAACGCCGTAACTGAGTTTGGTAGGGTTGGCGCTGGCGCCCAGGACCGCGACACCGCGCGGGTGGAAGAAGGTGTAGAGGGGGTCGTTCATTTTTTCTGCTCCGGTAGTGGCTTGCCAAGTCGGTTTTTGTGGCCGGAATTCGCCAACATAACGCAGAGACCCACAAAAGCACGGTTGACAAACCAGTAGTTATGGCAGCGCCGCGCGCAGCACCCGCAGCCAGTTCTCCGCCATCACCGCGGCGACGTCGGATTCGGAGAAGCCCCGCTCGGCCAGCGCGTCGGCGATTTTCTGCAGGTCGGCGACGGTATCTATGCCCAGGGGGGCCGCCTCGGCGCCGAACCCGCCGTCAAAATCGGACCCCAGCCCCACATGGGCCGCGTCCCCCACCACCTGGCAGATATGGTCTATCGCCGCCGCCACGTCCTGCAGAGTGACGGCCTCTTTGCCGTCGGCGGGGGACCAGTCGGGCCGCAGGAAGCGGTTGTAGGGGACGACGCCAATGACGCCGTCCCGCGCTGCCAGGGCCCGTATCATCCGGTCGGAGAGTTGACGGGGGCCGGGGACCAGCGCCCGGGGGTTGGAGTGGGTCGCCACAATCGGCCCCTCGTACCGGTCCACCACCTCCCAGAACGCCTCCTCCGCCAGGTGGCTGATGTCCAGAATCATGCCGGATTCCGCCAAGACATCCAGCAGGGCCCGCCCGGCATCGGTGAGAGGGGCAGGGGCGCGGTTGCCGCCCGCGTAGCGGGAGCCGGCGGCCCATGCCAGCGCGACCAGCCGGACGCCCCGATGGTGCCAGTGCTCCACATCCTCGGGCCGGCGGATGGGGTCGGCCCCCTCCAGAGCCGGGATGATGCCCACCTGAGGGGTATCCCCCTCCCATGAGGCCAGCACGGACTCCAGGTCGGCCCGGCTGCCGACCAGGCGGACCTGCTCCGACCGTTCCGCCAGCCGCTCGTAGTAGTCCAGTTGTTCGTTCGCCCGCTGGTACGCTTCCTTTTCATCGGCGTAACTCTGGGGGTCCCAGTCCATCATCCCGGCGGCGCGGGGGGTGAGGTAGACGGAGCCACAGATGAGAGCGACGCGCCCCTCCAGCCACTCCGGCAGCCCCAGCATACACTGACCGTTGCGGTGGGCGGCCTCCGTCCCCTCTTCCTGCCGACGGGTCTCCCGCGCGCTGCGCAGGTAGTCCCGGCCCAGGGCCAGCCCGGCCCAGGCGATATCTTCGTGGGCGTCTACGATGAGAGGTCTGGTCATGGTTCTCCTGTTCGTTCCGGTGGCGGCATCAACACGGTAGCGCAGACTGCCAGCCTGTACCGGCCCGGCGGTCGGCGCTACACCGGCCCGGCGGCTGCGCTAAACCGTAGCGCAGGCTGTCAGCCTGCACCCTGCAGGCCTGGCGGCCTGCGCTACACCGGCCCGACGGCTGCGCTAAACCGTAGCGCAGGCTCTCAGCCTGCACCGGCCTGACTGCCGGGGCTACAAGGCCTTATGATGATACTTCCAAACCCGCCATTTGACAAGTGGGGAAAGTCAACCTATACTTGTGGGAGTAGGGATTAGGGAGTATGGAGTAGGGATATGGTGAAACCCCTGCGTCCTTTCGCGTCTTTCGCGCTTTTATGTCTGCTCTTCCTGCCGTTCGGGGTGGCGGAGGCGCGGGAATTACCGTTTGTCTCGTCCTCTCCCTCCGCTCCCGGCGTCGGGGTCAGCGACATTGTCTGCACGCCCGGGCGGCTCTGGCGCTGGCGACCGTCCTGCCCGGAATATGGCCCTGGCGCTACGTCCTACCGGGTCGCCCACATCCGCCTCCCCAACCCCCTCCCCCAACTACCGGTGGTGGAACTGAAGCCCGACCCTGAGGAGAAGGTGGTCCCGTACATCTACGCCCATGTCCGCCGTCTCCCGCTGGAAGTCTATCGCCATCCGATGGATGCCGCGCTGGGCCTGCCGCCCGTGCGGGTCCTCTACTCCGGTCGGCAGTGGGTGAGTGTGGTCGGCACAGTGGAGTACGAAGGCCAGCAGTGGATTCAAATCAATGCGAACGAGTTTGTTCCCGCCGATGCCCTGGCCTTCGGACGTCCCTCCCAGTTTCAGGGAGTCTATCTCAGCGAGCAACCTCAGTATTCCTTTGCCTGGATCAACCGGGCGGTGCGTCCCTCTCGGGTTCCCCAGGGACCGCCGGATCCGTCTGCGCCGCTGTATCGACGCTACCAACTGGTTACTATTTACGCTCAGGAGTTCCGGGCGCCCCAGGAAATGTGGTACCTCATTGGTCCGGACCAGTGGGTGGAGCAGAAGTACGTCTCCCGGGTCACCGTAGATCCGCCGCCCCCCGGGGTACCGCCGGGCGCGCGGTGGATAGAGGTGGACCTGTTTGAGCAGACGCTGGCGGCGTACGAAGGGGAGCGAATGGTGTATGCCACGCTCATTTCCAGCGGCCGGGTGGGCCAGACCCCCACACCGCCGGGGTTGTTCCGCATCTGGGGCAAGTTCGCCGTCGCCAAAATGAGCAATCCCGACGTTCGGGATGGAAGCCCGATCTGGTACTATCTGGAAGATGTGCCCTGGGTGATGTACTACCATGGTGCTTATGCGTTGCATGGGGCCTACTGGCATGACGCGTTCGGATTCACCCGCAGTTACGGTTGCGTGAATCTCCCTCCCCGAGACGCCCGCTGGCTCTACGAGTGGGCCGATGTGGGCACCCCCGTGTGGGTCCACATCACCCCTCCATTTCCCCAAGGGGAGGGACCATGAATGATCTGGAAAAACGATTGCACCAGTTGGAGCGCATCTTAGAAGTCAACCTGGAACTGGTCTCCACCGTAGAAGTGACCCCTTTGCTGGACCGCATTGTTTCCATCGCCGCCGAACTGACCGACAGTGAAGGAGCGTCCATCCTGCTGCTGGACGAGCGGAGCGGCGACCTGCGCTTCTGCACCGCTGCCGACCCGCAGATCAGCGCCCGCCTGAAAGAGATTCCCGTTCCCGTCCACGGCTCCATCGCTGGCAAAGTGTTGACCGAACAGCGACCCATTGTGGTGGCCAATGCCACCACCGACCCTTGCCACTTCCGCCAGGTGGGCCTGCAGACAGGCTTCCTCACCCGTTCTCTTCTGGCGGTCCCGCTTCAGGCCCGGAACCGGTGCATCGGGGTGCTGGAGGCCGTCAACAAACGGGATCCGGCGGGCTTCACCCAGGAGGATGTGGAGATTCTGACCGCGCTGGCCGCTCAGGCGACCGTCGCCATTGAGAATGCCCGTCTGGTGGAAGCGCTGCGGGCCGCCTACCGAAAATTGGGCGAACTGGACCGGCTGAAATCCAACTTCATCGCCATTGCCTCCCACGAGTTGCGTACGCCGCTCAGCCTGATCCTGGGATACTCGGCTCTGCTCAAGGAGCAGGGCATCGGCGGGCACGAGTTGGAAGGGGTCCTGCGCGCGGCGACCCGCCTGAAGCACATCATAGAGACGATGCTGAACCTCCGCTATCTGGAGACCGGGGAAATGGTGCTCTACCGGGAGGTGTTTGACCTGCGGGAAGAGATTGCTCAGGCCTGCGAGACCTACCGCTCCCTGGTGGAGGTCAGCGCGCTGACCCTGCAGTGTATCCTTCCGGATACGCCGCTCATCGTCCGGGCCGACCGGGAGAAGATTCGCCTGGTGCTGGATAACCTGCTCTCCAACGCGGTGAAATTCACCCCCCAGGGGGGACGGGTGGAGGTGCGCGCGGTTTACCGGCCCGAAATGGCTGAAGTCGTTGTTGCCGATACGGGAGTAGGCATCCCACCAGAAGCACTCCCACGGATATTTGAACGGTTCTACCAGGCGGAAGACCCAATGACCCGCCGCTATGGGGGATTGGGGTTGGGGCTTTCCATCGTCAAAGAAATGGTGGAACGGCACGGCGGGCGGGTGTGGGCGGAAAGCACGCCGGGCGAGGGCAGCCGTTTCTACGTCCGCCTCCCTCTCTCCACTCCGGACCGGTGAGGGAATCTCCCACAAAGACACAAAGGCACAAAGAAATCCCCAATTTTTCGTGTCTTTGTGTCTCTGTGTCTTTGTGTGATGTTATATCTGTCCCCATTTTCCAACCTTCAAACCAGGGGCGAAGCCATGGAATTTGAACTCTCCGAAGAACACCGTATGATTCAACGTATGGTGCGGGAGTTCGCCGAGAAAGAAATCGCCCCCCGCGCCGAGGAGATAGATGAAACCGACCGCTTCCCCGAGGACCTCTTCCGCCGGATGGGGGAACTGGGCATTCTGGGGTTGCCGTTCCCGGAGGAGTACGGCGGCTCCGGCGGCGACTATATCGCCCTGGTCCTGGCCCTGGAGGAGATTGCCCGCGTCTCCGGCACGATGGCCATCATTCTGGATGCCCACACATCCCTCTGCTGCGAGCCCATCTACCTCTTCGGCACCGAGGAGCAGAAGCGGAAGTACCTGGTGCCCCTGGCGCGCGGGGAGAAAATCGGCGCCTTCGGCCTGACGGAGCCCCAGGCCGGCTCCGACGCAGGCGCCACCCGCACCCGAGCCGTCCGGGACGGTGACCACTGGGTCATCAACGGGCAGAAGTGTTTCATCACCAACGGCTCCGTCGCCGACGTCATCGTCATCACCGCCAAGACGGACCCCGAGGCGGGCACGCGGGGTATCTCTGCCTTCATCGTGGAGAAGGGGACACCGGGGTTCCGTCCGGGGCGGGACGAGAAGAAGATGGGGCTGAAGGGCTCCGTCACCTCGGAACTGTTCTTTGAGGACTGTCGCATCCCGGCGGAAAACCTGCTGGGAAAAGAGAACGAGGGCTTCAAACAGTTCCTGACCACTCTGGATGCCGGTCGGGTGGCCATTGCCGCGATGGCCCTGGGACTGGCCCAGGGGGCCTTTGAGCGCTCCGTGGCATATGCCAAGCAGCGGGTCCAATTCGGCCAGCCCATTGCCAACTTCCAGGCCATCCAGTGGATGATTGCCGAAATGGCGACGGAGATTGAGGCGGCCCGCCTGATGGTCTACCGGGCCGCCTGGCTGCGCACGAAGGGGGTGCGCTTCACCAAAGAGGCCTCTATGGCCAAACTGTTCACCACCGAGATGTCGGAGCGGGTCTGCCGGAAGGCCATCCAGATTCACGGCGGCTACGGCTACATCCGGGAGTACGCGGTGGAGCGGATGTACCGGGACCAGCGACTGTGCGCCATCGGTGAGGGGACGAACGAAATCCAACGCCTGGTCATCGCCCGCCATGTGCTGCGCGATTAACAACAGGGAGTGGAGCGAGGCGGAAGTCCGCGCCGCCATGCAGCGCCCCCTGCCGGGGATGGCGGCACAGGTCACCATGGCCCCTCGCCCCCGCCCCTTCCGCCCCCCGGACGGTTCCACGCCCCGCCAGGCTGGGGTGCTGGTCCTGCTGTACCCGGTCGGGGGCCGCCTCCACCTGGTCTTCACCGTCCGCCCGACCAATCTGGACCACCACGCCGGGCAGGTCTCCTTTCCCGGTGGCGGGTGGGAAGAAGGGGACGCCTCGCTGATGGAGACGGCGATCCGGGAGACGCGGGAGGAACTGGGCATCACTGATGAAGGGATAGAGGTGCTGGGCCCGCTGACCCCGCTCTATATCCCGGTCAGCCACAACATGGTCCATCCTTTCGTCGCCCTGGCCCCGCGCCGCCCGGCCTTCCAGCCCGACCCGCTGGAGGTGGCGGAACTCTTGGAGGTGCCCCTGGCGACATTCCGGGACCCGTCCATTCAGGGCGAGGACCGGATGGAACGGGATGGGCTGGAGGTGGTGATCCCGTACTACGCGGTGTGCGGCCACAAAATCTGGGGCGCAACAGCCATCATCCTGGCAGAGTTCCTGGCCCTGCTGGATTCGTAGGACAACGGCTCGCAGTTGTCCTGCAAAGCGGCCAGGCCCGACGAATTGGGATCCACCCGTTCCCCTTTGACAAATTTGCAAAATCGTGTATGATTGCATCAACAAGGAACAGGGTTTTGCGGTGGCCTTCGGCCGCCGCCCCCCCTGCTCCAGGAGGCAAAAATGGACCCCACGCTGGAACTCCTGCGCTCGCTGACGGAAGCGGACGGCGTCCCCGGGTACGAAAACGAAGTGCGCGCCCTGGTGCGCCGGTATCTGGAACCCCTGGGCTCCATAGAGCAGGACCGCATCGGTAGCCTCATCTGCCGCCAGGGGGAAACCGGCCCCCGGGTGATGCTGGCAGGCCACATGGACGAAATCGGCTTTATGGTCCACCATATCACCAAAGAGGGATTCCTGAAATTCATCCCCCTGGGCGGCTGGTGGGACCAGGTGCTCCTGGGCCAGCGGGTCATCGTCAAAACCCACAAAGGCGACGTCCCCGGCGTCATCGGCGCCAAGCCGCCTCACCTGTTGCCCCAGGAGGAGCGCAATAAAGTGGTGGAGAAGAAGGATATGTATATTGACATCGGCGCCACTTCCCAGGAGGAAGTGGAGGCCGCTGGGGTGCGGCTGGGCGACCCTGTTGTTCCGGCAGCGCCCTTTCAGGTGATGGCGGGGGGGAAGACGTACCTGGGCAAGGCCTTTGACGACCGGGTCGGCGTGGCCCTGTGGAGCGCCTGGACGCCGAGACGGTCCATCATCTGACCTCTGACTGACGGCTGACGGCTAATGGCTAACGGCTCACCATGGCTCGCGAACAGCGTATCGGCTCTATCCTGGCCATAGATTGCGGCACCGTCCTGACGAAAGCGATCCTGCTGGATCAGGTGGATGGCTCCTACCACTTTGTGGCCCGGGGGGCCGCGCTGACCACAGCGGGTTCTCCCTGGCGAGACATCGCTGTGGGCATCCAGCACGCGGTGGAGCAGATTGAGGACATCACCGGTCGGGTGTTGTTGGACGAGGCTGGCCGCCTGATCATCCCCCAGCGGGAGAGCATCACCGGTGTGGATGCCTGCGTGGCCGTCGGCAGTGCCGCCCCGCCGCTGCGGGTAGTGCTGGCGGGTCTGGTCCCCGAACTGAGTCTATCCACCGCCCAGCGCGCCGTTTCCGGCACCTACGCACGGGTGGAGGACCTGATTGTCCAGGACCCCCGGCGGCGGATGAGTGAGGAGGAGCAGATTCGTGTGGTACTCCAGCGCAAGCCGGATGTGCTCTGCGTGGTGGGCGGCACCGACGGCGGCGCGACGCTCCCGGTCCTGGAACTGGTGGAGACGATGGCGCTGGCCTGTTCTATGCTGCCGGAGGGGGAACGCCCCCAGATGTTCTTTGCAGGCAACACCGCGCTCCGGCAGAAAGTGGTGGACGTGGTGGGGGGGCAGGCCCCGGTGCATTCAGTAGATAACGTCCTTCCCTCTCCAACAGTGGAGAACCCCGTCGGACTGCAGAAGGAACTGGACTCCCTTTATCGCCAGAAACAACTGGCCCAACTGCCCGGCGGGGAGGTTTTTCAGCGCTGGCTGAACGTGCCGTTGATGCCGGTGAGCGAGTCCTTCGCCCGGCACGTCCAATACCTCTGGTATCTGGACGAATCCCCCAAAGGGACGCTCGGGATAGAGGTGGGGGCCGCCAACACCCTGGTGACGGCGGTCTTTGGAGGGGAGCCAGCGGTCACCGTGGGGGCCGGGATGGGTTCGGTATACGGGCTGGAGCGGATTCTGGAGAAGAGGAGCGCAGAGGCCTTCCTGCGCTGGATGCCAACGCCTTTTAAACCCGAGCAGGTGCAGTCCGTTCTGCTCTACCGGTCCCTCTGGCCCGCCAGCATTCCCCAGGAGGCGGAAGAACTCTGGCTGGAACAGGGGATCATTCGGGAAGTCATCCGGGAGGCCCTTCAAACCGCGCGCTCGGCGTGGCGTCCTGGAAGGGCCCAACCCTACCTGCAACTGACGCCTCTTTTTGACCCCATTCTGGTCGGTGGAGGCGCTCTGGCCGTCGCTCCCCGCCCGGGCCAGGTCGCGCTGATGGTTCTGGATGCGGTGGAGCCCATCGGAATTTCCACCCTGCTGCTCGATGTTCATGGTCTGGCGCCGGTCCTGGGCGCGGTGGCCACGCTGAAGCCGCTGGCGGCTGTGGAAGTGGTGGATAACGGCGGTCTGGTAAATCTGGCGACTGTCATCGCTCCGGTGGGCCCGGGCCGGAAGGGAGAGGTCATCCTGCGGATTCGGGTTCACTACGAAAAGGGCGGTTCCCTGGATGTAGAGGTCCCTTATGGGTCTCTGGAGGTCCTCCCTCTTCCGCCTGGGGAGGAGGCGGTGCTGGAACTCCGACCACGAGGCCGGATAGATGTCGGGCTGGGGCCGGGTCGGGGTGGTAAACGCCGGGTACGGGGTGGCCTGGTGGGCCTGATTGTGGATGCTCGCGGCCGCCCGCTCCAACTGCCCGCTGACCCCTACGCCCGAATGGCCCAGGTCCAGCAGTGGCTCTGGGACATGGGAGGATGAGGGACATGCGCTTCTACCTTCCTCAAACGGTCATCTCGCCTCTGACCATCGTCCGGAAAGAGCGACGCCTCCCGGGTCGGGGGGATATTCTGGTGAGCGAGGGAGACCGGGTGGAGCCGGTGCAGGTCATCGGGCGGGCGATGGTCCCCGGAGAGTTCCGGATTGTTAACCTGGCTCAGATGTTAGGAGTACCCCGCCGGGCTGTCCGTCGGTACCTGAAGGTAAAGCCCGGACAGGAAGTCCGGAAGGGAGATGTTCTTGCCGCTCGCGGAGGATTGGCCGGGCGGGTCTGTCGGGCGCCGATAGAGGGGACAGTGACCGGCATCGGCGGCGGGCGGCTGATTATTGAGTCCCCCCCGCAGGTGGTGGAGGTCCGGGCAGGCTATCCCGGTGTTGTGAAGCGGGTCCTTCGGGAAGAGGGGGTGGTCATCCAGATCGCAGGCGCCCTCATTCAGGGTGCCTGGGGGAACCAGCAGGAGGGGTTTGGCGTCCTGCGTCTCCTGACGGATGCCCGGGAGAAGCCCCTGCGAGGGCGGATGATCGACGCATCCTGTCGGGGGACCATCCTCATCGCGGGTATCCTGACCGATGAGGAGGTCCTGAATCAGGCCATAGAGATGCAGGTGCGGGGAATAATCGTGGGCAGCCTGGCACCGGAATTGTGGGAGAAGGCGGTCCAGGCGCCTTTTCCCATCGTGGCGACGGAAGGGCTGGGAAGCATCCCGATGTCCCCCAGGGCATTTCAGTTACTATCTACCTACAACGGAAGGGAAGCAGTGGTAGATGGGCATTTTGCCGGAGGGCCCTCTATCCTCCGACCGGAAATCATCGTGCCGCTACCCGCAGAGCCAGGGACTGGCCCTCTGGAATTGCCTGCCACACCGTTGAAGATCGGGGATATGGTCCGGGTGGTGCGTCCTCCCTATGTGGGTCAAACGGGCACCGTTGTAGCGTTGTTGAATACCGGACGCCTTGCTACGGGAAGCCATATCCCGATTGTGAAGGTGACAGTACTCGGAGAAGAATCTCCGATCCCAGTACCGGTCTTCAACCTGGAAGTGATTCGGTCCTGACCACAGACGACAGGCGACGGACGACAGACGACGGACGACAGGAGTAGCACAGGCTGTCAGCCTGTACAGTGGTCAGTCGTCAGTGGTCTGTGGTCTGTAGTGAGCCCACCCCCAAGGAGCGAAGCATGCTACAAGATATGGACCTGGAACTGGAGGAGCCGGTAGAGGCGGAGGCCGAAGAGGCCAGCGAACGACAGAACCGGACCTTCATCATCCTGGTCGCCATAATGGGCGGCCTGCTCCTGATCGGTATCCTCGCCTTCTGCGTCTGGATGTTCACGGTCGGCCGGGGAGTGCTGACCGGCGGACGGGCGGCCATTCCGCCTACGGCCCCCTCAGATGCGGCGGCCATCGCGGCCGCCGCGACGGCTACCGCCGAGGCGGCGTTGGCCCAGGTTTCTTCTGAGCCGACGGCGACCCCACTCCCTTCTCCGACGCCGGTTCCCCCTTCGCCGACTCCGCCGCCCACCATCGCCGCGCCCCAGGCGACACCGACTCCCCGAGCAACGCCGACGCCCGGCGGGACAGGCCCGACCCCGGTTCCCACCCCCACCCCCACCGTGACCCCCAGCCCGCCGGCCCAGACCGGCATCGGGGCCTATACGGCGATCATCCTGGCAGCCGGTCTGCTCATCCTGCTGGTCGTCTCCCGCCGCCTGCGGACGGCGACCGGGGGGCGGTAGCGCAGAACCACCCGGCAAAATCAGCCCCGAAGGGGCTTCGCAGAATCAGCCCAACGCTTCAGCGTCGGGCCTGAAAGGAAGCGCTATGCCCCCCTTCCGTCTTTTCTGGCTGGGCATCCTGATCGGAGTGCTGGGGGCGCTGGCCGGGATTGTCCTCTCCTCTCCCCAGACCGACGCATCGGCCCTCCATCTTTCCCCTCCCGCCGGAGTCACCGGGGGAGGGGAAGGGATTTTTCCCGACCTCCGCTGGCTGGACCTGGTCCGCGCGGCTTCTACTGCCCCCGCTCCCCGCGACCCTGCGACCTGTGTACGGGCGAGGCATGCCTCGCCCCTCCCTGCGACCCTGCGACCTGCGACCCTTCATGTCCACCTCACCGACCGGACCGTCGCCGGACAGGTGCCCTACCCCACCCCCGTCACCGTCCGGGTGCGCCGGGGGGAGACCACCCTCCATACCCTGACGGTCCAACCGGTCCCCGACGGGGAGGGGTACCTGTACATTGCCGTCCTCCCGCCCTGGGGGTCGGGCACCTGGCTGTACGGCTACTGCGGGGAGCCCTTCCTCCCTGGAGATGTCTTCTGGGCCGTTCAGGGCAACACCGTCCTCAGCCTCACCCTCCCCTCCTTCTCCGTCCTCGCCGACCCCGATGCCGACCTCATCTCCGGCACCGCCCCGCCCTCAGAGACCGTCGCCCTCTACCTCTACCCGCGCGCGGTAAGGATGCCACAACGGCTCAGGCTTATCAATGCTCTAATGAAAATGCTCGTAGTGAGCCACGAAGCGCAGCGGAGTGGCGTCCAAAAGGCCCAAATGTACGGGTGGAGCACCTCCGCCCTACCGCTGGCGCTTCGTACCTGACTACGATGAAAAGGTTAGAGCGCTAATAAGCCCTGGTTTTGCGGTGATTGTTCAAAATTCGGCAAAGGGGGGGGAAAGAGAGGCCTATCTCCCTGCTGTTCTTGCTTTTCTTCCCCAATCCCTCAGGCCAGCAGGAGGGCCAATGGCGCTCCCCCCTGGTGCAGATGA
>Ga0308395_1000160_pt1 | contig 62251 bp, 45 predicted proteins | sample Hotspr20SampleP4_FD_202097 | JGI IMG/M metagenome (GOLD analysis project Ga0308395, IMG submission 202097) | Hot spring phototrophic mat microbial communities from Mushroom Spring, Yellowstone National Park, Wyoming, United States - 20050930_P4 ... | reverse complement strand
AGAGCGAAAGAATCGACGCTTTAACGAATCAACTTTCAGATTTGATTAAAGAAAATACAGCTAAATATACTACCCTTGTCGAAATAGGCGAATAAAATTTCCCAAAATATCAATTAAAGGAGGGTTCTATGTTAAAAAAAATCTCTTGCTTATTAGTTTCTACTCTAATTATTCTATCTAATCTATTCGCAGAAAACGATCCTCAAAAACAAGAAGAACAAATTTCGCTTTCAACGTACAAATTAAGCGGAGGCTTTGCAAGAGTCTGGTCTTTCGGTTACGATTTTCCAGTTCCAGCATATCAATATAATTTCTTTATTAAAGATCCATTTTTTATTTCTTTTAATCCCGCTTTGAGCTCGAGTTACTCAAATTTTTTGTGGGGCGATATTGGTTCAAACGCTGGCGATGATTTTGGCGGCTTTAACCAAAATGCCGGATTTTTATTTGAAATTCAAGATGGTTTAACTTTAGGAGCTTTACTTTCTCGCAACGATTATATGGGAGGTCCGCTGCATAGAATAGATCCTTATGGAATAATTTCAACAATTAATTCAAATAGACCTGGCCCAAACGTTATCACTCCTGCAAACAATTTAACTTTTATAGGTTCATATGAATTGGAAGAAGATTTTTCGATCGGTTTTGGATTATCTTATATTAGCTCTTCAAATGAGGTAAAACCTGCTGGACAAAGAACTTTTGAAGCAAATTATTCTCAATTTGGCATCTCCGTTGGAAGTTTATATAAATTAGATCAATTATATTTCGACGGAAGCTTATCAATGATTTTTATGTCCGCTGACAGCAAAGATCCAAATACTCGAACTTTTGAAGGTTCCGCGTCGAATTTTAACCTATTAGGCAGAACATTTTACGAATACGCTAATAATTTAAATTTTGTCGGAGTTCTACAATATGTTACTTCTTCAGGAAGCGTAAAAGATAGAATCGTAAATGGAACTTCAACAACATCAGATTTAAGCTCTAAAACCTATTATAGCTTATCAGCTGGCATCAACTATAGCAAAGATAGATTTTTGTTTGCAGGAGGAATAACTTACGCTTGCAGCTCAACAACTTTTCCTAAAGTCAGAAACGTTTCTCCAGAATTAACAAACAGCGATTGCTATTTTCCTCTATGGCAATTAGGTTTGGAATATCTTGCTGTTGATTGGTTAATTTTAAGAGCGGGCTACATATCCGCTAACTTATCGACAACTCTTGAAACTGCCGCAAGTCCAACCACAAAAAATACAAGCTCATATAATCAATATTTGCCTGGAGGAGTAAATTTAGGGATAGGATTAAGATTTGGGACATTTAGTTTAGACGCTTTTATTAGCGAAGAAGTCTTAAGGCAAGGATTTAATTTAATCGGCGGAGGAACCAGAACATTTGCATACATATCAGCCTCCTACGCATTCTAAAAAACAAAAACGGCTCTTATGAGCCGCTTTTTTAATTAAACTCTTTTCGAACAAACATTTTCATAAATTAATTAAAAAATTATCAATTAATCGAGTCGAACCAATTCTGCAAGCCGCAAGCAAATAGTATTTTTTTCCATTTTCTAATCTATCAATAAATTTAAAGCTTTCAGCTTCTACTATTTCAAAATAATCTGGGTTTGAAGTAGAAACTGAAGTTAATATTTCCATTCCTTTATTTCTTATGACATCGCAATTTCTTTCTCCTTTAACAATTAAATCTTTTGCGTAAGATAAAGATTTAAATAATACAAGAGCGTCGTTTCTTTCTTCGGCGGAAAGATATACGTTTCGCGAACTCATAGCCAAACCGTCGTTTTCTCTAACAATTGGAGCTGGAATTATTTCTATATTCATCATTAGATCTTTTACCATTTTGGAAATTATAGCTAATTGTTGAGCGTCTTTCTGACCAAAAACGGCAATATCAGGCTTAACTATATTGAATAATATATTCACAATTGTCGTAACGCCTTTGAAATGCGTAGGCCTATATTTGCCTTCTAAAACTTGCGATATTTCAGTTTCTTCGACATATGTTGAAAAATTTTTTGGATAAATGTCATCTATACTAGGATAAAATATATAATCGACATTATAAGGTTTTAATAATTCGCAATCGCGATCAAAATCTCTTGGGTACTTTTGAAAATCTTCGTTTGGACCAAATTGCGTTGGATTTACAAAAATAGATACGACGACAATATCGACATTTTTTTTTGCTATCTCGACAAGGGAAAGATGACCTTGATGCAAATATCCCATCGTAGGTACCAAACCTATTTTTTTCCCTTGTTTCTTGAGTTCTTTAGAAATAGAACTCATTTCTAATGGCAGTTTTATAATTTTAATATCCAACCTCTCTATTTGTTGTACAAAATATCTAAAACTCTTGAAACGGAAGTTTTCAATTCTTTTCTATGAGATATAAAATCTATAAAGCCTTTTTCTAACAAAAATTCAGAAGTTTGAAAACCTTCAGGGAGTTCTTTTCCGATAGTTTGTTTAATTACTCGCGGCCCGGCAAAACCGATTAAAGCTCCGGGTTCGGCAATAATAACGTCTCCCAGCATTGCAAAACTTGCCGTAACTCCGCCGGTAGTTGGATTAGTTAGAATTGAAATATATGGAAGCTTTTTGTCAGACAATTTTGCCAAACGAGCCGAAGTTTTTGCCATTTGCATAAGCGATAGGGCGCTTTCCATCATACGAGCGCCCCCAGAAGATGAAATAATAATCAAAGGCAATTTATATTTTATTGCAAAGTCAACGCAGCGAGAAATTTTTTCGCCAACAACGCTTCCCATACTTCCGCCAATAAATTTAAAATCCATACAAGCAAAAGCGACGTCTACGCAATTTATTTTTCCTATACCTGTTCTTACGGCGTCTTTTAAACCAGTTTTTTTCATTGCTTCTTTTAATCTATCGGAATACTTTTGAGTGTCGACAAATTCAAGAATATCGACGCTTTCTATTTTCTTGTCCAATTCTCTGAATGAGTTTTCATCTAGCAATATTTTTATATATTCGTCGCTTCCAATTCTAAAATGCTTGGAACATTTAGGACAAGTCCACAAATTATTTATCAGCTGTTTATTATGAATAATTTCGCCGCAGCTGTCGCATTTAATCCATAAGCCCTCTGGCAGATCTTTTTTTGAGGACTCGTCGACGGCAGGCAATTTTTTTTGGAAAAACCAAGCCATATTAATGCAGCCCTCTTATTTTACATTTGCAAAAATTACGAACTCAATTTCTGGCTTTTGAATATCGTTTGTTTTTAATTTTATTTTGTGCGAAACGGCGCCTTTCAATTTCGATGGATTGAAGGTTATATTTATCGACATACTCTCTAATGGCAATAATTTCCTTGAAGGAAAATCATATTTTATGCAATCGCAAGTTGTTAAAACATCTTGTATCTCAAGAACTTCATTTCCAGAATTTCTTATTAGAAAAGAATATTTCTGAATTTGTTTTTTATTTATCTCCCCAAAATTTTTTGAATACTCGAATACTTCTACAATTGGTTTTACAGAACTTGCGGAAGATTTATTAGGCAAAACGTTTGCGGTAAAAGTTAATTTTACGCTTGGCCGCATCGGATCGTTTGTGGAAACGTAAACGCTTTTTTTCTGCGGTCCTAATCTGCCAATCGTATTAAAATCTACTTTTAATTTTACTTTTTCTTTTGGCTCCAAAGAATTTTTCTCTGGTTGAGTCGCAGTACAACCGCAGCTTGCGACAATTCTATTTAATTTTAATATATCATTTCCCTCGTTGCCAATAATAAATTCAGTCGAAACTATTTTGCCTTCTTCCACGTCGCCAAAATCATATTCTACTTTATCTACCCAAAACTTTGGTTTCTTCTCTTGCTCGTTTTGAGCCAAAAGCAAATTTGTAAAAGTAATTAAAACTATTAAATAATTTAAAATCGATTTCATTGACGGTTCCTTGGAATAAATTCTTTAATGTAAAAAGGCTCGCTGTTAAACGCGTCGCTCAACATTTTAGATTCGTTAAAATATAAAAAAGCATACTCAGCTACATATTTGGAATGCAAAATATCTATATTAATCGCGCCTTTAATTTCTACGCTCATCATATCTTTAAAACTTTGAGAATAATAAAATTTAAATATATCTTTTTCTAACAAATCTATCAAGTCGATAGATTTGTAAACTTTTTTTTCGATTGAGTTTCGAATTTCATCTGAATTATCTCGATAATATTTTGCGACAATTGTTTCTAATCTCCCAGAATTTTGCAATACATAAAACTGCTTCAAATCTTTCCAGTTAAAACATATTTGATAAGCCAAAGCGTCAAAAGTATCGATGGTTATAATTGGCAAATTTTTCGCAAATGCAATTCCTTTAGCCGCCGCCGAACCTACTCTTAATCCAGTAAAGGAACCGGGCCCATTCGACAAAATAATAGCTTTTAGATCAAAAACATTGACTTGAGCTAAATTGAACAATTTTTCTAAAGCCGTAAAAATAAAATCGCTTTGAGATCTTTCAATCTTAATATTCGTTTCAATATAATTTTGACTGCTTAAAAACAAAGAAGCGCTAAAAACTCTTCCAGAAGTTTCCAAACTTAATAAAGGAAATTTATCGTTGAAAAAATTCGATATCGATTTTTCTTCTATCGTCATTTAATATATCTATATTTATTTGTATGCATCTGTCAGGCAAATATTGGGGAAATAAATCAGCCCACTCGATTAATAAAATTATATCGTTTAAATTATTTAAATATTCAAAATATCCAATTTCAAATAATTCGTCGGCTTTTTTTATTCGATAAAAATCTATGTGTATAAATTTATACTTTCCATTGTATTCGTTAACAATAGCAAATGTCGGACTTGAAACGTTTTTTACATCAAAAATATTTAAGAGACTTTTAATAAAAAATGTTTTGCCGGCTCCAATTTCTCCATTTAATAAAATCGCATCCCCATTTTTAATTTTCGAAGATAACCAAACAGCGACTTTATTTGTTTCATTTTCGGAATTTGAAAAAAAAGTATGTTTCATATGATCAAGATAATTTGCTTTGCAGTTCGATAAAAGGAACGATCATTTCTTCTAAAGAAACGCCGCCGTGTTGAAAAGTATCGTTATAAAGATTTAAGTAAACGTTATAATCGTTTGGAAATAAAAAGAAATAATCTTCTCGCGCAAAAATATAATTTATAGCCGCCGATATTTGAGGCAATTTATAATTCGATGGATTCTTTACAAAAATCGCATTTCTTTCGTCTGCTTTTAAATTTCGACCATATTTGAATCTTAAGCTTGTCGCAGCGTAACGATCTCCTAAAACTTTGGCTCCGCGCAAAGTCCTTATCGAGCCATGATCTGTAGTTACATAAATTATCGTATTTTTTAATTGAGAGAAAATTTTAAACAACGAATATAAATTTGAATGAGCAAACCACGTCTTTGTTAAAGCTCTATAAGCCGATTCGTCAGGAGCTATCTCTTTTAATAAAGCGGAATCGCTTCTGCCATGAGCTATCATATCAAGAAAATTGTAGACTATCACCGAAAGATGATTATTTTGAATTGACAATGCATTTTGTTCGAAATTTCTTCCAAAATCTTGATCTATTATTTTAACATATTTGATATTATTTTTTAATTTTACTCTTTTTCTTTGTAAAAATAAATTGAGCAATTCCTTTTCATATTGATTCCTTGTGTTTTCGTTCTGAATGTTTACATCGTATATATCCGGATAATATTTTTCTAATTCGTTAGGAAACAAACCGGCAAATAAAGAATTTCGAGCATAAGCTGTTGCCGTAGGCAAGATTGTGTAATAATAATCTTTTTTAATATAATAAAAATCTTTTAAGAAATTTTCCATTATCATCCATTGATCTAATCTTAAGCAATCGATTACTAAAAACAAAATATTTTTTTCTCCGCTTCTAAGAGAATTTAATATTTTTTGATCGAGTATATCAGTTGTTAGAATTGGCCTAGATTGTAATTTTTGAGTATGGATCCATTCTGGATATTCTCTTTCAATTGTTTTTGAAAATGTTAAGTTGGCGGATCTTTTTAATTCGGCTAAAGATTCTTTTAGTCCTTGATCAGAATGCTCGGTCAGTTCAAATTCCCATGAAGTAAGTTTTAGATAAATGTTTATCCATTCGTTCCAATTTGGATTGGAATTTATCAGCATAGAAAGTTCGTTAAAATCTGAAATATATGATTTTACAATTTGTTGCGATGATATAATCTTCGCGTCGAATAATTTCTTTAATGCGAGTAGAACCTGGGAAGGCTTAATTGGTTTGATTAAATAATCAAATATTTTGCTTCCAATAGCTTCGTTCATCAAGCTTTCCGCTTCGTTTTTTGTAATCATAATGACTGGGGCAGTATAATTGATTTCTTTAAGTTTTGCCAATAATTCTAATCCGCCTAAGCCAGGCATCATTTCATCGATAAAAATTGCGTCAAAATTTTTTTCTTTTAATAAAGCTAACGCGTCTTCTCCGTTTGAGGCTGTTTCAACTTCGTAACCTTTTTCTGTCAAAAATAAAATATGAGATTTTAGCAAATCGATTTCGTCGTCTACCCACAGTATCTTTTTTTTAATTGTCATTATTTTTCTTTTTTTATTGTATTGATATTCTTAAATCTAATCCCGCTTCATTTGTCGTAGTAGGCGGTATGCGCGAAGCTCCTTCAGGTTCAGTAGTATTACGACGATAATAGACGGACATTGTTACTCTCTGGCTTAAAACGTATTTAAATCTTGGCTCTAATGTGGTTCTTATATTTCCTTCTACAGGTTTGCCTTCTTCTTTAAAGTCTTCCATTTCATATAAAATTGAAGAATTTCTTTGCAAAGAATAAGAAAGGGAAAATTCAATATCGTTTTTAAGAGATATTCCAAATGCCGGCAATTCAAAACCTGATTTTGAAAAACTTAAAGTAAAACCAATATCTTGCGTATAAGTTTCGTTTATAGTTTTTGTCGTCGTTCCTAAATCAAATCTTGAGTTTGTATTATATCTAACAGTACCGCTTAAATTTCCGTTCCATAACGGCTTAAATCCAATATTTAAAGACGCTAAAGGTTGAAATCCATAATCAATACTTTGGAATATAACGTCTTTTTTGCCATTTGGATTTATTCTTAAATTTTGAGAATAACCTGACTTATAAGCGTGCTCTAGCGAAACTCTTGAAGCAAAACTCTCAAATAAAAAGAATTTTTCCAACCCAGACCAAGACAATCTGTAATTTGCTCGAGGAATATATCTGCCTAATCCTTTCAATATATATTTTGATATCCAGGGGGCAGTTTCAAAACCTTCTTCGAAGGCTTTTGCAAGATCTTCAGGAGAACGATTGGATTTTCTATATAATTCGTTAACTTTGCTTATTCCATTGTCGAATAACGAAAAAATTAAAAACGGAGGCAAAGTAAAAAATGAGCGATTGACGCTTTCAGAAGAATTTTTGCTTAAAATTTCGACGTTGGAATTATTATCTGTTCGCAAATTATATTGAATATTTTCATTCCAGTTAACTCTCCAATTTAATTCCATAGTAACATTTTCCCATAATGGTTTTGAAGTTCTATAATCTAAAGTATTATTAATATTCCTTACGTTTGTCAATAGCGCGTTAGGAGCTCGCTTGCCCAAATCAGAGCTTAAACCTAACATAAAACTTCTCGAGGGACCATTATTTTCATTATATTTGATTCCCCAAAAGTTGTAAAATCCCGAGCCTATTCCGTAAAGTCCGCTTCCGCTATATTTTGTCGTTGAAGTAAAGTTAACGCTTAAGTTTTCATAATCAACCAGCAGGAAATAAAAAATCTTTTTTGATAATACAAAAAGTCTATCTAAAGAACTCGCGCTTGTATCCTTTCTGCCTTCTAGACTGACAACTTTCCCGCCTCGGTCGGCGCTTGTTCTATTTTCTTCTTCAAATAAAGGAGACAATAACGACTTTACTCTTATATTTGTACCTAAGTTTATATTTTTTGAGACTCCAGCGCTTCTACCTAATTCATTCTCATGTAAATTTCTATTCCAATCATATTGCGAACTATAACTTGCGTTAAGATTAATATTTCTTCCCAATCCCCAAAAAGAAGGCAATCGCGGACTTGTTCGCAATTCAAAAGATTGCGAATAATTAACGTCTTTCCCAAACATTTCTCGACTTAATATATCATTCCATATTTCAGACTCTTTTCTTTCTATCCCATTTTCTGTCAATAAATAAGCAAGCGTTGAATTAGCGTTGGCTCTATAATTTAAGTTCCAATTAATAAATCCGCCTTCTGTTAGTCTCCAACTAAAAGAACCATTTCTAGAAAAAGCTAAATCTTGAGATGGTGGATTATATCTCAGGTTTTGCCCCCTTAAGGGCCTATTTAACGTAAAATCATATCTTCTATTAGCGCTCAAATTAAAATTAAAATTCTGAGGGACATAATTAAACTTTGAATTTTTATAATCTGGCAATAAATCTAAGATTGTTGAAATTACAGGCAAATCATAAAATTTAAAGCTATAATTTTGCGGAAAAGCTATTTGATAATTCACTGAGCCGTTCCACTGCCATCTATTATTTTTTATAACAGAAGGATTTCGAGAGTAACTTTTGCTAAAGTTATAACTAAAGCTTAAACTGTTCAGGCTATAGCGAGCTATCCAACTATCATAAGGCAATACAAATTTTATATTTGACAACGTATAAGACTCGTTTATGTTTACAGTTTCGGACAATCTTACAATAGCTAACGCTTCTTTTTCGGCAATTGAAGCTGGAATCCCGTCTTGCAATAATTTTGTCCTTAATTGTTTGCTTGCCGAAGTAACAAAAACATCGCTATTTGGCAAATAAAGCGGTCTTTGTTTAGATTCGGAACGAGTGTAATTCAAACGCAAATTAGAATTGGGCATATTAAGCGGCAGAAACTTCATCAAATCGACGTCGATCGAACCAGACCAATTTCTAATGTCAAACTTTGACCCAAAATTAGTTTCCAGCTTATGAAAATATGGATCGGTTTGACTTATATTATAACTTACAGTCATTAAGTCGGCAATTTTAAGAGAACTTGAAGCAGTATAAGCCCAGCCAGGCGTATTTTCGGCTCCAATAATTCTTAACTCATTTATCCAGATATATCCCGAAATTGGAACCTCTACGTTTTTGCCTCGCGGGTTTTCAATGCCAAAAAGGAAAAAAGAAACTCTTGTTAAAGTTGGATTTCCTTTAATCGCGTAAAAAGATCCGCTTTCTCCTTGAACAGGAACTTTAAAGTAATCGACGATAGTGTCTCTTAATTGTTTTAGAGCTGTTAGATCTTTAAATTTAATTGAAACGTCAATCCAACCGTCGTTATAATTAATTTTTCTAATAGGAAATCTATATTCATAATAATTCAATGTATCCGAACCAAATCTAATATAAAACTCAGCAGAATATGAATTTTCATTTTCGTAATAAGAAATTTGTCCATATGAAGAATTTTCATCAGGTCGCGCTAAAAATTTCAATTCGCTGTAATTAAATAAATTGTATGGTCTTAAAATGTTTTTAAATACTTCTCTTTTTTGACCGTCAGGCAAATTCTTCAAAATCAAAGATAGAGATTGTTCGTTTCTAAAGATTTGTTGATCGGGTTTGCTTCTATCTCTTTCTCGCGGAACTGGACTCCGGTATTCTTTAGGATTATCTTCAACATTAACTACAGTTAAAGTCAAAACATCGTCGTCTGGATTAGGCTTGCCATTGACAATTGGAGGAACTTTTTGCCATTGATTGCCAACCAAATTCATTTCAACAAATCTTAAATGAACTCTTTTCGAAGATCCACCAATCCACATTCTTATAGCCTCAACGAGCGATAGACTTGGATTGCCAACTTTTGCGGCAAAATCTTTTAATGGTATTCTTATTTGATACCATCTTTTATTATTGGAAACAATAAAAGGATTATTCGCTCGATTTGTATCCAGCGGTATTCTATATCGAAAGTAAGAATTCAACAAATCTAACGTATTATTTCTATTTAAGTCCTCTGTATCAGGAAATTGTCCCGCGTCGCTTAATAAACCATTTCCCTCTGTTCCATTAATATTCGAATAATCTAAAGAGCCAAAATTGTATGCAAAATTATCTCCGGAAGGATCTGGATTAGTAGTAGGATCATATCCTGGCTCTTCAGAATCTTTTTTCCCATCTAATCCCGTATCTTCTCCCGGATCAAGCAAACCGTTGCCATTTTTATCTTCAGTATCTAAAATATTATTCGGAATAATATCTTCGCTTATCAATCCTAAGTCTATAAATAAAGCGGCATTTTGATCGATTTCTATAGGATTAAACCAAAATTCTATAAATTCTATATTTTCAATTAATAAATTATTAGCCGTTGGCGATAATAATCGCATCGCTCCGCCCCATAATAAATTCGGATTATCCAATTTAGGAGAATAATTATATTGTCCCCTTTTTGTTGGATCAAAAACCAAATCCAGCGCGGTCACAAATTCGTCGCCTCTTGCCGCGGTCTTTTCTGGCCAAATCTCCTGAACAAGCAATCTTGGCGGCAATTCGTTATACCAAAATGTTTTAGCTTTATAATCCATCATTTGTCTTTTAGTCAAATTCTCTAAACCAGCAACTTGATCCGGGGGACTTATATCTTTCCATCCAGTATAATTTACTCCGATTGGAATTGTTCTTTTTGCTCCTTCAAAATCATCTATATAAGCGATGCTTTCTTTTTTATCGCTTTTAATTGGCGATTTTTTTGTATTCGGATCGGGATTTATATATGCAAATTCTCCTCTTACGTTTAAAGTTGAAGCGACGCTTGTCGATGAAACAAAATCGGCAAATTTTGTTAAAAAAGGAAAATCTACGCTTGTAGCAAAATCCATTCCATATATCGAATTGCTTATCGGTTCTTCGCCAATTCTTACTTTATCGCTCAAAGTTTGTTGAGTCAAATTTAATGCGGAGAATCCAAATTTTGTAGAGCTTGAAATATCCCATAAGCCTCGCGCTCCCAACAAAGTCTTCGATGCCAATTGAAACAAATCATTCTGCTCGTAAGTAATTCTCAAATCGGCATTTGGAGCTAAAGCCGCAGGATTTTTAATCGTAACTTGACCTATATTATAATCGACAATATAATCGATACCTGGCGTCAATTCTCTTCCAGCCAACGTGACTCTTACGGAATTTTCAACGACATTAAAACCTATGTTATATGTCGAGCTTGCTTGCCCTGAATATTTAATTTTCAAAATAAATTTATCTCGAGCTCTATCTTGTTGAGCTATAACGGCTGTAGTATCGTAAACGCTCAAATATTTAATTGTATCTGGCAAACTCGACGGCAGATTTCTTCCAAATGGCTGCAATCTCGGAAAAATAATTTCCCCTGTTTCGGGCAATATCGTTCTGCCAACAATAAAATCAAATTTTTGATCAGGCTGCGGAATACTATTGCTCGAACCGCTATATTTATCAAGTTCGAAAGCGGAAAGCAAATTTATGCCGTTAATTATTGGCGTTTCTTCCTGTCCTTCAAATTTATATAAAATGTTAAATTCAAATCCTTCTTCTTGCAGATTTCGACCGCCAGTAGGATAAATATTTTTAAGTTGCAGTTTCCATGCCGTTTTAAATTGCGGTTGCAAATTTCTGGGCTTTACTAATTTCAAAACTAAAATTTTTTCTCTTTCAGGAACTAAACTTGCAAATTCTCCATAATAGACATCGTCTTCGTTATTATAACTTTGCCCTTCTATGCTATAAGCTACGGCGATAGCTTCATTTTCATTTACATTTGTCTTTAAAGAAATATGCCCTGTGTATCTATTATACTCATAATCTACTTTTTCATTTAATCTTATAAATCTCCCGATTTCAATGCTGCCCGGCGGAAATTTTTCAGATATAAGAGAGTCGTTTCTTATATTATCATATAAATCAGTTTCTCTTTTGAATGGCAAATTAATTAAAGCGACGACATTTCTTTCCCTATTTTCATCCCTAATTCCGGATGTGACAGATTTCCAAACTTCGATTTGTTTTATCTGATAGAACTGCATATTTGGATCTAAAGGCAAAGTAGGACTCGAATAATATTTATAAAAAAAATCATATTGCGGCAAAGAGCTGGCATATATTGTATCTATAAAATAATGATTCTTTGAATAATCATAAGCTCTTCGCTCGACTTCTTGAAAAGATGTTCCGCCAGTTAGCGAGACTTCTTTTATTTCTCCTTTTTTTTGCGAAGCTAAAGTTGTCAACTTAAACGAGCCCAATTGAAAATTAGCTTTTACCCCAAACAATGCTTCGCCTCCTCCTATAAGCGGAGAAGTTTGCATTGAAACGTTTCCCGCCTCGACATTTTGAACTATTTCATCTTCATATCCAGTATATTTTATTTTCAATTGATTTTGATATTCAAAATCTCTTTCGGTGTTCCAATCTGCCGATATTCTTAATTTATCGCCAATTGTTCCGCTTAAATTTAATTGAATTTGCTGTTTAAAATCCGGTTCGTTTCTTGTATTTCCAAATCTCGAAACTGTTATTCCTTCTGTTTTTTCATTTCTAAAACCGGCATGAATATCTATCGCTCCGCCGACTCTTAAATTTATTTTCGGTGGTCCAAATATGCTTAAAAAAGAAGTCGCTGGAATTGGTATTTGAATATCCGTAATATTAGTAAGAAAAGAGCTTAAATTTTTTTTTTGTTCTTTAGCTTCGTATTTGAATTGTTCTATATAATTTTTTTTATTCTCATATTTAATTCTTTTTTCGATATAATCATTCAAACTTAGTACTGTAGGTTGAGATATATCGATTGTTCCTATTTTTTCAGAAGCTTTAACTCGTCCTCCATTTTCGATTATTTCATAATTTAAACTTATGCGATTATTCAGATAAAATGATTTTATCGACTGTCTTTTCTTATATTCTAAATTAGCGATATAATTTGGCTTGTAACGATATTTAAATTGCTCCAATCGAGCCGTAGAGTCAAGCATCCAGGGATCTAAATATTCTATTTCTGTAGTTCCATAAATAAGCATATAATAAGCCGAATCTTTAGAGGAGAGTACTCTTGCGGAGGTATCAGAAAAATTTTTGTCCGAGTTTTTATAATTTTCAACAAAATTTTTCTTAGAAAATGACTCTTTCGAAACGATTGTTTTATCAGAATACAAATTCCCATTGTCTTCCGAAATCAAATCCGACTTAAAAGTCGTATTCAATAAATAAGCTTCGGCGCTTTCGACAAAATTTAGTTTCGTTAAAAAAAAAGGAAAGACAATAAAAAGTATTAAAAATAAAATAGCGCCGCAGAAAAAATTGACACGATTAATTTTTTTGTACCTTTTAATGTTTTGCTCGCTCTAACTATTATTAAATCGTAGCAATTGTCTCTAATCGTCTCCAAAAAATTATTTTAGAATTATTATTATAACTATTTAATATTGAAATATCAATATATAATAAACAATTTTGAATTCATTTTATTAGCAAAATCTCGCTTGTTTAGATAGAATTTTGAATTTTTTATTATTTTTTATAGTTTTATATTGAATAGAAAAATATATAATCAACATCGCAAATCAATTAAACGGGAAGCGAAATCTATGAGTTTAAACTATGAAAAAGCTTACGAATTTTTAACTAAAGCTTATAAAGCTCACATTGAAGGAAAAATAACAGAAGCTATAAAGTATTATAAACTTTCTATTTCAATCCATCCAACAGCTGAAGCTCATACTTTTTTAGGTTGGGCGTATGGAATGCAAAATAAATACGAAGATGCTATTAAAGAATGTAAAATAGCCATTCAAATTAATCCCGACTTCGGAGTTCCTTACAACGACATAGGAGCGTATTTAATATCGTTAAATAAATTAAACGAAGCTATCTATTGGTTAGAACAATCTTTGCAAAAACAAAACTTTCCCAATAGACATTTCGCATATTTTAATTTAGGCAAAATTTTTGAAAGAAAAGGAGATTGGGTTAAAGCAAAAAGTTATTATGAAAAAGCTATAGAATTAAACAATCAATACGAAGCTGCAAAAGACGCTCTTATTAGATTAGAAGCTTTACTTAACTAAATACACTTGGAGGAATAATGAAAAAAATCAATTTATCTTTTTTCTTTTTTGCAATTTTCTTTTTATCTCTAAACATTTCTTATTTTGCTCAAAACGAGCCTCAAACAGTTGAAGAAAAATTGACAAAATTAGCGCAAGAAGCCGCTAAAGCTTATGTCTCTCCTATAGTTTCGGGTTTTGGTTCTAATATGAATAGCGGCTGGGTAAGAAGAGCCGCTCCTTCAAATTCATTATTAAAGCCTTTTTCGATTGACGTTGAAGCAAATTTTGTATTTATGGGAAGCTACTATGAAAACAAGCATAAGTTTTTTTCAGTAAAAGACAACGTAAAAATTACTGATGATAATTTGTTGAATCAATTGGTTATCAACGTTCCGGATCCCGCAAAGAATCAAGTAAAAGATTATATTAGAAATAACGGATTGACAGTAACGATTTTAGGCCCAACTGTAGTCGGCAAAGAAGATCCGATCAAAATCAAATTTGACGGGGGCTCAATCTCAGTAAACAATCAAAATTATGACTTAGCAACTATTGAAAATACAATTATTAATAAAGGCGGAACAAATTTGCCATTAATTCCATTAGTCGCTTTACAACTTAATGCTGGAACCGTATTCGGAACGCAAATCGCTTTAAGAATGCTGCCATCGGTTGAAATTTCCAGCGATTTTGGAAAATTTGAGTATTTTGGCTTTGGCTTGCAACATAACCCAGGCATATGGTTTTCGCTTCCGATGCCCTTCAATTTTTCTTTTTCTTATTTTACTCAAGGAATGAAAATCGGAAAAGCTTTTGAATTCTCCGCCAGTCAATTTGGCTTGCATTTAAGCAAAAATCTTGGAGGATTAATTTTTGGAATAACTCCTTATGCAGGTTTTATCTTTGAAAATTCTACTCTTACCACTAAATATCAATTAAAACTTTTTGAAAACGATATCCCTCGACAAATTAAATTTAAACTTGATGGAAAAAACTCGACTAAGCTAACTTTAGGAGCCGCTTTGAAATTTGGATTATTTAATATCTCCGCTGATTATAATATAGCAAAATATAATACCGTAACAGCCGCTTTCGGTTTTGTTTTTTAAATTCATTTAATCTTTAAAATAAAAAAGCGAGTTAATTCTCGCTTTTTTAAGAATAAATTAAGCTCTTATGCTTCGTTAAGCTCGGTTTCTTTCTTCGCTCTTCTTAACGCCTTTAATCTTTCCATTCTTCTCTCTACCGAAGGCTTCAAATAAGCTGTCCTTTTTTTATATTCTTTTAAGATTCCGCTTCTTTCATATTTCTTTTTAAATCTTTTTAATGCTTTGTCGATGGATTCGCCTTCTTGTAAAGTAATTCCGATCATAATCCTCCTTATTTTTTATTATTTATAAATTTATATTTTCGAGCAATTTTTTACTCCCTAGTTTTTGAAATTCCACAACAATAGCGCTTTTGCCATTTGAAACGATTTGTTTCGAAACAACTTTACCGTAATCGTTCCAACTTTGATGATAAATAGATTGTCCTATTTCAAATTTTTTATCAGGAGAATACACTATATAATTTTCTACATCGATATCTTTTACATTAATCTTTTCCTTTTTGATTACGTCAACCTCCGGATTTATAACAAACATATGTCGACACTTTCTGCATTTTGCCCATCTTTTTGTTTCGTCGTCAAGAGCTTTCATTTCCATATGTATCTCTACTTTTTGAATTGAACCGCAAAAACCGCAAAAAGCTTCTACGTTTTTAATTTTAGCCATAACGACCTCATTTCGTCTTTTTTAACTTTTAAATATAAAATTAATTTCTTTTAAAAAAAAAGACTTTCTTTTTACTCTCTACCGCTTATCTGCTTATATCTTGAAAATATTATTACGAATTTTATAAGAAAATAAGAGTGGAAAATTCGTTTTCATTTGAAATCTTTCTGAAAAAGAATATTTAACAAAGCTTAATTTTTAAAATAAAAAGAAATGTAATTATTAAATTTTCTCAATATCCCTAAGCGAATTAAAAAAGCAAGAAATTTTTATTAAGAATTTTTTAATTTAAATTTAAGCTTTGCTACTTCGCCTAATAAATCTTTAATATTTGATTTTAAAAATTCAAAATAATTTACCATTTCGCTAATTTCGTCATGATTTTTCGACATTTTTTCTATTTTTTCGGATAATATTCTAATTCTTTCGCTTGACAAATAAGCGGCTACTCCTTTTATCGAATGAGAAGACCAAGCTAATTTTTCATAATTTTGCTCTAAAAAAGCGGTGTTAAGCTCGTCGATTCTTTTTGGCAAAGTTTTTTCAATTTCATCGATTACCTGAAGAGCAAAATCTTTATCATTGACAAGTCGCGACATAAAAGAAGTTTTATCAAACAATGCCAATTGCAAAGTTTCCTTTAAAAATAAATCTTCAGTTTCATTCAAATCTACATCTTCTACGTTTTTGAAGTATTTTAACAAAATTTTATATATTTCCTCCATTTTGAATGGTTTCGATATATAATCGTCCATTCCAGCAGCAAGACATTCTTCTTTATCGCCGCGCATTGTATTAGCAGTAACTGCAATTATCGGGATATGATTTCCATCTTTTTCCATTTCTCTAATTTTTTTTGTAGCCTGAAAACCGTCCATATTTGGCATATTGACATCCATAAATATTAAATCAATTTTTCTTTTCATTGCGATTTCATAAGCTTCTAATCCGTCTTTCGCTTGAAGGATTTGAGCTCCAACGTTTGAAAGCATTTTAGCGGCTATCATCATATTTATTGAATTATCCTCGGCAATTAAAATAGTTTTATCTTCAAATCTAAGCCCAATTTTTTCAAATTTGATTTGTTCTTTTTGTTCTTCTTCGCTTTTTTCGCCGCTAATATCCATTAAAACTCTTCTTATCTCGCTATATCTGCAAGGCTTATTTAAATAATTTATTATATTAAGCTCCAAGCACTTCTCTTTCAAATTTTCCACTTTATCTGACGAGAACATCATTATAATTGGCAAATTATTAAGCTTTAAATAATTTCGAATATTCTCAGCCGTAATTAGTCCATCCATATAAGGCATCATATAATCCAAGAAAACGGCGTCAAATTTATTGTCGCTTTTTAATAAAATGCTAATCTTTTGAATTCCTTCGATTCCGTTTCCAACGCTTTCGCTTTCGATTCCAAATTTGAATAACATATCCTTAAGAATTATCTGGGCATTTTCATTATCGTCGATAATTAATGCTCTTTTTATATTTAAGTTTCTTACTTGAAACGACAAAGTTGAAGAATCTCTATAGCGAAAAGAAACTTGAAAATAAAATATGCTCCCTTTTCCAACTTCGCTTTCAACTTTTAAGTTGCCCCCCATCATTTCAGCCAAATTTTTGCTGATAGCCAATCCTAAACCAGCTCCACCATATTTGCGAGATTTTGTCGAATCGGCTTGACTAAAACTATCAAAAATGATATTCAATTTATCTTTTTCTATTCCTATTCCGGTATCTTTTACAGAGAATAAAATTTCAACTTCTTTTTCAGAATAATTTTCTTTTATTTTCTCAACGCTTAAAATCACTTCTCCTTCGTCAGTAAATTTAATTGCGTTAGAAAGTAAGTTTGCAAGTATTTGCTTAATTCTTAATTGATCGCCAATTAATTTATCAGGGATGGAATAATCAACTTTCAAAAGAAGCTCAATTCCTTTCTCATTGGCGTAAGCAGCCAACATTTCAATTGTTTTTTCCAGCAATTCATTTAAATTAAAATCTTCCATAACTAACTCCAATTTTCCAGCTTCGATTTTTGACATATCTAAAATATCGTTCAATAATTCCAAAAGCGAATTAGCCGAGCTTCTAATAGAATTCAAATATTCTCTCAGAGAATTATCTATGGCGGAATTAAGCGATAATTCGCTCATCCCAATAATTCCATTTAATGGAGTCCTTATTTCATGACTTATTTTTGCTAAAAAAATAGATTTAGTTCTATTAGCTTCCTCGGCTAATTGTTTTGCTTTTTCTAAACTCTTTTCAAAATTTTTTCTTTCTAAAAAATCGGATAACATTTTAGAAATGATTCTTAAAATATTGATTTGTTCATATTCAAAAACTTTCTCAGCACCGTAATTTTCGAGCCCTAAAAAACCATACAATCTTTCTCTTAGATATATTGGAAAAAGAAAAACTGCCTTATAACCTTCGGCAATTAAATTTACTTTTATTTCCTCTGGAAAAGAATTCAACTCTATAAACACATCCGAGATTTCTTTTAATTTTTTTGCAAAATTTTCGAAGTCTAAAGTTTCAACTTTTGTATTTATTACAACAGGAAGAATTTTTTCATAATCGGTAATATCAAATATTATTTGAAAGTAAGGGGAGGCGCTTTCTATCGAACTTTTAATTTCCGCTATATATATTCTATCTATTTCTAAATTCAAATTTAAAGTTTCTGCCGTTTTCTGAAAAGCTTTTAGTACGTCGATAGCAGTTAAAAATTCAGTCGCTAAAAAAGCTACTAATTTCTCCAATATTAAATTTCGCTTTAAATATTTTTCAAAATTTACTCTCTGAGTTATATCGTTTATAGTTATTAAAAAGCCGTATTTTCCTAAATTTAAAGGCTTTATATTTATTTCAAAATACTTGTTTTTCTCATTTTGCTTTATTTCGCATTCAAAATTATAATCATAACCAAATTTCAGCAATTCTTCAAAATTTATAATATTCTTTATATTCCCGCTTAACAACTTGAAATCGAATTTTTCAAATATTTCGTCAAAATAAATTTCAGCTTTCGAGGCATCTTCGAAACCAAATAAATTTTTAGCGTTTTGATTGTAATCTAAAATTCTTCCATTCGAGTCTGTCAGTATTAATCCATTGTTTATCAAATCGAAAATTTTATTAAACTTATCCAAATTGCTCTTCATATCCCTTTCTTTAGATACCGCTTCTGTGGCGTCTCTTGAAACGCCGACAATTCTTATTGGGCGTTTATGATCGTCGTATATAAACTTTGCTTTTATTTCGACTATTTTAATTTTTCCGTCTTTGGTAGGCTGTTCAAAAAACCCAACGTAATAGTTCTCTTCTTCTTTTCCGCTTAGTACTAATTCTAATTTTTCTCTAAAAATTTTTATTACTTTTTGATAAGATTCAAATGTTAACGCATCGCTTAAAGTTTCTCTTAAAGCTTCTTCTTGCGTTACGCCTCTTAATTTTTGAATCGATGGACTTACATAAATAAAGCTAAAAGTTTTTATGTCAATTATCCATACTACATCTTGAATATTGCTGGAAAGAAAATCGTATTCTTGTTTTATTTTATTATAATCGTCCAGTATTTTGTTTATGAGAGAAATATTAATGTTCCGATTACTTTCGATGAATATTTTGAGGTATTTAACTCAATAACCTGTCCGCAATCCTTAAATAAATCTATGTCCCCAGTTTTTAAATTCTTCAAGTTAACGGCTGTTTGAAAAGAATTTTGTCTTTTTTCGAAAACATTTTTTAGCAAACCATCATAAGCTATTTTGTCGTCAATGAAGGCAAAATCATAATCGATTATTTCCTTTTCATCGCTAGTTTGCTTTCATACAATTAAATTATGTTCAAATTTTGAAAATTCGCTATTTGCTTTTAACTGTCTTTCGTAAAATAAAATATCAATCAATGAATGAAAATTGTCGTAATTCTAGATCATTTTGCAGTAATTTAATGTTTATAAATTAAAAATTATCTTTTCCCAAAGTTTTTTATTCTCATAATTTTATTGATACAATAGCTTAAAAAAATCTATGCGAAATAATTTAACAAAACATTTCTATTTAATTATAATTTTTTTTATTTTAAAATGAATTTTAAAATTTGAATAAAAATATTTAAGAGAAAAATATGAGCTTTGAAAATTATCATTTTACTTGCGTAGAACGCTTTTTAAAGTACGTTCAATACGACACAACATCAGACGATAACTCTTCTACTTTTCCATCGACAGCTAAACAATTTGAATTGGCAAAAGAATTAGTACGAGAACTTAAGGAAATAGGCTTAGCCGATGCATATATGGACGAATATGGCTATGTGATAGCATCATTGCCCGCTAATACATCAAAACAAAACGTTCCCACAATCGGATTTATAGCTCATATTGACACTTCTCCCGCAGTATCAGGCTCGAATGTTAAGCCTATTGTTCACAGAAATTATAAAGGCGGAGATATTGTTCTTCCGGGAGATCCCACAAAAGTTATAACCGTCGAAGAAAATCCAGCTCTTAAAAAAATGATCGGACACGATATAATTACAAGCGATGGAACTACTCTTCTTGGAGCCGACAACAAAGCGGGAGTCGCTGAAATTATAGACGCAATGAATTATCTAATCGCTCATCCAGAAATTAAACATGGCGAAATAAAAATTTGCTTTACGCCTGACGAAGAAATTGGCAGAGGAACTGAAAAATTTGACGTAAAAAAATTTGGAGCAAAATACGCATATACAATCGATGGTTCAGAACCGGGCGAAATAGAAATTGAAACCTTTAATGCCGATTCCATGGTTTTTAAATTTAAAGGTAAAAATATTCACCCCGGATATGCAAAAAATCGAATGATAAATTCAATAAAAATCGCTTCAAAATTTATTGAACTGCTCCCTAAAGATTGTATGAGTCCGGAAACGACTGAAAGAAGAGAAGGTTTTGTTCATCCTGTTTCAATATCTGGCAACGAAGAATTAACTCAGGTTAAATTTATAATTAGAGACTTTGAAGAACATAAATTAAAACAATATGAAGAATATCTAATCGGACTTGCTCAAAAAGCTATAGATACGTTTCCTGGATCAAGTTTTGAATTTGAAATTGTTCATCAATATAGAAATATGATATACGAGCTTAATAAACATCCCCAAGTTAAAGATTTCGCAATAGAGGCAATGAAAAGATTAAACATAACGCCGATTGAAAAACCGATTAGAGGCGGAACAGACGGAGCCCGATTGACATATATGGGATTGCCAACTCCTAATATTTTTGCCGGCGAAAGAAATTTTCATTCTCAACTAGAATGGATCTCCGCAGAGGATATGAAATTAGCGGTGAAACTTATAGTGGAAATAGCTAAAATATGGGAGGGAAAAAGTTAAGTAATGTATCCTCAATCTCAAATTATTTCTAATATAACATTAGCTTGCAATATTTTTTTATTTTTTATAAAGACGATAGTAGGCATCATTTCTAATTCGTTAGCTTTAATTTCGGAAGCTGTAAATTCTCTCAATGATATAATAACATCCGTTGCAATAAGAATAAGCGTTAAAATATCAAGTCAAAGCCCAGACTATAATCATCAATTTGGACATCACGCCGCTCAACCTTTAGCCTGTATGATTATAGCAATTTTCGCCGGAGTTCTTGGAATTACTATTATACAAGAATCTATCAAAAGATTTTTATCGCCGCCAAAAATAATAATTGATTTTTATCTTTATGCAGTATTGTTCATCGCAATAATAATCAAGCTTTCATTATTCTTTTTTCAAAAAGTAATCTCTAAAAAAGAAAACAGTCCCGCTATTGCCGCAAGCGGCATAGACAGCATAAACGACGTATTCGCTTCTCTTTCCGCTTTATTAGGAATTTATCTGGCAAATTACTTTCATCCTTCGATTGATTCAATCGCTGGAATAATTGTGGCCCTTTTTATTATAAAGGGCGGTTACGATATAGCAAAAAAAAATATAGATTACTTAATGCATACAAAAGCAAGCGAAGAATTAATTGCTAAAATTAAAAACGAAGCTTTGACGACTAACGGAGTTTTAGGCGTAAACGATTTGCGTTCTCATTATATTGGAAATAAGCTTAATATTGAAATACATATCGAAGTTAATAAAAATATCACAATCGAAAAAGCTCATAATATTGGAAAAGAAGCTCAAAAGAAAATTGAAAAGATTCCAGAAATCAATAAAGCTTTTATTCATATTGACGCGATTGACAAAACTTCATAAAAAATAAATTAAATGTTAAACAAATTAGAAAATAATATTTTCTTTCTTGAACTTGACTCAGATTTTCGAGTTGTAAACTCAGATCCGGAATTAGAAAATAAGCTAAATAAATTCAATTTTGAAAGCAAAAATATCAGCGATATTTTCCCTATCTCAGCCGAAACTAAAGAAATTATTTCTTCAAGAACAGATCGAGCGATTGTTTTTTTAGAAGACTCAAACATTCAGCTTACCTTTGTTCCAAATTATAGAAGCGAAAAAAAATACGGTTATTTATTGGAAATAAGTTTTATAGAAGACTTCTCAATTTATTTAAAAAATAAAAAAGATAATTTTTTCTCTGAATTCGATTATGTATTAAATAAATTAAACGCAGATATTGCCTTAGGCGTCGACTTCAATTCTTTTTTTGAAAATATTGTCAAATATGCCGTAAAATTAACTCAAGCTAATTTTGGATCTATAATTTTTATTGAAAAAAACATCAAAGAAAGATTTGGCCCAATAATTTATCCTGATGATATCTGGATAGAAGCTCAAGTTTATTTAAATATAATTTATTCTAACCTTTCTAAAATTAATATTTGGTTTTCATTTAATAGAAACACTTTGTTTTTTTCTAAGAAAGATCGTTCGATTATCGAAACATTAGCCGATAATCTTTCCGACGATGAAATTCTTTACCTAATTCCAGTATATTTAGAAAATTCTCTTTTATCCGCAATTATGCTTCATATTAAGAAACATGAAAATCTTGAAAAAACTATCTACAAAATTGAATCTTTTAGCGGAATATCAGCTTTATATATTTCTAACTTTATATTAAAGGAACAATGGATTCTAAATGAAAAAAAATCTACAAAATATGAAAAAACCGAACAAATTATAAAAAAAACAAATTCTTTAGCTCATGATTTTAACAATATTTTACATTCGACATATTTATCTTTCTCATCGTTAAAAAGTAAGCTTGAAAATAAAGAAAACATTGCGGAGTTGTTATCGACAATCGATAAAAATTTAAGAATCGCTCTAAACATTTCATCAGATTTGCTTTCAATCGGAAGAAGCAAATTAAAAAGAAAAAGCGTAATCAAAACAGATGAAATCGTATTCGATCTTTCTAAAACCTTAAAACAAATTATACCTCCAAATATTAAAGTTAATTACAATGTTGAAAATAATCTCCCAGAATTTATTGGGAACGAGACAGAGCTTTTTCAAATGCTCTTAAATCTTGTTTTAAATTCTAAAGACGCAATTGAAAACGAAGGAAATATCTGGATTTCCGCCTCATATTACGAAAAAAATAATTCATTTAACGAAGCCCCATTAATACCCGCTGGCTCTTACATAATGTTTTCTGTTAAAGACGACGGCAAAGGCATTCCAAAGGAAGCTTTGCCGCATATTTTTGATCCTTATTTTACGACAAAAGGAAAAAAAGGAGCCGGTCTCGGATTAAGCATTGTTAAAGATATTTTACAATCCCATAATGGATTTATTTTTGTCGAATCTGAAGAACTAAAAGGGACTGAAATTAAATGTTTTATCCCGACAGGGTATAAACGTCAAATATCTGAATTCAACGATATTAAAATTATTTTAGTAGTCGACGACGAAGAAATAATAAGAAATATTTTAGCCGAGCTTTTAGAAGCAAATAATTACGAAGTAATTTGCGCAAGCGATTCTCGCCAAGCTCTCAAAATTTTAAAAGAAGAAATCAAAGCGGATCTGGCTCTCATTGATCATAATATGCCTGAAATATCAGGTATTGAATGTATAAAACACATTAGAAAAATAAATCCTGACTTGCCAATTATTTTAACTACTGGAGACGTCAACAAGTTAGACATAAATGAAATTTATTCGCTGAAAATTGATAAAATCTTAGAAAAACCATACGATTTTGAACAAGTTTATCTTGCTATTAAATCTTTATTAAACAAAGAAAACGATTAGTAGAATTGAAAATTTATAACTTTTTAAATTCGATCATTTTAATAGAAAATATTTTTTTGCTTGCTTCTTAAATTTCTTAAAGCGACTCCATTTTTATCTTTAATAACGCTTTGTATTGAATCAGCATACGCGTTATAAACATAAATTCTGCTTTCATCGCCTAATCCTTCGTCATATAAAAGGACATCGCCTCTTAATTCAAATGAAAATTCGACGGTATCTCTATATATTTTAGAAAGCTTAAAATATTTTTCTTGATAACAAAATAACTTATATTCCCCTTTTGCGGAATTTTTCTCCGTCGTCGCAAATGCCATAAGCGACTCGTCCTGGTTCCATTTGCAATCATAAATCTCTGACGAATCTTCAAATACAAATATTGGATTAGAATCTAACAAATAAATCCACTTCTTCTGAAAACTTTCAAAGTAAAATATTCTTCTTTCGCTAAAAGAAGCATAAATTTTTGAATTTATAAATTTTGGATAACCTTGATCTAATAAATCAAAAGCTTTTCTTTTTTCGCTAATTTTATTTCCATTTAAATCAAAATAAATCTCGTTTCTGTTTACTTTTCTGGAATCCTTGAGATCCCATTTATTATATTGTAACAATAATTGAGCTTTATTTACCCAATCTATTTTAGCCTCCAATAAATCCAACTCTTTATATATTTCGCGAACTTCATTATCGTTTAAATCGACAAAAATCAATCGCAAATTAAACACATAAGGGAACTGATTTATCTCTCCTATTTTTGAAGAACATAAAACGAAAGCTTTTGAAAGGTCGTATGAATATTTAATATCAATTATTCTTCTATTCCAATGTTGCCAGAATAAACTTCTTTTTCGATCAATAATATCATATTTATATAAAGCAGACTTTCCTTTATACATTCCCACTGTCAACAACTCGTTCAAATTATCAGCGACAAAAAATTTTTTATTTGCAAAAATGCGCAAATTTGTATAGTTCGTTAGCTCAAAATATTTATATCTAAAATAACCAGCTTTTATTTTATCTGAAAAAGGTCCGATTTGAATCAATGATCCATTTCTCTCAATTTTGTATTGTTCGTTTTGTAAGAAGGACAAAACATTCAAAGCAATGGCGCTATCTAATAAATTCTCATCCAAAACAACAAAATATTTTTGCTCATATTCTTTGCCTAAATTTTCTTCAAGATTATTTGTCGTTTCCCGAAATAACACAAAAATATTTTTTTTCAAAAATTGATAGTCAAGAGATAATTGAAATAAAAGTGAAACAAATATGAAAAAAAAAGCTATATACGCGTTATTTTTTTCGCTCAAGACAGTTTTGGTTTAGTGTTAAGAATTTTCTAATTTGGGAATATATAAAATAAACTTAGTTCCTTTGCTTTTTTGAGATTCTACTTTAATGTCGATATTGTTATATTCGCAATATTTTTTCGCAATGGCAAGTCCAAGCCCGTTGCCGTCAAACTTCCTCGTATATCCCGTCTCTTCTTGAGTAAAAGGCGTAAAAATAACCTTTAAATATTCTTCAGATATTCCAACCCCTGTGTCTTCTACTTCTACTTTAATTTTGCCGTCATAATCCTCTAACTTTATATTGATTCCTCCTCTGTTTGTGTATTTTATAGCATTATCCAATAACTGAATAAATATTTGCGACATCATATAATCGTCAATACAGGTTATTGTAGAAGAAGCATTATTTTCCATTTGAAATTTTAAATTTTTACACTCAGCTGGACGACGAAATTCTTCATATAAAGGACATAAGATTTCATAAAATATGTCGACTTTTCTTTTTATGATTGTCACCGATCCGCTTTGTATTTGAGACATATTTAAAATACTATCAATCGTTCTAATTAATCTCCTTGCTCCGTTATTAATTAAATCGAAAACTTCTTCATACTCTTTGTCTATTTTTCCTTTCAATTCAGTTTCAAGATATGAAATAAAACTTAAAATAGCGTTCATAGGAGTTCTAATTTCGTGAGACATTTGGGCAAGAAATTCTGACTTAAGTTTATCGGACTTTTCCGCATTTTCCTTCGCTTCTATTAATGCTTTCTCAGCCAACTTCTTTGTCTGAATTAATTCAGTTAATTCTCGATTCCTCCTTTTAATTGCCGCTGTTCTGATTTTATAAACGGATAGAAAAGTTCCGAATATAAATAATATCGATACAAATATAAAAGTTTTTGTTTGATAAAAAGGAGCGGATATTTCAAAACTTATAGAATCATATTCATTTTCAGAGTTGGAAGTTTTTACTTTAAAAACGTAAAAACCTGGAGATAGATTTGAAAAAGTAACATAATTATTTGAGGTAGGCGGCGTCCATTTATCAAAAGCCCCTTCTAAAACATACTGAAATTTTATTTTATCCGGCGAACGAAAATCAATAGCTAAAAATTCAATCGTTATATGATTTTCATTATAATTCAAATAAACCTTTTTTGGCAAGCCATACAAATTTAATTCTTCATCTTTATAATCGCTTGTATTCAAACTTTCAAAAAAAATTTTAAAGTCAGTTATAATTGGCTTTTTTGACAAACTTATTTTATATTTTGAAAAATCGAAATTTTTTATAACGCTAACGCCTTTAATATGTCCAAACCAAACGTTATTTTCACTATCAACCATTATTGAATTTTGATTGCATTCTTCTCCAAGAAACCCCTCTTCTTTTCCAAAAGAAATAACGAATGGATGAGTATTTTCAAGAAATCTTTTTGGATCGATAGCGGAAATTCCATTATTCGTTCCAACCCATATTATTCCTTTCTTGTCTTTGATTATTGCTAAAACGCTATTATTCGCCAGTCCATCGTTTGTCGTTATTTCCTTAAACTCTCCAGTTTTAGGATTATGCCAAACTAATCCTTTGCCGTAATTTGCAAACCAATAATTCCCATAATTATCTTGATAAATTGAAAAATACTTTATGGAATTAAACTTTTCGGGGAATTTAAATTCATACAATATTTCATCTTTAAAATATTTGACGCCAGCTTGACGAGTACATAGCCAAATTTTTCCTTCATTATCTTCATAAAAATAATAAACTCCAGCCGAATGAATTGGTCTATTAATTTCTTCTAAATTATAAAATTTCTTATTCTCATACTTATACGCGCCGCCCCAGGTTCCTATCCAGATCGAGCCTTTAGAATCGCAATAGATATTAATAATAACGTCAAAAGCGATTCCATCTTTCTCGCTATACTCAATAAATTGTTTCCCATCATATTTTAGCAACAAATTTCCGCCAATCCATAAATTTCCGTCTTTGTCTTTTTCAATAGAATTAATTCTATCAAAATGATAATTCAATTTTAAAGTTGATATATTATTATTCTTCTTGAAAAAAATGCCTCCGTAATAATCTCCAAAATATATTGAGCCATCGTTAAGTTGATTTATTGTCCAGATATTATCGCTCGGAAAATTAACCCCTGCTAAATAATTTGTAAAATTAGATAAGCTTAACTTAATAAGTCCGTTGGCTCCGCTTGCCAGCCACAGATTTCCAAAATTGTCTTTCGTAATTTGTATTATATTATCGTTTTTTTCCGCGGGATATATTTTTTCAAAACTAATTTTATATTCGTCGTCTGAATTTTCTCTATGAACTAAAAAAACGCCGGCGTCTGTTCCAATATACATTGTATTTTGTTTGTCAACAAAAAATGTTCGAACCATGCTTCCTAATTTATTTTCGCCCGCTTTAAAACTATAAACTTTTTCCCCGACAATAATATCGAATCCTTTCTGATGCCCTATCCAAAAAGAGCCCTTTTCATCTACATATACATCCCTTACGACTTTATTTGTCAACTTTTCGTTAAATTTAAATTGCTCAATTTTTTCATTCTTAAAAACATAAATGCCATTATGAGAGCATAAATAAGCATTTCCGCTTGCATCTATATAAATATTTCTAAGATTTATTACTTGCGCGCTATCGCCAAGCAAAAATCTCTTTATTTTTCCTTTGTCATATACAAACAATCCGTTATTAAAGTCGGCCAATAAAATTTTTCCGTCTGGCAAAGCTTTAATACTCATTACTCTTGTAAAGCCATAACTTTTTCCGAAAGCAGCAACTTTATTCTTATAAAAACGAGCGGCTCCATATAACGTTCCAAACCATATCCCCCCATCTTGATCCTCGCAAATAGCGGAAACTATATTATCCAATAATCCTTTTTTCTCGTCTAAAATAAAAAAGTTTTTCCCGTCAAATCTTACAGCTCCGCCTCCATTTGTTCCGCACCATAGAAATTCATTCTTTGAAATAAGCAAAGATAACACTTGCGACTGCGGCAGTCCTTCCTCAAGCCCGTATATTTTTGAAATATAATTCTGAGCAAAATTTTTATCCATTAAAAATATAAAAAAAACAATCGCAAATGATATTTTGATATTTGCCCTCATACTTTTGAATGTTTTTTTTTAAAATATTTAAAATTATTTTAAAATACAACATTATATTTTTTTAATTTTTGAAACGTTTTATAGAATTTAAAAACGGTTTTTTTTTAATCCAAAAAAATAAAAATATTCTTTTAGCCGTTATTGTAGGCGCCTCAGCTTCTATTGTCGCGGGAATATTAAAAACTCTTACTCATACCATACAAAATCTTGTCTGCATCAACGTTTTTTCAACGATTACAAATTTTTATTTATTGATTTATCCCACAATTGGAATCCTTTTAACTTTGCTATTTATTAAAATTTTTAGAAAAGGACATTTAGAAAAAGGGCTTAGCGGAATAATTTACAGTTCAACTCTTCAAGAAGCAAATATTCCTTCATATCAAATTTATTCTCAAGCGATAACTTCATCTTTAACAATAGGATTTGGAGGTTCTGTCGGTCTTGAAGCCCCTTCTGTTTTAACAGGGGCTGCTGTCGGCTCAAACATAGGCAAGCTATTTAACGCAAGTTATAAAACTAAACTTTTGCTTCTTGGCTGCGGAGCTTCTTCGACTATAGCTTCAATATTCAATTGCCCTATCGCCGGAATTATTTTTTGTCTTGAGGTCTTGATGCTCGATTTTTCAATAACACATTTAATACCTTTATTAATATCTACGGCTGTATCAGTTTTTATTTCTAAAATTTTATTTTCTCATAATAATATCTTCTTCAGCGCTGGAGAATGGAATTCAGCTTTTTTGCCATTTTATATTTTTCTCGGCATTTTTGGAGGCTTTATATCCGCATATATGATTAAAACGACATTAAAGATAGAAGAATTTTTTTCAGAATATAGAAGCTATTGGTTAAAAGGAATAATTTGCTCTTTGCTTTTAGGCGTTTTAATTTTTTTATTCCCTCCTTTATATGGAGAAGGTTATTATTTTATAAAATCCGTTTTAGAAAACAACTCAAACGCCGTCGCCGCTAATAGCATTTTTTATAACTATCTCAAAGACGATTATTTTTTTTTAATTTTCATCTTAGCGATCATTTTTTTAAAGTCCATTGCTTCAGCTTTAACAATATCTGCCGGAGGAAATGGCGGAATTTTTGCTCCATCTCTTTTTGTCGGTTGTTTTTCCGGTTTTTTTGTAGTTAAATTATCCGCTCTTTTAGGCTTAGCTAATTTAAATACATCCGAATTTTGCGCTTTAGGAATGGCGGCTATAATCAGCGGCGTTATCAAAGCTCCTTTAACTGGAATTTTTCTTATAGCCGAAATTACCGGAGGTTATCAGTTATTCCCGCCGCTAATGATTGTAAGTTCTATTTCTTTTTTGATTTCTAGAAGCTTTGAAAAATATTCCATTTACACTAAACTTCTCGCCGAAAGAAAGAACTGGAATCCAGAAGATAAAGAATCAAAACTTCTTAAACAAATCAAAGCGACACAATTAATCGAAAACGATTTTCTTGCTATTCAACCTAAAGATACTTTAAAGTCAATACTGCAAAATCTTTCAAAAACAAAAAGAAATTTATTTCCTGTTGTAGATAGCCAAAATAATTTATTGGGCATAGTTAGCTTAGACAATATTCGAGAACATATATTAAATTCGGAACTTTACGAATTTATTCTTGCGCAAGACTTAATGGAAAGAGCTCCGAACGAAATAAATCCGGAAGATAATTTAGAATCAATAATAAAAAAATTCGAATTAACAAAAAGTTGGAATTTGCCAGTCGTAAGCGATGGAAAATATTTAGGCTTTATTTCTAAATCCAGCATTTTTAAAAATTATAGAGAAGCTGTTAAAGATTCCGAACAAGTTTTGTTTTAAAATTGCGCCCATCTTAAATAAAATTTTCAAATTATAAAGCGATATAATTTGTCAAATAATCAAAAATACAATCAAACAAACAGAGGCGTTCAATTAGATAAACATAACAAAATAATTATTTCCAATAAAATACTTTACCTCGTAAAAGATATTGCTTTATATCGTAAAGCAACTTGCTTATTTGAAAGATTAATCTAAAAACAACTGATTTTTTATTATAACTGAAAAAATCGAGCCTTTATTTTTTTCAGAACTGACTTTAATTTCGCAATTATTCAAGTCCGCATATTTTTTTGAAAGCGCGAGACCTAATCCATTGCCGTCAAATTTTCTCGTATAACCTTTTTCCTCTTGAGAAAACGGCTCGAATATTTCATTAAGATATTCTTTCGTTATGCCAACGCCCGTGTCGATAACGTCGACAACAATATATTTATCCTCATTTATTCGAGCTATTACTTCGACGCCGCCTTTAAAGGTAAACTTTATCGCATTATCTATGATATTTTCAAGAATTGAATAAATTGAAAAATTATCGGCGTAAAAATAAATATCATCATCTAAAGCTTTAACTTCAAATTTTAATTTTTTTTGAGCCGCTTTATAAGAATAAATGTCTTTTAAAACAGTCAATATAGAATTGATATAAACCTTTTCTTTTGCAGCCAAATAGGATCCGCTTTGCATTTGAGCCATACCGACCATTAAATCGATAGTTCTTATCAACCTTTTAGCTCCCACGTCTATACTTTCAAAATATTCGCTATATTCTTCGTCAAATCTATTATTCTCCGCAATTTTTTCTTTCAACAAGGAAATAAAACTTAAAATAACATTCAAAGGAGTCCTTATTTCATGAGATATTTGAGCGAGAAAATCATTTTTAATTTTTTGAGCTTTTTCAGCGTTGATAGAAACAATTTTTAATTTTTCTTCAAGAGCAATTTTATCGCTTACGTCGGATCCAATCTCTAATATAGCTAAAGTTTGATTATTTGAGTTTCTTACTTCGATAATACTTGTATCGATAATGAACTCAGAGCCGTCTTTTCTAATTGCCACCTGTCTGCCATTCCAAAAACCTTTATTCTCTAATGTATAATTTATTTTTTCTTCAATTTTAGTTTTTATAAACAACTTCCGAGTTTCGAAGAAATCTTTTCCGATTATTTCATTTTTATTAATCTTAAAAAGATTGTAAAAACTTTTATTTGCAAAAATAATTTTTTTATTTTTATCAGCAATAACGGCAAATTCAGGCAACTTTTCTAAAGCAAGAGAAAAGATTTCATTTTTATTCGCCAATTCTCGCTGTTCTGTATAATCGATCAAAATAAGACAAACTAAAATTTCTCGCAAGTTTTCGCCTGCAAACGCTTTAGCCTTTAAATGAACGAGATTACTATTTGCGTCTTTGCCTTCAATATCAATTTCGCAATAATTTGATTCCTTTAACTTTAATTTTATATCGTTATAAATGTCTTCGAATGAAATCAGATGAGAATTTAGCTCGTCGAAATTGAAATCCGAATCCTTCGTCAATCCAAAAAAAGATTTAGCGGCTTTATTTGCTTTTACTTCTTTTTTATTTAAAATTAACAGCGATGGAAGCGGCAATATTTCAAAAGGCAAGAAATAATTGTTCTTAAATTTAAATTCTATCGGCGAAGATTTTAAAGAGAAATTATTCAAATAATAAGATATAATTTGAGATAAATCATTGGCAAAAAGTTGTATTAAATAAAGACTCTCTAAAAATTTAGAGATATGTATCCTATTTATTTTCAAAAATTCCAGCTCAAATCTTTTGTAAGAAATATTCAATTTTTTTGCGACATTCAGTATAGTTTTATTGTTGACAATATGATCGTCAAGGAAAGCGGCAGAAATCCAATATAATTTTTCTTCTCCGGAATAAAAAACAAAAGATCTTAAAATTATTCCATATTCTTCCTCATATAAATCATAATCAATTTCAATAGAAATATTTTCTTTCTGCTCCAGCAATTTTTTAATTAAAAAATTTATTAAATTAACAGCGATAGCCGGATATTCTTGAGAAGAAACAATTATTTCATATTGCGAATTTAAGATTACATTAAATAATCCAGTCGCGCTCGAGATTTTGTCTATAAAATTTTGTAAGGAAAAAAAGGATTGTCTGTTTTTAATTAAATTTAATTCATATTCGCTTTTAAAGCGATCTATGTGGGCGGCTATTTCACATCCTTTTTTAGTTTCGCTTTGTTGCAACAAAAATTTTAAAAGCCTCTCTTTCATATAATATTTTTAAAGATTAAATTTATTTTTCAATATTAGATAATTTTATCGCAGTTTCTCTCATACTATGAACTTTATTTGGAATTTCAATTTGAACTTTTGGATTTAATAATTTTTCGAATTCATCTCTAAATCTTTGAAGCATAAATTTAACAGGCCAAGCTGCGGCGTCGCCTAAAGCGCAAACTGTGTTTCCTTCGATATTCGAAGCAATGTCAATTAATAAATCGATATCGTCTTTTGAGCCTTTGCCTTCAATTATTCTGTTAAAAATTTTTAGCATCCAACCTGTTCCTTCTCTACAAGGCGTGCATTGTCCGCAACTTTCATGATAATAAAATTTAGTAATTCGAGCTAAAACTTTAAGCAAATCAGTCGTTTCATCCATAACAATTATTCCGCCAGTTCCAATAGCGCTGCCTGCCGCTTTTAATGATTCGGCGTCCATTTTTAAGCCTTCTATTTGATCGCCTCTTAAAGGAGGCATAGAAGTACCGCCAGGAATTAAGCATTTAATTTTTTTATTGCCTGGCACACCGCCTGCATAATTGTAAATTAAATCTGTAAGCAACGTCCCAGTTGGAGCCTCGTAAACTCCAGGTTTATTAACGTGTCCGCTGATTCCAAACAATAAAGTTCCTGGATGTTTTGGTTCGCCTATTTTTGCAAACCATTCCCATCCATTCTTTATAATAGGGGGAATATTAGTCAAAGTTTCAACGTTGTTTATTGTAGTCGGACAACCCCACAATCCAAATTGCGCTGGGAAAGGAGGTTTAACGCGCGGATAAGGTCTTTTCCCTTCAATTGAATTCATAAGAGAAGATTCTTCTCCGCATATATAAGCGCCAGCTCCTTTGTGAATATAAATATCGCAATAAAAATCAGTTCCAAACGTTTCTTTCATTCTCTCGCCTATATACCCTTTTGCATATGCGTCGTCGAGCGCTTTTTGAAACAATTTTATCCATTTATGATATTCGCCGCGTATATATACATAAGCGGTTTTTGCTCCGATGGCATAGCAAGATATTAAGATTCCTTCAATAAGTTGATGAGGATTATACTCAAAAATCTGTCTATCTTTAAAAGAACCCGGTTCGCTTTCATCGCCATTGACGCAAAGATATTTTGGCTTGTCTGTTGTTTTAGGCATAAAACTCCATTTTAACCCCGTAGAAAAAGCCGCTCCGCCTCTGCCTCTTAAGCCGGATTTTTTAACCCAATCTATGATATCATCGGAGGACATTTGCAAAGCTTTTTTAATAGTTTGATATCCTCCATTTTTTTCATAAACTTCTATTTTATCAAGATCTGCAATATCTGGCAAAATAATTTTTATCATAATTCTCACTCTAAATTTTTCAATAATTCCAAAGCTTTTTCTACTGTAAGATTTTCGTAATAATCTTCATTAATTGCAATCATAGGAGCTCCGCCGCAGGCGCCCATGCATTCAACCTCTTCTAAAGAATACTTGCCGTCTGCCGCAGTTTCTCCATTTTCAATTTTAAGCTCTTTTTTTATAGCGTCAAGTATTTCATAAGCTCCTCTTAACATACAAGAAACATTTGTACAAACTTGAATGTGATATTTGCCTGGCTTCTTTGTGTGAAACATGGTATAAAAAGTCACAACTCCTAAAACGTCCGCTTGATTAATATTTAAAACATTTGCCACTTCGCTCATAACTTCAAGCGTAATAAATCCATTTTGCTCTTGAGCTAAATAAAGCGCTGGCATAACAGCAGCTTTAACATAAGGATATTTTTTTTTAATTTCTTCTATCTTTTGCAAATTTTCTTGATTAAACTTAAAACTCATTTTAATTATCCGATTTTAATTTTTACTTGTCCGCTTCCCCCATAACGGGATCCAAACTGCCTATTATGGCTACAACATCGGAAATCATCGCCCCCTGTATTATTTTTTCCAACGCTTGCAAATTGCAAAACGAAGGGGAACGAATTTTCAATTTATATGGGAAACCTTTTCCTTGACTAACAATATAAAAACCTAGTTCGCCTTTAGGATTCTCAGCCGAAAAAAATATGTCGCCTTCCGGAGGATTCATTCCAAAATTTACAAGCATAAAATCGTGTATTAATTCTTCCATTCTTGTATAAATCTCAGTTTTGCCGGGAAGTACTTTTTTTGGATCGTTAGCTAAAATTGGGCCTGGCGGCATTTTTTCAAGACATTGCAAAATTATTTTGCAACTTTCCCTCATTTCGTCCAAACGAACAAAATATCTCGCTAAGCAATCGCCTTCATAATAAACCGGAACTTTAAAGTCAATTTCGTCATAGCATAAATAAGGTTTAGCTTTTCTAACGTCGTATTCAACGCCGCTTCCTCTTAGATTTGGACCTGTTACGCCTAATTCTATCGCGTCTTCTTTAGAAAGATAGCCAATGCCTTCGACTCTATCTAAAAATATTTTATTAGTATTTATTAGCTTCTCAAATTCGTCCAACGCCGGCAAAAATTCGTCGATAAATTTTCGCGTCATAGCTATAGCTTCGTCGTCAAAATCTGAAGCTACTCCGCCGATTCTCGTATAAGAAGTAGTAAATCTGGCTCCAGCGACTCTATCAAAAATTTCTTGAATTTTCTCTCTTTCTCTAAATGCCCACATAAAACCAGTCACCGCCCCGACATCCATAACAAAAGTCCCTACGGCAATAAGATGTCCGGCGATACGAGAAAGTTCCGCGACAATCATTCGTATATAAGCTGCTCTCTTTGGAATTTCAATACCCGCAAGTTTTTCAACCGCTAAAACGTAAGCGACATTATTACACATCGTAGACGTGTAATCTAATCGATCTGTATGAGGAATATATTCAAGATATGTCATATTTTCGGCAAGTTTTTCATAGCCGCGATGTAAATAACCAAGTTCTGCGATACCTTTAATAACAGTTTCTCCGTCTAATCTTAAAACTAATCTCAATACTCCGTGAGTAGCGGGATGTTGAGGACCCATGTTTAATATTAACTCGTTTTCCAGAGGATCCTCTACAGTTAAATAACTTCTGTTCTTTAAAAGAGCATCAATAATTTTCGATTTTTTTTCTTTTTTTAATTCTTCCATAAAATAAATTTTTTTATTTTTTAGGCAAAGGCAGAGAACCTGGAATACCCAATAAAGGAAAATCTTTACGTAGCGGATAATACTCAAAATACTCCGGCATATACATTCTTCTTAAATCTGGATGATTTTTAAATTTAATCCCATACATATCATAGGTTTCGCGCTCGTACCAATTGGCGCTTTGCCAAACTGAATATGCGCTTTCTATCCCTTCATCGGGATCTTTTATTTTAGTTTTTAACCGCAATGTATAATTTAATTTGAATGAATAAATATGATAAACTACTTCAAAACGATAATCTTTTTTTGCCCAGTCTATTGCCGTTATATCTTTACACATAATGAATTGCAACTCGGGGTCGCTTTTTAGGAAATTGCAAACTTGCAAAAGTTTTTCGCTATTTATAGATATGCTAAGGTCGTCGCGATATTCTTCAATCTTTTCGATTGATTCTGAAAAATTTTCTTTGAGTTTTTCAATAATTAAAATTTTGACATTCATATAGAAAATATATAAAGCTTATTTTAATTTCAAAAACAAATTTTATCGGGCGTCCTGGAAATCGCGAGCTTTTGTTTTTTCTACTTTCTTTTGAATCTCAAGCAATGCGTTTATTAAATTTTCAGGTCTTGGGGGACATCCAGATACGTATACATCTACGGGCAAAAACTGATCAATGCCTTGAACTACAGAATAGGTTCGATACATTCCTCCCGTCGACGTGCAAACTCCCATCGCTATAACCCATTTAGGATCGGGCATTTGATCATAAATTTTTCGAACAACATGCGACATTTTATAAGTTACCGTCCCCGCTACAATCATTAAATCGCATTGTCGGGGCGTAAATCTCATAACTTCGCTTCCAAACCTTGACATATCATATTTTGGATCGACTGCCGACATCATTTCTATTGCGCAACAGCTGATTCCCATGGGCATTGGCCATAAAGAGTTTTTTCTCGCCCAAGCAATGAGAGCGTCAAGACGCGTAGTTAAGAAGCCGTCTGATTTAAGTTTTGCTTCTAATCCCATTTGAATGCTCCTTTCTTATAAGCATATAAGAAACCAAGTTCAAATATAACTAAAAAAATAAACATCGGAACAAAAGCATAAATTCCATATTCAGAATATAGAGATTTAAATTTGACCGCCCATGGATAAACAAATATTACTTCTATATCGAAGATTATAAATAACATAGCCACAAGGTAGTATTTTACAGATACTCTTTCTTTTACCGTTCCGACGGGTTGCATTCCGCTTTCATAAACTGAAATTTTTTCTTTGTTTGGTCTTTGTGGTCCAAAAAGGTTAGAAGCAAATACAACGGCTATACCTATTGCCAAAGCCGTTAACATTGTTAAAAAAATTGGCAAATAATCGATTGCTGCCATAGTAAAGCCTTTATATGTATTAAATTTTTGAATTATTTAAAAAATACAACTTAATTTATTTATTAGCCTCTAAATTGTCAACGCATTTATTATGTCTTAAATTTATGAAATATTATTTTTTTATGATAAATATATTTTTTATAGAAAAAATTATTATATTACTTTAATTTCAATTAATTTTATGAATGGCTAGCAATTCATTAAGAAAATTTGTTTCTTTATTTTTATCGCTTTTACAACGATCAAAGCTTAGAATCATTCAAAGAAAGGAAATTATTTTTGAATTTTTTCCGCGACAAAATCTTAAAGGAACAATTTTTGAATTTGAAATAAATAATAAAAAAATATCTTTAAAGAAAACAAACGATAAAAAGTTAGAATCCGCAATTTCCAGTTTGTTCGATTATTTTTCATCGCTTAAGTTTGAAAATACAAAAGACATACAAAAAACAATATTAAATTTCATAAATTTTTTTGATTTCCCTATCGCTCTTTTTATAGAAAATAAATGTTTTGTTGAGAATAAGAGTTTTAAAAATATCTTTATAGGTAGAAAAGACTATAAAAAAAATTTCACCCAACTTTTAATCGAGCAAATAGAAAAATTTTATCGTTCAAAAACAAAAAAATATTTATTTCGCGACGAAAAGATAAATGCAAATATTCATTTATTTAAGGCCATTCTATTTAAAAAAAAAATCGCAATTGTCGTCATTTATGAAGGAACATCGAAAGAAAATAACGAAGAAAATCGCCGCCTATACTTTGATTTTTGCCCTTTTCCGTTTCTTGATATTACAAATAAATTTGAAATCTCATATGCTAATCCGAAAGCTTGCGAGATTTTTGGTTTGAGCTCTCAAGAAATAAAGAATAAATCTTTTTTAGATCTTTTTCCAGTAAATTATAGAGAAGAAGTTTTAGATTCGCTCAAAAAGAGCGTCAGATCGGGCATGGTTGTCGAAATAAAAATAAAATCTATTTCTAAATTTTCCAAAGAAGAATACTTCAACTGGAAGTTTATTCCCGTTTTAAGCAAAAATTCCAAAGAGCTTAGCTTGATTTGCATAGCCGAAAGCATGTCGCAAAATGAATTTGAAAACAAGATTAATCTGGCTCTATTTAAAATTTCCGAAGCCGCTACAAAAATCGACGATTTGAATGAATTATTTAAAAGCATTCATTCTACAATTCAAGAATTAATGAATGCAAAAAATTTTTATATAGCGATAGTAGACGAAGAAAGAAAGCATATCGATTTTCCATATTTTATCGACGAATTCGAACCGCCACCTGGTAGAGAACCTTTCAGAAACGGTCTTACTGAAAAAGTGATTTTAAGCGGCGAACCAATGCTAATTAAATTTGAAAATCAAAATCAGGAGCCTAAAGATATAGAACTTATTGGGCCTCCTTGCAAGGTTTGGCTCGGCATACCATTAAAAATGCATGACTTTATTTTTGGCGTTATGGCTTTGCAAGATTATTACGATGAAAACGCTTATGGATTTAAAGAACTTGAAACGTTAAAATTTGTATCAGAGCAAATTTCTTTTGCTATTTTTAGAAAAATTAGCGAACAAAAACTTAAAGATTATGCGGCAGAACTCGAAAGAAACAAATCATTGCTTGAAATTAAAAATATAGAATTGCAAAAGTGGCAACGCGAATTAATTGACGAATTAGAAAACAAAAATAAATTTTTCTCCATTTTCAGTCACGATTTAAAAAATCCATTTTTGGCTTTATTAGGTTTTTCGGAATTTTTGATGACTCAATTCAAGGAATTATCCGATAATGAAAAATTAGAATATATTGAAAGCATTTATTTCAGCTCAAGAAATATATACGAACTTTTAGAAAATCTATTAAAATGGGCAAAATATGAGCTTGGTTATTTTGAGCAAAGACCCGAACAGATTAATATTTATGAAATCCTCTGCAAAGTAATATCGCTTTATTCTTTTTTCTTGAATAAAAAAAATATTGTCGTTAAAAATAATTTAAAAGCCGATTGCAAAGCTTACGCCGATCCAAACGCCGTTTTTTCTATAATACAAAACTTAATATCTAACGCAGTTAAATTTTCTCCTTCAAACAGCCAAATACATATCGATTGTCATTCTAAGTCAAATTTTATTTTTCTTTCTGTTTTAAATTATGGACAAGGCATTTCACAAGAAGAAGTTGAAAAAATTTTTAACGCTAAAATTTATTATACAACTGAAGGCACGCAAGGCGAAAAAGGAACAGGTTTAGGCTTATCAATCGCTAAATTATTAGTAGAAAAAAACGGCGGCGCTCTTTTCATTGAAAGCGAAAAAAATAATTATTGCAAAATTACATTCTCGCTGCCTATTTCTGCAAAATGATATAATTTACTAATCCTTAAATATCCTTTAATTATCTATATCGCGTTATTACATCTAAATAATGAAAAAATACGTTTAATCTTTGGAACTGTTTTATTTTGCGAAAATTTCTTTTAATTTCTCAAAAAATCTCTTCATTTTTAAATTTATTGTATTTATTAAGAATTTTTTAATTGGCGCTTATATTGTCGTATGTTAAAAAAGGAGAATTTAATATGTTCAAAAATTTACAATTTGAAAGAGCTGTCGATTATTGCATAACTCTTTTAATCGGCGGAGTAGCTTTAGCCTTTTTTTTAATTTTTTTTATATCAAAATTTACTCGTTTTGAATTTGTTAATATTAGTTTGAAATAATTAGATGGCCTATAAGAAGATTATTTATATTATTTAAAAGCGCTGCGTCAAAAGATTTAAAGATCGAATTTAATAATCAACATTTTTGTCAAGTTTAATAATAATAAATAATTAAAGTTTTTATTTCATTATCCCTTCTTTTAAGTAAAAAAGGAAAAAATTTTTTAATATTTAGATTGAAAATAGAGAATCTATTTTTTAACGAAAGAAAGAGCTTTTTCTCTTAAGTCCAAAGCGGCTAGAATAGCTCTCGGACCTGGACGAAAATATATGTCCTGTTCGACAAAAATCAAGTTATTGTCTTTATAAGCTTTAAGATTTTTCCATTCCGGGTAATAATTAAGTAAAAATTTTTTTTCTTCCGCAAATTCCTTTGGCATAATTATAAAATCGGGGTTTAATGTAAATACCTCTTCTCTGCTTAAAAGCGGATAATTTGAGTTTTCTTCTTTGATTATATTTTCAAAATATGCCAGCGAAATAATTTCATTAATGAATGTGTTTTTTCCAGCGGCTATTAATGGATTTAAGGAAATTAAAAATAACGCATTCTTTTTTGTAGAGTTTGAATTTACTTCTTTTAGGGAGTCTCTTATTGCGTTTATTTTGTTTGATAATATTAAAGAATTTTTTTCGCAGTTTAGTATTTTTCCAATATTCCTTATCGTTTTTACAATGCCGTCAAAATTTCTCGGATTTGAAACAAATACCTTTATATTTAATCGCGATAAATTTTCATAGGCGGCTTTGCTGTTTCCTTCTACAGTCATAAATACTATATCCGGCTTCAATGAATAAATTTTTTCTAAATTGACATTTATTAGATCTCCAACTTTTTCTGTCTTTGCAGCGTCTTCGGGATAGTTGCAATATATTGTCGAGCCGATTAATTTATCGCCGCAGTTTAAAGCGAATATTATTTCGGTAAGGTTGGGAGCAAGCGAAATAACTTTTGCTGGAGATTGAGAAAATTCAAGCCTATTTCCTAAATCGTCTTCTATGAAAAACGCTAAGTTTTCTTTTTTTGTTTCTTTTGAACAACTTAAAATTAAAAATGAAAATAAAAACAACAATCGAATTAAACTTTTCATAATTGGCAAAAATTATTTGTAAATTTGCATAAGTTAAATATAATATTTTTTTATGAAAATTCTTTTGCCGGGTTTGGATTCTCAAGTTAATTTGCTTTTGCAGAAAGTGGATTTAACGGATAAAACAATAGCTATATTTGGAGCGTCTTCGCTTCCTATCGCAATAAAATTGTTAGATAAAAAAGCAAAAAAAATTTCGATCGTCATAGAAGATCTTGAGTTATATTTAATCGATAAAATTAATTTTGAAAATAAATTTCAAAACTTGATCGATAAAATAACAATCGTCAACGACGAATATCTAAGTTTTAAAGGCGACGATAAATTTGATATCGTTTACGCGCAAAATTCGCTTACGGGTTCCGAAAGAAATTTGATCCTTAAAAACATTAAAAATCTTTTAACTCAAGATGGGATTCTTTGTATCGGAGAAATTGTCGTTTTAAGGAGCGATATCCCAAAATCTTTCCGAGATTTTTTTTTGACTTATAGTATAGCGCCTTTGGAAGCCGATAAATTTGAAAAATATTTTAACGAACGCGGATTTAAAACTTTAGCCATCGGGGAGGATAAATACAGCTTAGATAAGTATTATGAAGAAATCGCGAATCTTTTCGAAAAGAATAAAAATAATATTTTCGATTTTTCAAATAATCCTGAAAAACTTATAAAAAGAACAAAACACGATATCGATTTATATTTAAAGTTTGGGATGAAAAAAATAACAACTTTTATAAGCGGCATTTTTCAATTATGAAATTAAAAAAAGGAAACATAGTCGAATTGTCAATATCTTCTCTCGCGTTCGAAGGAAAAGGAATAGCTAAAATTAATGTCGAAAATAAAAACAACTATGTTATTTTTGTCGAAGGAGCTTATCCGGGAGATTATGTAAAAGCTCAATTAACTAAAATAAAAAGCTCTTACGCGGAAAGCAAAATAAAAGAAATAATAAAAGCGTCGGAAAATAGAGTTCAACCTAAATGCAAATATTTTAATTTATGCGGAGGTTGCAAACTTCAAGATTTATCTTATGAAAAGCAATTGGAATACAAACAAATGCAAGTAAAAGACGCTCTTGAAAGAATAGGCAACCAAAAAAATTTTGAATTACATACAATTATAGGAGCAGACGATCAGTATTATTATCGAAATAAAATGGAATATTCTTTTTTAGACAAAAAATGGCTCGACGCGGAAGATTTAAGTAGCGGCAAACCTAACGATAATTTCGCGGTAGGTTTGCATATCCCAGGCTTTTATGATAAGGTCTTAGATATCGACGAATGTCATTTGCAAAAACCAATAAGCGCGGAGATTTTAAATTTTACCAGAAGCTACTTTAAAGAGAAAAAGATTTCATGTTTTTCTCCAAAAACAAAAGAAGGTTATTTAAGGCACCTTGTCGTTAAAACCTCTTTTTACTTTCCAGAACAAACCTTAGTTAATATCGTCGTATCTTATAAAAACGAAGTTTTATTGAAAGAATATGCGTCGGCTTTAATTGAAAAATTTCAGCAAATAACGACAATAGTATGCAATATAAATACTAAAATTTCTCAAACTTCGATAAGCGAAGAAGAAATTATATTATATGGGAAAGGTTATATTGTCGATAAAATCGGAGGTTACATTTTTAGAATCAGCGCAAATTCCTTTTTTCAAAACAATACAAAACAAGCCGAGCGTTTGTATCAAACAGCTTTAGATTTCGCCGAATTAAAAGGCAACGAAACTATTCTGGATTTATATTCGGGCATTGGGACAATCTCATTATTTTTTTCTAAAGAAAGCAAAAAAGTAATTGGTTTAGAAGGCATACCTCAAGCAATCGAAGACGCAATTTATAACGCGAAGACAAATGATGTTAGCAATTGCGAATTTTATGAGTTTAATTTGTACGATAGATTTGCTAAATGCGATTTTATAAAAAAAAATAATCCGGATATTATCATTTTAGATCCTCCGCGAGCCGGTCTTCATCCAAATAATATTAAAGATATTCTGAATATCAATCCGATAAAAATTGTTTATGTTAGCTGCAATCCGACAACTCAAGCTCGCGATATTAAAGCTTTATGCGACGGCGGATATAAACTTATAAAGGCTCGCCCAGTAGATATGTTTCCAAACACTTGGCATATCGAAAACGTCTGCTTGCTTACAAAAGGCATATGAATTACAATTGAAAAAAATTTAATTTCTTGAGTTAATTTATTTCGTTTTAAAAAAATATTAACATTAAAAATCAGCAACAAATAAGATAGCGATATCAGTAAATGAATATTTTTCACATCCGATATGCTCTGTTAGTTCGGCATCAAACTTTTCTTCAAGCGACGCTTTAATTATTTTCTTTATTGCTTCATTTTCTTCTATCAAGACTTGATAGGTTCTATCTTTTTTAGTTATGCCTTAATCTGTTCGAATATTTCATATGATAGTTATAAATGTAAATCTGCTTTTTTTCAACTCTTGAGATTGTTATTTATAATAATTTACTAAGGTTTTCTAGAAGATTTGTTAGTAAGGATAAGTTAATCATTTTACTTCTATTTAGCTTTGGTTTTAAATTTCATAAAATGCCGACAGTATTACGGAAATAATATATAAAACTATTAACTAATTGTGCTAAGGCGGAAATCTTCTTCATCTGCATTTAGATCAGCATTCTCATTTTTTACTAACTTTATCGATTATTATGATTTTAAATTCCAATTTTTATTTTTTTTGTTTTTCTAATTCTTCAATATTTTCTTCCTCGCAGCATTTAATACAATCTTGCATTTCAGCTAATTCATCATACATAATTTCTTCCATTTGCTGCATCTCAGCTAATTCATTATCCATAATTTCCTCTACTTCCATAAATTCAGTTAATTAATAATTCATAGTATTTTCAAGTTCAGATATATTTCTCTCCATTTCAATTTTTATAAATGCGAAATATTTCCCTTTTGTAGGTTATTTCCCGCATTATTATTTGAATTGACGGATTCTAAGTTTTTATTTTCCATGATTTTTCTTCTTTTTTTATTTGTAAATATTTAACTATTAAGTTCTAAATGAACTTTTTATCTTTTTCGCTAAATACAAATTTTTGGCCCTTTAAATGTTTTGGTCGAGCGCCCGCGGCAAGATTAAAATAAAGATTCTTAAAGCTAACTATAACTATATTTGACGTTTTTTTATCTCTATATAAATAAACTATTGCATCGCAACCTTTGCAAATAATTTGTTTTTATTTTCCAGATGATACAATATCTCTTGCAGAAAATTCTTCGCCATCTTTTGTTATAGAACTTAATTTAGTATCTCCTTAGAATATTAAATTATCGTTTAACCCTTCATAAGAAAAATAATTGCTTACAAAAGCTTTTTTAAAAAATAATAACCGGCTGTTCGAGAGAATTCAAGAATATTAGCATCTTTATAATTTTTGCTAAAAGGAGACAAAATATACATCTTAAGAGCTAATTCTTCAGCCATAACTTCTAAAGAAATAATAGGATCAAAGATTATATGCTTAACCACTTCCCTATTTTCCTTTGCATTTAATTCTTCTATTTCTTAAGCCCAACAGTTAAATTTAACAATTTTTTTCGCAAGATAAATGCCGTTTCGCTAAGCTGCATAGCATTTATCTTTTATTCTTCTAAATTCATTTCCGCAAATTCTTTTACGTCCTCTTTTCAGAAGAATATTTGATTCAAACTCTTTTTTATTACAAATTTAAAATAACTTTTTAATGATTAATTATATATCATTGTTTGAACTAATTATAATAGTAAATTACTGTTTCAGGAAATCTGCCCCACAAGATTTTTTGATGTTTAAAATTATGTTTTATATAAAAAAAGCTTCCCTTTTCAGACAGCTCATTATAATTCACTCGACAGGTTTTATAATTATTCCCTTATGTTTCTGCCCATTGACTTTAATGCAAATCGGTTTTTCAAATGAAATTAGTTTCACGTAGTTCTTTTCAATTCTCGGCTTTTGACTTTGCAGCCATTTCCAATCAATCATACATGAGTTTCCGTTTTTGAAATTAACTGTAAAATAAAAAATGTTAAAAGAAGTAATATTCTGAAAAAAATGAGAACCTTGGGACGGTTCGACATTGAAATCTTTAAAGCCAGACTCTACTATAGCGGCGGCTCCGCAAATTTGTTCCCAATTAGTTGGGATTCCCAACCATGGATCAAGCGTGCCCCAACGTCCCATTCCAATCAATAAATAAGGACGATTTTCATTAAGCAAAATAGAGTTAAGCTCGCTTACTTCTTCGGCTACAACTCGCGACTTGCCCCTTTCAAATTTTTCAATATCTACAAAAACAATATCTTTTATTTCATTCGATATTCCATGCCCTAAAACTTTATCGCTTCTACAGATTAATTGATTGTCAGCAATATTATCTACTTCTAACTCTTCAATTTCACGAGACAAAACAAGAGGCCTCATTTGCAATAAAGCAAATTCTTTTGGTTGTCCCGGAGGGACAATCAAATTTGCCGCAAACTCAATTTCAATTTGAGAGCCCATTCCCCAAACTCCAACATCTAGCAAAAGGCTCAAAATATCCGCTAAAGGGAAAACATTGTGTTTTAATATAGGAGCAAATGTTATAATTCTCATACCATCGCGAGATACTCCGTCATATATTGCGTTATTATCCGGAGAATAAGTAGAAGCGAAATAATGAAAGTATTGATCTTTTAAAGCTCTGTCAATTTTAAAGTTGTCGATTAAACAATCATGCGTTTCATTTTTATTCAGAGCTAAAGATTTTGTCATATTTAAAGCGAAAAAGTCTTGTTGAGAATTTCGCAAAGTTTCTTTTACAGAATAAAATTGAGTCAAACTTTGAGGATGTTTTGGAGAAAATCTTATCGCATTTCCGCCGTCGACCACATACTTGCCAAGCCCATAACCAACAAGAGCGATTCCATCTTTAGCTTTCTGCGGAGGTATAGGATAAAAATTATAAGATTTCGCAACGCCGGCAAAATCTGGATAAAAGATATCTCCTCTTCTAGAGCCAACCATCCTTTGAATCACAACCGCCATTTTTTCTTCTTCGAGTCTATATGGAGTTATTTTTATGTAATTTTTCGCATTTCTAAAAAACGTAGAGGCATAAACGCTTTTGACGGTTTGCAACAATTCTTGCAATCGCGTTTCTAAATCTTCGGAACTATTCGGAATCATATAAGTTTGATAAACTCCGGCAAAAGGCTGATATTGAGAATCTTCAAGCAAACTTGAAGATCTAACCGCAAGAGGATCTTTTATTATAGTCAAAAAATCTCTTAACTTTTCGATCACATCTTCTGGAAATTTTGGAGCATCGATAAATCGTTTTAATATTTTCAAATCGTCGTTTTCATTCATCGCAAAAGATTCAAGTTGATTTTGCTCAATAAAATCGTCAAAGACGTCTGTTCCAATAACAACAGCGCTTGGAATAAAAATTTTAACTCCGGGGAATCTATCGCTTATGCCGTAGTTATTTATTAAGCCGTTAGCAAACCCTAATCCTCTGGCTTTGCCGCCAAGAGAACCTCCTCCAATTCTTGCAAAGGTATTATTTGGATCGAAAGTTTCTTTTTCAAAGTCTAAAATAATGCCCTTCTTTGTAAGATTGCGGTAATTTTCAATTGAATTGACCAATTCTTTTCTTAAATCTTCAAGCGTAGCAAAGTCCTCTACTTTTTTTGGTCTCAATTTATGAGCAAGCCAAAATTCAGTACGAGCTTTAAGCCAATTTGAAAAATGATTTCGCTCGGCATGATACTTAATGCTTTCAATTGGAACGACTCTCAATTGCTCTTCGAGCGTCTTTAAATCGACGGCTCTGCCAACTTCAAATCCATCAGGCGTTTTAAACACAAAATCGCCAAAGCCAAAATTATTCAACATAAACTCTCTCAGTTCATGCAATAGGCGCGGCGAATTTTTATGCAAGAATGCCACGCCAATTTTTCGAGCATCTTCGGCATGTTCTAAGTTGCTTGATTGTAAAAGAATCGGTATGTCTTCTTGAGCTTCTTTTACCTTTTTTGCAAATTCTAATCCCGCTTTTGGCTCTCTTACGCCATTTTTTTTAAAATTTATATCGGATATTATTCCCAAAACGTAATCTTTATATTTTTCAAAATAATCCCAAGCTTGCTCATAGGTGGCGCTAAGCAAAATTTTCGGACGAGCTCTCATTCTTAAAAATTTATGAGATAAATTTACCGATTCAGAAATTAATCTTTGCGATTGTTTTAAGATTTCCGTATAAATCATAGGCAAATAAGACGAATAAAAAAGCACGTTGTCTTCGATTAGAATTATGACTTGAACGCCGATTGTTTCAACGTCGTTTTGAACGTTATATTTATCTTCAATGTATTTAACAATACCAAGCAATAACCTATAATCCCCTTGCCAGATAAAAACATTATCAATTACGCTTGAATCTTGAAGCGATTGAAATTCTTTTCGTTCTTTATTGTCGAAAGCAAGCAAAACAATAGGCTTGTCTATTCCAGCTTTGCGAACCATTTTTGCAAATTCGATAGGATGTATATCTTGAATATGCAGCGTACATAAAATCAAATCGTATCTGTCGTCGCTTAATGCTAATTCGACAGCGTCGGCTCCGCTGGAAACGTGGGTTATGTCAGGCGTGTGATTTAAATTCAAGCCAAGGTATTCTTGACGTATTAAATCATATAATCTCCCATCTTCCTCAAATATATAAGAATCATATAAACTCGACACTAACAAAATTTCTCGCACCTTAAATTTCATTAATTTTTGAAATTTTTGTATGCGATTGATAAAAGAATTGTCTAACTCGCTAATTTTGCTTTTAATCATATGCTCCCTTGCGCTTCTTTTAAACTTTAAATTAATAAATCTTTTTTTAATTCAAAACTTTTTTTGAATAAAAATAACATAGAAATGCTACTATAATTTCCGAAAATAAAAAAGAAATCGCGGAGGCAATTGCCCCATAATAACGCGTAAAAATCGAAGCGAATATAATATTAAAAATCGCGGCTGTTAATGTAGCTTTTAAAAATAAATCGTTTCTGCCAACAGCCAAAAGGATTTGAATTCCGAAAATATTGCTAATAGAAATTATAAACGGAGCAAATGCTATGATCTTTAGCGGTAAAACGCTTTTGAAAAATTGCGAGCCTAATACTAAATTGCATATACTAGAAGAAAATATAAATACTAATAAGCAAAGTAAAAACATAATAGCCCATAGTCTCATTTTCAATTTTTCAACTAAATCAATCCCCTTTTTTTTGTCGCGAGAAAACAGATATGCGGCTCTGGGAAATATTGCGCTCGAGACCGGAACTAAGAATCCTTGAATACCTGCTCTAATTTTATCGGCGGCAGTAAAATATCCTACTTCTTCTTTAGTGGAAAAAAATCCAAGTATTACGGCGTTGCTTGCCGTATATAAGTTAATAGTTGCAGCGTTAACAAAATATCTAGCTCCATCTTTAAGCAATTCAAATGTAAATTTAAAAGATGGCATTAGCGGCTTTATATTATTTAATTTTAAAGTAATCAGAAAACTTATAGCTCCTAAAATAAAATTTGAAAACGAATTTATAAAGACAAACTCGACATAATCTTCTCGTCTTTTTACAAAAAAAAAGATTAAAACAACCGAGCATGCTCTTATTAAAAAAGATAGAAAAAAATAATTTTTTATTTTTTCAATTCCCTGAAAAAAATAATAACAATTGAATACGCTTCCTAACACGCTAAAGTATGCGACTAAAAAAAGGAGACTTTCGTTTCTAAAATCGCTCATAAAAATTATCAGCAAACCAAAAACTATCGTACATATTCCAAATAAAAAAATTTTTGCCATCAAAGAGCCAAAAAGAATTTTGCTCAAATAATCTTTGTCGTCTCTGTAAATTGAAACAAGTCGCATCGAAGAAAAATTAAAGCCAAAATCCGTTATCAAAGAAAAATATAAAGCGATTGCAACCGCATAATTAGCCAATCCGTAATTTTTTGGACCTAAAATTTGAGCGACGTATGGAAAATAAATAAAAGGCAGGATTTGATTAACGAATTGATTTAATGTCAAATAAGAAAAATTGCTGAACAGTTTTTTATCTTTAAAAGCTAAATTAAACTGGTTTTTTACAAAGTTATTAAATCTTTTCAAAAAAAACATATAAAAAGGAAAGGCAGCCTAAAAATGCCGCCTGAAAAAATTTGTTTTATTGAATGAAATTTTTGATTTAATAAATTTAAATAAAATTATCGTAGAAAAATATTTCTTCAAATTCTCTTTCATCTTCAATATCGCCCACGCAATGGGAACATTTTTCGACTTTGTAAACTATAATTTTTTCGTTCGGCTCAGGCTTGATAAAATTTAAAACCGTCTGACAAGAACCGCATACAACAACATGATTATTTTCAGCTTTTTTTCTGCAAATTGGACACAATAAACCTAATTCTCCTAATCCCACATTTTCGTCGATGGTAAATAATCTTGAGCAATTAACATTATTGCATTTAACAAAATGACCTCTTAAACTTTCCACCTTAAAAACCTCCAATTTCAAAATAAGAGAGAATATTTAAATTATTTTATATATTTTTAATTTAAATTTTATCAAATTTATTCAAAGGAAATTCAATAGTCAACGATTAAATTTATGCAAAAAAAATAGGAGCAACAATGGAAAGATTATCAAGCTTTAAAGCATATGATATTAGAGGAAAAGTTCCTCAAGAATTAAACGTCGATTTAGCTTACAAAATCGGAATGGCTTTTGTAAAAAAATTTGATTGCAAAACAATCGTTGTAGGAAAAGACGTAAGAAAAACTTCTAAAGAAATTGCCGACGCCGCAATAAAAGGAATCACGGAAGCTGGATGCGACGCAATAGACATAGGTTTATGCGGCACCGAAATGGTTTACTTCGCAACTCCACATTATAACGCAGACGGCGGAATAATGATAACCGCAAGCCATAATCCGCCGGAATATAACGGCATGAAGTTCGTCAAAAGAAATTCTGTTCCAGTTGGATATGAATCGGGCTTAAGCGATATCGAACAAATGATTTTATCAAATGAATATTTGCATAAATCTGATCGCCATGGATCTATAATACAAAAAAACGCAATGCCAGACTTTATTGAAAACTTAAAAAAATTCTACGATAAAAGTAAAATTAAGCCGTTAAAAGTTGTCGTAAACGCCGGCAATGGATGCGTCGGTCCTGCTTTAGACGCAATCGAATGCGATTTGCCTATAAAAATGATTAAAGTTTTTCACCAGCCCGACGGAAATTTTCCAAACGGCGTTCCCAATCCTATGCTAGAAGAAAATCGAAAGCCTACTATCGAAGCTATAAAAAATAACAATGCAGATTTAGGCGTCGCCTGGGATGGAGATTATGACAGATGTTTTTTCTTTGACGAAAAGGGAAACTTTATCGAAGGTTATTACATAGTCGGTTTGCTCGCAAAATCGATCTTAAAAAAACATCCCGGCGAAAAAATTATTTACGATCCTCGATTAATTTGGAATACGATCGAAATAGTCAAGAAAAACAATGGCATTCCAGTTATGTCAAAAAGCGGTCACGCTTATATAAAACAAAAAATGAGAGAAGTTAACGCAATCTATGGCGGCGAAATGTCAGCTCATCATTATTTCAGAGACAACTCTTTTTCCGACAGCGGGATGATTCCATTTTTACTAATTCTTCAGCTTATAAGCGAAGAAAACAAATCTCTATCTCAATTAGTCGATGAAATGATTAAAGCTTATCCATGCTCCGGAGAAATTAATACTACTTTAGACAATCCCAAACCAAAAATTGAAGAACTCGAAAAAATTTATTCCAATGGCAAAATCGATAAAATCGACGGTTTGAGTGTGGAATTTGAAAATTGGCGTTTTAATATCAGAATGTCTAATACCGAACCAATATTAAGACTAAATGTTGAAACGAAAGGCAACGTTGAATTGCTAAAACAAAAGACTGAAGAATTGCTTAAAATTATTAGAAGCTAAATTATCTTAAATAAACAGATAAAATAGCTTTATTAATAAATAATTCATTAAAATTCTGCTCGCGACTATAATTGTCGCGAGTTTTACAAATTTAAATTGTAATCAAATGAATTCGTTTGATTCGAAATTATTTTGGCTAAAAAACAAACCTATTGCTCATCGCGGATTGCATGATGGAAATAAAAAAATTATAGAAAATTCAATTAGCTCAATTCGCGAAGCAATCAATAAAAATTTGCCTATTGAAATTGATTTACAACTCTCAAAAGACGATATCGCAGTTTTTCATGATTCTAATTTGGAAAGATTATGCGGAATTAAAATTGATATAAAAAAAATTTCAAAAAAAGATTTCAACCGCTTTAAATTGCTTGATTCTAACGATACTATACTTTCATTAGAAGAAGTTCTTGAAGAAGCGCAAGGAAAAGTTCCGTTATTAATTGAAATAAAAAATTTTTCCCTCTCAAAAAAAATTGAAAAGAAGTTGATTAAAGTTTTATCAGCATACAAAGGCGAGTTCGCAATTCAATCGTTTAATCCATTTTCAATTAATTTTATAAAAGAACAAAAACCAGATTGGATTTGCGGTCAACTTATTGGAAAAGTAGAATATATAGAAACTTTATTCCCATTAAATTATATAATTTATTTTTACGAAAAATATAACGCTCGAAATTTAGATTTTTGCGCGATTGACATAAACGCTCTAAATGAAAAAATCCTCGCAACAATGAAAAAAAATAATTTGCTAATACTAGCATGGACGATAAAAAATAAAGAACAACTTCAAAAAGCTCAAAAATTCGCGGACAATATTATTTTTGAAAATATCGAAATATTAAAGATATAATAACCATTGTTTTATTAGTTTGTTAAATAACATAATTATTTAAACGACAAAAAATTAAAATTCAAACTTGAACCATCATTTGAAAATATATAAAGATTAATATTTTTAAAATAATTTATAATAACAATTCGTTTTTTTACTTAAAATAACTTTAATATCTATAATTCTTCTCTTCTATAAATTTTCTCCGCTTGTGGAAGCCGCCTCTTTTTTTATAGTTTTATATTAAAAATTTTTTTATATTTATTACTGAAACCTACAAAAGAAAGAGGCATGGGTATGAAGAAAATTCTTTTTCCTTTGTTGTTATTTTTTTCATTTATATCAATTAACTCTCAAGTTATAACGTGGACGCCGCAATTTGCTACCGCTAATGATTCAATTACCGTTATATTCGACGCTACAAAAGGGACAGGCGGGCTTGCAGGCTATACTGGGGACGTTTACGCTCATACAGGCGTAATAACAAATTTAAGTTCTAGCGGAAACGACTGGCGGTATGTAAAAACTACTTGGGGACAAAACACGCCTGAAACAAAATTAGAAAGAATTGGAACTAATTTATATCGTTTCAAAATAAAACCTAACGTAAGGATTTTCTATGGAGTCCCTTCCAATGAAACAATTCTAAAAGTCGCTTTTGTTTTTAGAAGCGCCGCTCCGCCTTATAAAGAAGGCAAAGACGACGGCGGAAAAGATATCTTTCTGCCTTTGTTTCAGGGCGGCGTTTCTATTCAAATTCTATCTCCATCGACATATCCAACTTTTCATAACTTAAACGACGCTTACTTAATCAAAGCAAAAACTTCTTATTCGGATACTATAAAATTATATGTAAATAATCAATTAACAGCCGTTTCTATTTTTGATTCAATTGTTTCTCAAATTACTTTAACAAAACAAGGAAGAAATGACTTTAAAATACGAGTTATTTATCAAGGTCAGACAAAAGATACTAATTTTTATTGCATAGTAAAAAAAGATCCTCAAGTTTTATCTCAACCTCAAAATACAGTCGATGGAATTAATTATAATCCATCGAATAATTCCGTCACATTTGTATTAAGAGCGCCAAATAAAACTTACGCGTACATAGTTGGCGATTTTTCAAATTGGGAAGTTAAAGACGAATATCAACTTAATAAAACCCCGGATAATTTAAAACTCTGGATTACGCTTTCTAATTTAGATCCAAATTATGAATATGGTTTTCAATATTTTGTAATTGATCCTAATAAAGTTATAAGAATTCCAGATCCATACTGCGAAAAAGTTTTAGTTGAAGGAGAAGATCAGGAAATTATTCAATTAGGTCATTATCCTAACTTGAAACAATATCCAACCGGCAAAACAACAAAAACTGTCGGGATATTCCAAATCAATAGACCGCAATATCAATGGACAGCGACAAATTACCAGAGACCCCCAAAAGAAAAGTTAATTATATACGAATTGCTGATTAGAGATTTTATAAATCCTCCTACTTATTCCGCTTTGATTGACACGTTAAATTATTTGCAAAGATTAGGCGTAAACGCAATTGAACTATTGCCAATTACCGAATACGAAGGCAATAAAAGTTGGGGCTACAATCCATTTATGATGTTTGCAGTAGATAAATTTTATGGGCCAGCCAACGAATTAAAAAGATTTATCGACGAATGCCATAAAAGAAACATCGCGGTAATATTCGATATTGTCGTAAATCATCAATTTGGACGCTCTCCTTTAGTTATGTTATATAACGAAGGAGATTATGGCAATCCTACATCGGATAATCCTTGGTTTAACGTCGTTCCAAAACATCCCTTTAACGTCGGTTATGATTTAAATCATGAAAGCGCGCATACTCAATATTGGGTCGATAGAATATTAGAATATTGGCTGACAGAATTTAAATTCGACGGTTATAGATTCGATCTATCAAAAGGAATAACTCAAAAATATACCGGAAGCGATGTCGAAGCCTGGGGACAGTACGACGCTGGCAGAATTGCGCTTCTAAAACGATATGCCGATAAAATCTGGAGCGTTGATCCTACAGCTTATGTTATTTTAGAGCACTTCGCTGAAAATAACGAAGAAAAAGAACTCGCCAGCTACAGAGCAAACGAAGGCAAAGGAATAATGCTCTGGGGAAAAGGTACTTACGAGTATAACGAAGCTACTATGGGGTGGACAACTAATTCCAATTTCAGTCATATTTATTATGCTAATAGAGGTTGGGATTATAGACATTTAGTAGGATTTATGGAAAGCCACGATGAAGAAAGATTAATGTATAAAAATTTGAAATGGGGAAATTCTAATGCATCTATTGGATATAATGTTAAAGATACCGCGACAGCTTTGCAAAGAATGAAACTTGCCAGCGCATTCTTCTACACTATACCTGGCCCAAAAATGTTATGGCAATTTGGCGAATTAGGATATGATTATAGCATAGAATATAACGGTAGAACCGGAGAAAAACCCATAAGGTGGGATTATTACCAAGACGCTCGAAGAAAAAGATTATTCAAAGTGACTTCAAATCTAATTCAATTAAAGAAAAATTATAACGTTTTTAACGCTCCATTTTCTTTCCAATATGATTTTGGTTATCCGGTAAAATGGCTTAAAGCCTCCGATAATACCGTTAAAGTATATATCATTGGAAACTTCGACGTAATATCGTATACTTTTAACGCTTATTTTGATCAAACAGGCTGGTGGTATAATCATTTTGCATTAGACTCCATCTATATTGACAATACATCTTCTCCATATCAAATTCAAGTCAAACCCGGCGAATTGTATTTCTTTACGTCAAAAAAACTTTATCCGCAACCAGAACCTGACGCAATTTTAAATATTAAAAACGAAGAAATTTCATTAAATGGCTTAACTTACTATCTTGAACAAAATTATCCAAATCCTTTTAATCCCAAAACTATTATAAAATTTACTTTGCCTAATAACGAAAATGTTAAATTGAGAATTTACGATTCCTTAGGCAGATTAATAAAAGAGCTTTTTAACGATTACTTGCCAGCTGGAATATACGAATTCGAATGGAACGGAACAGACAATAATAATAAAGAAGTTGGAAGCGGAGTATATTTCTACAAGTTAGAATCGTCCAATTTCAGTCAAGTTAAAAAAATGACCCTCTTAAAATAAAATACAATACAATTAAAAGCTTCAAAGCCGCGACGAAGTACCGCGGCTTTTTTTAATAAAATAATTTTTACTTTTTTCCAATCAATTTTTTTCATGATCATTAATTTAAATGAAATTTTAATCTTTTTGTTTTTTTAATATCAAGTAACCGCTTAGTAATTTGATTTATTGAAAATTTATTTTATATTATATAAAAAAAGAAACTTAATTTGTAAATAAATTTTAAATAAAAGGAGAGCGCAAAATGGAAAAAAAGATTAAAGTCATTTATGCCGAAGACGATGCTCTTACGGCGGAAGTTATGATTTACAAAATGAAAAAAGCCGGTTTTGAGGTTATTTACTTCTCAGACGGCGAAGGCGTTTTTGAGGCTATTTTGAATGAAAAGCCCAACGTAATTCTTCTTGATCTTATGCTTCCCAAAAAAAGCGGTTATAGTATTCTAAAAGACATCAAATCTCATCCAGAGCTTTCAAATATTCCGGTTATTATTTTCTCGGCTCTTGATCATACTAAAGAATATACTTCTCTGGCTTATCATTACGCAGATTATATTTTAAAACCCTGCAGCCCTGACGTTATTGTCCCACGAATCTTAAACGCAGTTCAATAAAAAAGGTCGTCTTTTAACGACGACCTTGATAAAAAGTAACTTTAATTTAATTAATTTTTTTAAGACAAATTCTAAAGTTAAAAAATGTCCTAATTTACAATTATTTCGCATAAAGCTAAGATATTATTGTAATAAGGTAATTTAGCAATTCTTTTTAAATCCTCTAATTCTTCATATTTATAAACATATTTATAAATTTTGCTTTCTAAAAATAGGTCTAAATATTTTGCAAAATTTTTCTTTTTTTTAGGATATTTAACAATTTCATATTCGCTTATATTAGCTAAATTAGCTGCTTTTGCGATAGCTTTATCCAAATCTCCTATCTCGTCGGCCAATTTTATTTCTAACGCTTTGCGAGCGGAATATATTCTTCCTTCCGCTAAATTTATCAAATCTTTTTTATCGATTCCTCGACCCTCAGAGACGCGAGTTAAAAACAAATCGTAAGTTTCTTCTATTTGTTTTTGGATAATTTTTTTCTCATCGTCGCTTAATTTTCTGTTAACATCCGGCAAATCAGAATATTTATTTGTTTTAACTTGATCGGAAGTAATTCCCAATTTATCGTTCAACAAACCTTGAAAACTTGGCAAAATAGCAAAAACGCCAATAGAACCTGTTAAAGTAAATTCTTCAGAATAAATATAAGAGGCGCCGCAAGCTATATAATATCCGCCAGATGCGGCAATCGCGCCCATTGATGCGACTACAGGTTTTGTTTTTTTCGCAAGTTCTATTTCTCTCCAAATAAGTTCGCTTGCAAGAGCGCTTCCGCCGGGAGAATTCACTCTTAAGACGATAGCTTTTACGCTTTTATCTACTCTTAACATTCTAATAGTCTCAGCCATTTTATACCCGCTAAAGCTATTGTCGTCAAATTCGACGTCGTAAATTTCTCCCTCGGCAAAAACGACGGCAATTTTATTTTTGTCTCCGGCTTTGGTTCTTTTTTCTTTCAAGTAATTGCTATAAAATTCGATATCAATAATTTGTTCATATTCAAAAGTTGACAATTTTTCATGATCTTCTGTTTCAGAAAATTTTTGATTTCTCTCCGAGTAAATTCCCGTCGAATCCTGGAGTTCCTTTAATATCTCATCATAATATTTTTTCCCATCGATAAAGCCAAAAGCAAAAGCTTCTTCGGCGTTAAGAATTGGCTTATTATCGGCTAAATCGAATAAATATGCCAAAGATTTGAATGCAAGACTTGAGTCTCGATAGGAAAAAAGCTCTTTTTTTTGTCCTTTATTTTTAATTTCAACAGCTTTCATAAATTCAGAATATAAAATCTCTTTGTCGAAAACTAAATCTGCGTTAAGATCTAATTTTGCTTCGTCTAAACCTAATTTAATAATAAATGAACGGCTTCGACTTTTAGCAATTTCATATAATATATCAAACCATCTGTCGAAAATAAAATCTGAAAGTTGTCTTCTATTTTCATCGCTCATCGTTTTTTCTGAAAAAGGCTCTACGGCCGATTTATATTTTCCGCATTTAAAGATTTGCGCTTCGACGCCTAATTTGTCCAACAAACCTTTATAATATAGATAAGATATGCTTAAACCTTTCCATTCAATTTTGCCCGCCGGATTAAGATAAACTTTATTTGCTATCGACGCTAAGTAATATGCTTTTAACGAATAATATTCGGAATATGCGACAATAAATTTTCCAGATTCTTTAAATTTTTTAAGCTTTTTTCTGATAGCTGTCAAAGCTGCAAACGAAGAAGGAACAAAATCTGGATTGATAAAAATGCCTTTAATTTTTTCGTCTTTTTTAGCATTCTCAATCGATTCTAAAATATCAAATAAACTAGCTTTTTTTGCGACGCCTAAATCAAAAAGCTCTTCAATCTCTTCTAAATCTTCATTTTTATTTTCTTTATAAACATAATCGGGCGTAAGCCTCAATATAGAATTTCGATTAATAGAATAAGTTTTTTTTTCGCTAAAAGTTGAAAATATGTAAATCAATATCGCAAATAAAATTATTACGGATAGAATAGCCGCAAAGAATGCCGATAAAAGGTTTTTTAAAAACGTTTTCATATAATTTTTTTTTTTTTCTAAAAATAATTATATTGCTAAAAAAAAAGAAATAAAATGTCTCCTAAAGAAATTCTTCGTTCTGTTAAAATTATTTACTACTTTATGCTCATAAGCCCAGCAGTATTGCTTTTTTTTTTTATTTCTTTCTCCCGCGGAAAAAATAATCAAGGACAATCTTATTTCAGTCTTATATATTGGAGTTCTTCTTATTGCGATAATTCCAATTCTTTTTGTCGCAAATTGGTTTATTAATAAAAAAATTGAAAAAATTATTTCTGAAAAATTTTTACGAATTAAACTAATAGAATATATAAAGATAAAAACGCTCGAATACGCTCTTTATGAGATGACATTGATTTTCGCCGCATTGTCTTTTTTGATCGTCGAATCTTTTGCATTGCAAATTATTTTTGCAATTTTATACATTTTCTTTTTTATCAAAAGACCCAGCGTTGAAAAAATAGCCGAAGACTTGAAGCTTAACAGCGAAGAATTAAGAGAATTGCAATAATTCAAATTAAAAAAAATAGCTAATATTTCAGAATAACTCTTTTTAGCCAAAATTTTTTATTCTAAATCTCTTTAAAATTTCTTTTAGCGATAATATTTAAATTTAAACACGCCATCTTATAAAAAATTAGTTTTATTATTTTTTTTAGAGCAGTTTAATGAAGTAATAAGCTCATTATAATTTTTTTAAATTTGATAAAAAACTATATAAAAGCGAAAGAAATTTAATTTCTTGAAAAAAAAAAGATTTTTAATTAAATTAGTTAACTATATATAAAAAATAAGGTCAATTTATGAAAAGAACATATCAACCGCATAATCGCAAAAGAAAGAATACGCACGGATTCAGAAGAAGAATGTCTACAAAAAATGGAAGAAAAGTATTAGCTCGTCGTAGAGCTAAAGGAAGATGGAAATTAACCGTAAGCGACGAAAAGAAATAAAGTGAAAAAATTCGGCATAAAAAAAGCCGAAAAACTTAAAAATAAAAAAGACTTTCTTTTGCTTTTTACAAAAGGCAAAAAATTATACTCGAGCGACGGGAAAATACAGTGCCTATATCTATTTTTAGATAATGACGTTTTCCCATATGTAAAGTTCGCCATAGGTATACATAAGAAAGCGGGAAAAGCAGTCTGGCGTAATCGAGCTAAAAGGTTAATAAGAGAATCTTATAGGTTAAATATATATCAATTAAAGGAACAGTTAAAGAATAAACGCAAAAGGGTTCTTTTGTTCTTTAAGCTTATTAAACTTAATCAAAATAATTTTAAATTTCTAAAGCTTAAAGACATAGAACCTTCCGTCGTCGAAATAATAAGAAAATTAGAAGGCGAACTTTAATGCTCAGTCGTTTTATGATTTATCTCATCAGGCTTTATCAAAAATTTATTTCTCCGCTTCTGCCCCCAAGCTGTAGGTTTTATCCAAGCTGTTCAGAATACAGCGCCCAAGCTTTTGCAAAATATGGCTTATTAAAAGGTTTTGTCAAAAGCGTATGGAGAATATTAAGATGCAACCCATTTAATAAAGGCGGCTATGATCCTTTAGATTAATCAAAAAATAAAGAGAATCTTATGCAAAAAAACGAATTAATTGCTTTTATACTTATCGGAATAATTCTCGTCGTGTGGATGTATATAAATCAGCCAGTTCCACAACCAACAAAAAAAATTGCAAAAGATACATTAAACTCTTTTGTAGCAAAACAAGATAGCTCTTCTCTGCCAACTTATTCTCAAAACATATCTACTAAAAAAGAAGACAATATTATTGAAAAAAAAACTAACAAGCCTGAACGAATTCTAACAATTGAAACTGAAAAAGCTTATTACGAATTTACGACAAAAGGAGCTAAAATAAAAAAAGTATTTATCAAAGGACATAAAAATTGGTATTCGCTTAAAGACGATAAAGCTCCTTATTATCAAAAATATGTACAACTGATAAAAAACACAAAAGAAGGCGAACTAGGGATTGAATTTTTAACTAACGAAGGCAAATTATTTTCAGACGAAGAATATGACTATAACTTAAATTTTCCTTATGGTTACTATAAAATTAACCCTAAAGATTCTCTATCTTTAATATTTGAATTGAAATTATCAAATGATAAAATTATTCGGAAAATTTTTACTCTCAAAAGCGACAGCTATTTATTAAAAACAAAATTTGAGTTTATAGGTTTAAAGGATTTTATAAATGGATTGAATTATGAACTGGTTTGGAAAAATGGCATAAATAATGTCGAACACAATAGCTACGACGAAGCCACATATTCAAATGCGTCTGTTTACGCAGGAGACGAGCAAATAATAATAGACGAAACGTCTTTTAATAAAAAAGTTAAAAAAGAAATGAACGGAGCTATAGATTGGGTAGCGATTAGAAATAAATACTTCACAATCGCTTTATCTCCAACTGAAAAAAATCCAAATTACGGCGTTTTCATAGAAGGAAAGGTTTATCCTCTTCCTGACGAAGGAAAATATAAAATTTTTAGCGCTCGCATTAAAACGCCAATACAAAAATTTAATAAATTTGACAATCAATTTGATCTATATATTGGACCTATTCAATACGATGAGTTAAAAGTTCATGGCAAAAATTTTGAGAAAATTGTAGATTTTGGCAGCTTCTTTGGATTAAGAATAATTATTAGACCTATATCCGAATATGTATTATTGCCGCTGTTTAAATTTTTAAATTCATTTATCTCTAATTTTGGATTAGTAATAATCATAGTTTCGCTAATTGTCAAGATAGCTTTGCATCCGCTTAGCGCAAGCAGCTTAAAATCGATGAAAAAAATGTCAGCTTTGCAACCAAAAATAAACGAGCTTCGCGAAAAATATAAAGACGATCCTCAAAAAATGAATCAAGAAATGATGAAGCTTTATTCGACTTATGGAATAAATCCTATGGGGGGATGCTTGCCGCTATTGTTGCAAATGCCTATTTTAATAGCTCTGTGGAGTTTGTTTAATATGTCTATTGAAATAAGGCAACAACCTTTTATATTATGGATAACTAATTTATCAGAACCTGACGTTATTTTTAGTCTTCCTTTTAAAATACCTTTGATAAATATTAAAGATATAAGCGGACTGGCGCTTGGATTAGGTATTACAATGTTTATTCAACAAAAAATGAGCGTTAAGGATCCATCTCAACAATCTCTGGTTTATATAATGCCGATAATGTTTACGATTCTTTTTATGAATTTTCCATCTGGCTTAAATCTTTATTATTTTATGTTTAACATTTTTTCTATAGCTCAACAGTACTATATTACAAAATTTGGAAAAGAAGTAGAATTAAAACCTATAGAAAAAAAGAAAAGCGGTTTCTGGCAAAAATTAATGGAAGCCGCCGAAAAAAATGCAGAACTTCAAAGACAAGCTCGCAAGAAAAAAAAGTAATATAGTGAAAAATTGTAATTTATTAAAGGACGTTTGCTTTTTAGCGATTTTAACTTCGGCGTCCTTTAATTTTTTTAGCTTTTCAATTTACCCCCAAAATTCTTTTAGTTTTGAAATTAAAACGATTGAAAAAAAACTTCCATTTGGCTTAAAACAAAATTATCCAGAATATTATCCTGTAATAGCTCTAGCTTTAAGCGGCGGAGGCTCTCGCGGTTTTGCTCACATTGGAGCATTAAAAATTTTATTAAAAGAAAATATTAATTTTTCGCAAATTTATGGCATAAGCATTGGCTCGTTAATTGGGGGCATGTTATCTTGCGGTTATAATATAGACGATATTGATTCAATTCTTACAACTTTTGATTGGGAGCAATTAATCAGTTTAGATTCGGAAACTTCTCGAAAAGATTTATTTTTAGATCAAAAAATTACCGAAGATAGAGTTTTTTTATCTTTTAATTTTGAAGGGTACAAATTAAAAATACCTACTTCTGTCGTAACAGGACAAAAGTTTTCCAATTATCTAAGTTCGTTATTTTTAAATGCTCCTATTAATTTTGAACGCAATTTTGACAATTTGATTTTCAAATACAGAGCTATTGCCACTAATTTATTAGCTGGGAATCCATATTCAATAAATAATCAATCTCTAAGTCTTGCCGTAAGAGCCTCATCGGCAATATCTTTGCTTGTTTCCCCTGTCGAAATCGATTCGCTTATCCTCGTAGACGGCGGAATGACCGGAAACATTCCCGTATCGGAAGCCAAAAAATACTCAGACTATGTTATTGCCGTCGACGCAACGACGCCTCTTCTTCCAAAAGAAAAACTAAACCAACCTTTAGCAATAGCCGATCAAATGATTAGCATACCTATAAATATTTTAGCATTACAAGAAGGAGCAAAAGCTGATTGTCTTATAAAACCCGACTTAAAAGATCATCGGAATTCAGAATTTAATAATTTTCCCTTTTTAATATCTCAAGGAGAAAAAGAAGCTCAAAAATTTATTCCAAAAATTCGAAATGACTTATTAAACAAATTTAGACAAAAAGAAA
>Ga0308395_1000157_pt1 | contig 62499 bp, 64 predicted proteins | sample Hotspr20SampleP4_FD_202097 | JGI IMG/M metagenome (GOLD analysis project Ga0308395, IMG submission 202097) | Hot spring phototrophic mat microbial communities from Mushroom Spring, Yellowstone National Park, Wyoming, United States - 20050930_P4 ... | reverse complement strand
CAGAATTGGGAAATATAGCATGGAGCAGATAGTGAAGACTTCTTTACTACTGATCAATCCATCCTCCTTCCGAAGTTGGTTTGCTAAGTGCTGCTATTGTACCCCTTGAGCCCTTAACAGGCTGTATGTCAGCATTATGGCATTGAGTTTATCGAGGTAGAGGAGGCGTACAGCTCGCAGGCAAGCTTCCTAGATGGAGATGGGCTACCTAATTATGGTGAAAAACCCGACGGGTGGAGACCCTCTGGAAAGCGTGTCAAGCGGGGCCTGTACCAAACGGCAAAGGGGTGGTTGGTCAACGCTGAGGCAAATGCTGCCGCCAACCTGCTTAAGAAAGTCAGCAGAACCTTGGGGCTTTGCGTGAAGGAACTGTCTAGAGGCGCTTTGACAACGCCGTTACGGGTTCTTTTGTGGACTGCGTAAGAATCCCCCGCCTTCAGGCGGTGGGAGTGTCAAGACTGCGGTCGCCTCCGTCGATAGTCTCGATGGGCCAGATTGAAGTAATCCTGAGTTGGATGCTGAGGAGTAAATCGGTGGGGATTCACAAGCAATGGCTCAAATAGCCCGCTAAAAGGTTCGGATCCCTGCCCTCTGCTGTCTAAGGAAAGAGCATACAATTGAGGAAGACTAGCCCCGTGATGGACACGTGAACATGCTGAAACGAATCAGTCGAAGCTGCCGGCCCCTGCTGGCCATTGCCCTGGCTTTGATCTTGGCCTTGGCCCCCGTCAGTGCCGTCTGGGCGCGCAGTGGTGGTCGCATTGGCGGTGGCTCTTTCCGCTCTCCGACCTTCTCTGCCCCCCGCTCCGTTGGCCCCCGCTCGGCTCCGGTGTACCCCAGCTATGGAGGGGGGTTCGGCTTTCCCCTGGTGGTGCCCTTTTTCTGGGGTGGTGGTGGCGGCCTGCTGACACTGCTGCTGCTCATCGGGGCAGGTAGCTTTCTGGTGCGCAGCCTGCGCTCGGCTGTTTCCGAAGATGGCGACGAGGGGGTTGCTAACCCGCCAGTAACCCTGGCTCAGGTGAAAGTGGGCCTGCTGGCCAGCGCCCGGCAACTGCAAAAAGACATGAACGCCCTGGCTCTGGAAGCGGATACCCAATCGCCGGAAGGGCTGAGCCAACTCCTGCAAGAGGTCACCCTCGGCTTGATGCGCTACAGCGACTACTGGGCCTATGGCCATGCCCAAGCAGAGAAGCTGCCTCTCTCCCGCGCCGAGTCTCTGTTCTACCAAGCCTCTTTGCAAGAGCGCAGCAAGTTTAGCGCCGAAACCCTCAGCAACCGCAACAACCAAATCCAACAGGTTCCCCAAGCGGTCCTTAAACGCGCTGCTGCCGGGATCCCGGATGTCGGCGAGTATCTGGTCGTTACTCTACTAGTTGCGTATCGCGGCAACTTAGGTACACTACCTGTAGTTAAATCTGCGGCGGATCTGCGGCAGTGCCTGCTGCAGTTGGCCTCCATTCCGGCGGAGCGAATTGTGGCGATCGAAGTGCTGTGGACGCCGCAGTTGGAAGGAGACACCCTGTCGGCAGAGGCGCTGTTGACCGAGTACCCGGAAATGCGGCTCCTGTGAGAGCGCTGGAGTGAGGAGACGGCTGCTGTCGGCTAGGGGTCTCGCCGCCAAGGGAGGTTCTATGTCCGGGTTTGATGCTTCGGCAGACAGGAGCCGTCGTTCTCCTTGGGCTGTATTGCGTTACAAGAGTCAAGCAGATTCCCTGCTGGATGAGCTGCTTGAGGATTTGGAGCACAGCCTTGAAGAAGGGCTGGTGGAAGAGTACCCCTATTGGGGCACGCGCCCGCCGCTGCCTTTGCGGCGCTCTTCTATGGCCTCAGGGATCCTACTGGGTTTGGCCTTGGCGGCCACTCTGGTAGCAGGGCTAGCCTTCTGGACGACCCTGCGCCGCCGGGCGGGAGTCTTTTCTCAGGCCAATTCTCCTTGGCTGAGGGATCCTGTGACTGAGGCCTCCGATTCTCCCAACTCGGATTTCCGGCTGGCCCAGGAACAGGAACCATCTCGGCCCCCAGAGGCGGGAGGTAAAACTCCTCGAGATCCCTCTGAGGAAGTTTCGTCTCAGGAGCCACCTAGGATCACCTTAGCCGAGCCAGAGGCGAAAACAACCCCCGTAAGGCCGCCAGCGGCCACCGCTCCTACCCCTGCAGCGGCAACCAGCGCTTCTCCTCCCTCCCTCAGGTCTGCGCCGGTGCGGATCCCGCCTCAACCGCCGCCGCAGATGAAGCTGGTGGGGTTGATCCACGATCCGGGCGATCCCAAGGCTCTGATTCTGATCGACAACGTGGTGCGACAGGTGCCGGTTGGCCAGGCGGTGAAAGCAGAGTGGCGGGTCACCTCCATCAGCCCCTACGGGGTGAGGGTAAGCAATGGCGCTCAAAGCGTCACCTTGCAATTGGGGTTGTCGCAACGGCTCTAGATATCTCTCTTGACATCTGGAGAGGGATCCCTGTGGAAAGTTGGATCAAATCGAAAAAGGGAGAAGGGGCAGATGCAATTTACCAAGCTGGGGCGAATGAGCCGCTGCAGAGTGGGGTTGGGCTTGGCTTTGGGGTACCTCTGTCTTGGTCTGTTCGCTTGTCGCCGTGCGCTCCCCTCCTCTGGCTCTCCATCGGGGATCCCACCGGCCTACGCCCATCGCCCGCAACTGCAGGGCAAGGCGCTGGTGGAGCTAGAGGTGCAAACTGCTGAGGGAGCGGGCAAGGTGATCTTGGAGATTCACGGGGAGGAGGCGCCCCTCACGGCTGGCCAGTTTGTGGATTTGGTGCAGCGGGGCTTTTACAACGGTCTCACCTTCCATCGAGTGGAGAAAGATCCCCAACCTTTTGTGGTGCAAGGAGGGGATCCGCGGGGAGATGGCACCGGTGGCGCTACCGAGCCGGGCAGCAACCGCCTGCGCACCATCCCTTTGGAGATTCAGGTGCGTGGGGAGCCTCACCCCCGCTACAACACCTTGATTGAGGATCCCATCGCCCTGAGCAAGCTGGCCTTGCCCCATCGCTTGGGCGCGGTGGCCATGGCCCGTTCTAGCCCGCTGGATTCGGCCTCTTCCCAGTTTTACATCGCCCTCTCTGCTCTGCCGATCCTGGATGGGCGCTATGCGGTGTTCGGCTATGTCACCAGTGGCATGGAGTGGGTGGAGCGCCTGCAGGTGGGGGATGTGATCCGCTCGGCGCGGGTGCTGGAAGGAGCGGACTTGCTGCAGGTTCCCGGATCTCCAGATTCAACTGCAAACTAGGGACCTCGGCGGCTTATGATGGGCTGCAGCCAGGATTTGCTTGCTTGGCTGCTTTTTCCGCCTTCATTCTGGCCTTTTGCCTGGGGAGAAGAGATTTTCGTGCTCCTGCCCTCCCCGCCAACGGCACCAATCTGCCCGCGCCCCTTCATGTACCAAGATGCCTTTTCTCCCCTAGACGAGCTGCCACCTCACTCGCCGCCGGAGGTAGATGTGGAGCGGATGCTGCAGCAGTTGCAGGATCCGGATCCCCGTTTGCGGATGCAGGCGGCCCGCGCCTTCTGTGAGATCGAAGAGCCCCGTGCCGTGCCGTCCCTGTTGGCTCTGCTCAGGGATCCCTGCCCATTGGTGCGGGTAGGGGCGGCCTATGCCCTAGGTCGAAATTCGGATCCCTGTGAGGTGGAGCTGCTGATCGACAGCTTGCGCCGGGATTGGAATGGCTATGTGCGCAAAGGGTTGGTGTGGGCCCTGGGCAATGCCTCCGCGGGCCTATCCGGTGTTGCTGGAAGTATTGGCCGGAGATATCACAGCCGTGCGACTGTGGGCGGCCAGCGCCCTCGGACAATTGGCCCAAGCTCAGGTGTTGCCCGGCCCGGCCTTGCAAGAGGTGGCGGCAGCCCTCTGTCGGGGCTTGGCCCACGATCCGGTGGCGGCAGTCCGCGGCAACTGCGCCTGGAGCCTAGGGATCCTAGGGCAACATCTGAAGCCGGCGACGCCCTATACAGCTCTCTATCAAATGCTCACCAAGCAGTTGCTGGCCAGCGCCAGCGGCGACCCTGACTGGGGAGTCCAGGATGATGCGCGACTTGCCCTGCAAAAGCTGGCAGATCCGGATTTGCTGGAAAAACTGGGTAACTTCGACTGACCTGGTCGAGCCCAGGCAGCTCGGCCCCAGAGCAAGCTAGGAGCGACGGCTTCAGCGAACCAGGTCAAGCAGCCAGGCAAAGTAGAAGCGGCTTCGAATGGTTCGGCGTTGTTGCACTTTCCAGCCCCACTCGGCCAGGTGGCCCACCAACGTCGCCTCGCGGTGTTGATAGGCGCGGGTGGTTTTGCTGGGGCCAGGGAAGAACTCCCCTACTTTCTTCAGCAGCGTCAGCCAGGGGGTTTTGGGAGCAAAACTGAAGATCAGGCGAGAGCGGGCCAGGCAAGTTAGGTGGTTGAGCATGCGCAGGGCGTCGGCTTCGGGATAGTGGATCATCACATCCAGGCAGACGACGACATCGTACTCCCCCGTCAGTTCCTCCAAATCCAAAACCTGAAACTGGGGGTTGTCTGTGGATCCCAGCTCCATCTGTTGGCGGCGACGCGCTTCGTTGACCATTTGCTCGGAAATGTCGCTGGCAAACACCTGCGCCCCTCGGGCGGCCAAAGGCAAGCTAAGGCTGCCCACTCCGCAGCCGGCATCGCAAATGCGCAGACCGGAGGGATCCCCCAGCCATTGCAACACCGTCTCGACTGTGCGGGCATGGCCCAGTCGAATATCTTTCTGGACAAAATTGACTTCCTCGTTGCCGTAGATGCGCCGCCAGCGCTCGAAACCGACGGTGTTGAAGTAATTGCGGACAATGGCTTTTTCTTGCATAGAACTTCCAGCTACACGACCTCCTCAGGGGCCTTCCTTGCCGATGCGGATACATTCTACCCCGAAGCCGCTGCCGCCACTCCCAGCGCCTGTCCCATGGCTGTATTAGAATTAACTTGCCTTCACTGGAATAAAACTCGATGACGGAAGCTGAGATTGCCCAGGCGTTGCAGGCTCGCTTGGCCGTCCCTGTCAAGATCGCCGTCAAGCGTCGCCAGGCTCACCTGCACGTTCTCCTCAACCGCTCCCCGCAAACCCAGCTCGACTATCCCCATCTCACCCAACAGGTGCGAGCCGCGCTGGAGGCGTTGGGCCTATCCGGCCTGGAGCAGGTGACGGTCTATGGGCGAGCGTCAGGACATTCCGAATACGAGTGGCAGCAAACCCAGCCGCTGCGGGATCCTCTCTTGAGCGCTGAGGAGACCACGCTCGTGCTGGAAAAGCAAGGCAACCGGCTGCTGCAGGATCTAACGCTGGTTGCTCCCGATTCCGCCGGCCCCCAGCCTGAGCCCAAAGAAAAGGGTCCCGGCCAAAAAGCTGCTGGCAAAGGCGGATCCCCTATTGCCTGGCTGTGGCCGGCAGGAGCAGTGCTGATGGTCGGGATGGCGGTGGCGGTTTTGCTTCTTTTCTTTCTCTAGAAAGCAGTCTGGCTGGGGATCAGGCCGGCTGTGGCGAAGGCCGGGATCCAGACGGGGCCGAGCGAGTCAATGCCGCCCTCTGCAGGGCATCCTGCAGCATCCGCTCCACCAGCTCCGTAAACGTCCAGCCCAGAGCTGCCGCCGCCTCTGGGCAAAGCGAAGTGGGGGTCATCCCGGGCAGGGTGTTCACCTCCAGCACCCAAGGGTTCTCGTCGGCATCCACCCGCAGATCCACCCGCGCCAGACCTTCACATCCCAACACCCGATAGGCCCTTAGCCCTGCCGCCTCGCAGCGGGCCAGCCCTGCCGCGCTGAGGGAACAGGGGATCAAATGCCGTGAGCCGCCGGGGGCGTACTTGGCTTCGTAATCGTAAAAATCTCCCTGGGCAGGGATGATCTCAATGGCCGGGAGAACCTGGCCGGAGAGAATGGAGAGGGTGATCTCCTTGCCGGGAATGTAGCGCTCCAGGAAGACCCGCGAGGAGACCGAGCTGGCCAACGCCAGCCCCTGAGCCAACGACACCTCATCCCGCGCAAGGCTAATCCCCACCGTCGAGCCGCTGTTGCTGGGCTTCACCACCAGCGGGGATCCCAAACGCGCCACACACTCGGCCCAGGAGAGCGGCTGCGCTTCATCCCAGACCAGCCACTCAGGAGTGGGAATCCCTTCGGCCCGAAAGATCTGCTTGGAGACCAGCTTGTCCATGGCCAGAGCGCTGGCCAACGGCCCGGATCCCTGATAGGGCAAGCCCAGCCACTCCAGCATCCCCTGCACCACCCCATCCTCACCGCCGGGGCCATGCAGGGCAATCCAGACGAAGTCGCAGCCTGCCTGCCGTTCCTGCCAAAGGCGCAGCGGCAGATCCTCCTCGGGGTCGATCAACTTCGCCCGATGCCCCAGATCCTCCAGCGCCCGCTTACAGGCTTTGCCCGTTACCAAAGAAACCTGACGTTCTGCCGAACGACCCCCTGCCAAGATAACAATGTTCATGGCTTAACCCCAAAGCACTCCCCACTCCCAGCAACCGGCACCAGGATAGCCGCATTCCCTCACTCTAACCTACGAAGGAGGACGGCGGCGGCGCAAAAACTCGGGAATGTCCAAGCCCCCGGATGCAGGGGGCTCAGGCTCAGGGGGCTGTCGAGGCGGTGGCTCAGAGCCAGAGGCAGTGGTCCTACGCGTCCCCACCCCCCCCTTGTTGGCGACCGAGGCTTTGGATCCAGAAGCGGCAGCCGACCGCGATCCGTCAAAACCGGTGGCGATGACGGTGATGCGCACCTCCCCTTGCATGCGCTCGTCCTGGACGGTGCCGAAGATGATGTTGGCTTCTGGATCCACTGCCTCAGCGATAATCTCAGCGGCTACCGTGACCTCGTGCAACGACAGATCCAGCCCGCCGGTGATGTTGAAGAGCACGCCCTTGGCCCCTTCGATGGAAGTTTCCAAAAGGGGAGAGGAGACGGCGGTAATGGCAGCTTCGCGGGCGCGGGACTTGCCGGATCCCATGCCAATGCCCATCAAGGCAGTGCCGGCATCGGCCATCACGCTGCGCACGTCGGCAAAATCCACGTTGATCATGCCGGGGATGAGGATGATATCCGAAATGCCCTGCACCCCCTGACGCAAGACATCGTCCGCGACGCGAAAAGCCTCGTGCACAGGAGTTTGCTCAGAGATCACCGAGAGCAGCTTGTCGTTGGGGATCACGATCAGGGTATCGACCGCCTCCTGCAGCGCTTGGATCCCTTCTTCGGCCTGCTTGGTGCGCCGCTTGCCCTCAAAGGAAAAAGGCCGCGTCACCACCCCCACCGTCAGGGCACCGCTGGCCTTGGCAATCTGGGCGACGATAGGGGCTCCACCGGTGCCCGTGCCCCCTCCCATGCCGGCGGCAATAAAGACCAAATCTGCCCCTTTGAGAGCCGCTGCAATTTCTTCGCTGGACTCTTCGGCGGCTTTCTGACCAATGGCCGGGTTGCCGCCTGCCCCCAGCCCGCGGGTTAACTTTTGCCCGATTTGCAGGCGGTTCACCGTTGATGTCGAGCACTGCGCAAGGGCCTGAGCATCCGTGTTGATACTCCAAAACTCAACACCCTTGAGGTTGCTGGCCGCCATCCGACTGACCGCGTTGCCACCTCCACCCCCCACGCCCACCACCTTAATTTTCGCGGCATTGCTCAGCATGTTCTCCTCTGGATGAGCCGCTGCCTTGGTCTGGGCTCCGTTTCTTTCATACTCGACCTGAGAGTCCTCCCCCGTGTAGCGCTCACTCCAATGGGAAGGCGTTGACTGAGTTTGCTCCAAGCCTTGCCCAGGACTGGGAGGATGGAAGTCTGACCAATGGTTAGATGGCATGTCAGCCCTCAAGATAGCTTAATTCTGGCAAATATCGAACATGCTAGCTGATTTAATATAAGGCAACTCTCTTCAGATGCCAACGGTGAAGACGTTTGCGGATCTTCTAGCTAGGCGGATGCGGCCCCCAAAAAGAGCCTCATCCGGATAATCTGGGCGCTTTCATGTTTCGTACTTTGCCTATGAATCTTCTCTCGCAGTTAAGCTTCCTCTTTTGTACAAGCGAGGTTCCTATCGAAGGGTACGTATTCCCGAACACCTAGTAGATAGAGCCCAAATTAGGACGAACTGTTGCCCCCAGCGCGCTTCGGTCGGAGCTGAGCTTGCGCTTGCCTAAAAGCTAACTTTGCGTTTTCTTTTCGGAGTATTCGAGAATACTCACCCCTCCCAATTCGAGCCTGGCAGACCAACCGCCAATTTTTGCCGATTTTTAATGCTGAGGTTTGGGTATTCTGCAAACTACCCCACGGCTAAAGCCGAAGGCTTCTGCGCCGAAAGAGCCGGTGGGGGGGTGCCGTCGGGGATCCGCGCCATGGGCTTAGAGCGGCTGCAAATGGATCTCGGCGTTCAGCCGCTGGCACAGGGATCCCCCTGATCCTGCGCCGTCGTCCTGCTGGCCAGGGCCTCTACCACTTCGTCGGAGTTGGCAGTCAGCACCACAACGGGGCGCTCGCAGGCGAGGGGGAAAGCGTGCCAGGTGCCGCGGTGCAGCAGCAGCCCGTGCCCAGGGGGGAAGCGCAGGGCTTGCACTTTGTCTAGGTCGGGGAGGGTTTTGGGGGGAGCCATGACCATGATGAATGGCTCCTGTCCCAAGGCTATAAACACATACGCAGGTGGCGCTCCGGCAGAGCACGGCCGGGTAGCCGGGCAGGATCTTGGCGGTGCGGATGACGGCTTTGCCGGTGTACCAGCAGTCGATCCTAGTTTTTTTCGGGGCAGCCGAAGAAAGGGAGGAGCAGGCAACGGTTTTCTCACCCCAGTCTGAGTCTCTGCGGGCCTTATTCTGGTGAGCTGGGCGAGTTAAACTGCCTCTCGATGATGTGGCAAATTTGCCTGGCAGCGGTGCCGTCGCCGAAGGGGTTTTGAGTCTGGGCCATGCGGGCGTAGGCCTGGGGATCCGTGAGCAATTCTCGGGCCGCCTCCAGGATCTTTTCGGGATGGGCGCCCACCAGGCGGGCGGTGCCGGCAGCAATCGCCTCAGGGCGCTCGGTGGTCTGCCGCAGCACCAGCACCGGTTTGCCCAAAGCTGGCGCCTCTTCTTGAATGCCGCCGGAATCGCTGAGGATGAGAGTGCAGCGCTGCATGGCGCTGACCCAGCAGGGATAGTCCAAGGGCTCGGTAAGAAAAACTCGCTCCCGGGATCCCAACAGGGCCTGCAGGGGCTCTCGCACCGCGGGGTTGGGGTGGAGAGGCAAGAGGAGGGCCGTGTCGGGGAACTCCGCCAAAATCTGCAGCAGAGCCTGGCCGATGGCTATTAAGGGATCCCCCCAGTTTTCCCGCCGGTGCACAGTAACCAACAAAACCCGATAGCGCCCCCAGTCCAAGCCAGGGATGGGGCAGGGGATCCCAAGCGCAGCTACCTGTAGCAGGGCATCGATGACGGTGTTGCCCGTGCAATAGATAGAGCCGATCACGCGGCTTTGCTTCAGGTTATCCACCGCTTGCGGCGTGGGAGCAAAGTGCAGGCTGGCCAACTGAGAAATGAGACGGCGATTGGCCTCTTCGGGAAAAGGGTGGTAGAGATCGTCGGTGCGCAGGCCGGCTTCCACATGGCCTACTGGAATGCGTTGGTAAAAAGCAGCCAGGGCAGCGGCAAAGGCGGTGGTGGTATCGCCCTGCACCAAAACCAGTTGGGGCCGCTGCGCCTGCAAGTAGGGTTCTAGACCCCGCAGGGTGGCTTCGGTGATGTCGGTCAGGCTTTGGCGGGGACGCATGATCTCCAGATCCCGATCCGCCCGTAGGCCGAAGAGCCGCATCACCTGATCCACCATCTCCCGGTGTTGCCCTGTCAGGATCACCTCGGTGCGCAGGTGGGGACTGGCCCGCAGGGCCTGGATTACCGGAGCCAGCTTAATGGCTTCGGGCCGCGTGCCCAAGATCACAGAAACCAGAGGAAGGGAGGTCATAGGCTCAAGGGCATCGGCGCCTGGGGGAAGCGAGCAACTCTGGCCCCGCTCCAGACAGATCGGCCGTCAAATCGGGTTTTGGAAAGGCCCTGACTGGGATCGGAGGCTCCCGCCTGCCTGGTTCTCAAGTTACGGCAGCACAGCCTCTGTAGATGGGGATGTTTCCGGGGCCAACTATAGGCAAAGAGAAACCAGCAGAGGGCGCTCCCCCCGATCTTAACCCCCGATTGCTCTACCTTTTGCTTCGCCGAAGCCAGCCCTGGGCAGGGATCCGGCAAAAAACATCAAAACCAAACAGCGCTGCTCGCTCCCTGCCCACCTCGCCCAAGTGGGCCCAGAGGCTGCCGGGCCGGGGACAGTTACCAGGGCCTCTAGATCCAGCCAAAAGCCTGGAGAGACAGGAATCCGTATCCGCCCTCTTCTACTGCCCTCCAATAGCTTGCCGAGGGCTATGGCTCGCCGAAACAAATTGCGCAGGGGCGGAGAGACTCTTAGCGGCGTTTGATCCGTGGGTATCTTGCATGTCGTTCGATGGTTGCCTCAGAGGGGCTGAGAGCCCAAAGCTGACCCCGAGCCTATATCCAGCCCATCTCATCACAAACGAGGGTAAACACCGTTGCACAACTGGCCACTAGCAGCGATATAAAGGGCGGCTGGCCATGAGCCATGCAAACAGCCGCTGCCAGCGAAGCGCCCACAGCAGCAGAAAAAGTGCGACCTGCCCAGTTGCCTTTGGAGGGTTTGTCAGAGGGATTAAATTTGTTAAACATTTTGACGCAAGCAATGGGGTACAAAAGGGATGATTCACAAGGATTTCGCCTCAGGCTATCACTCTCAGATGAAATTTCGGCGGGATTCAGGACTATTCTCAATACTTCTTCGCTTAGGCTTCAATCTTTCGTAAAATTGCGCTAAGGTATTCGTAGTCGTCCCGCAACAGCGAGCTCAACTGCCGCCCTGCTTGCACCAACCAGTGGCGATCCCGGTTCAAGATCCGGTAAGTCTGACGGATGACAGCGGCCACCAACTCGTCGCTGGGGATCCCGTTGACACGCAGCAGGGTGCGCAAAAACTCAAAAGAGCGGCAAAACTCCCTTACCTCGCTTTCAGAGCAGGGGTAAACTGGCTGGTGGATCTGGGGCGGGCGCGGCGGCAGATACTGATAAACCCGCCCCCCGCCAACGAAGCCGACAATGGCAGCGCGGAAATCGCTGCGCAACATGGCGAAAATCTGGGGTTGCTGCTCCCGCAGTTCCCGGGGGGAGAGGCCCAAGGCCCTGGGACGGTGAACGGTGTCGATGGGAGTGATGGCGGCATAGCAGACCACTCCATAGATCCAGTTGCCGGTCTCCTCGTCTTGCGAGCGGATCCAACTGCCGAGGGCGGGCAGGGGCGGGAAGCTCAGGCGTTCTGGCTCTAGGCACTGGGCCACAAGGGTGGTGGTGTTGGCCTCCACCACTTCTCCCAGGGCAGAGGGGGGTGGGGAGATGGCTTGGGATCGCATCCTTCCTCCGCTTTCTCAAGGCCAATGGCTGGGAGGTCGCTCTGGGGTCGCGGACAGAGGGGGCAAGCGGGAATGGAGGCAGGGCCGCTGCTCAGCTCTCCAAGGGCAGCCCAGAGCCAGGTGAGGAGGGGGGCAGCGGGGGTTCTTCTGCCGGCTCTGTCTGTTGGTAGCGGGCCTGGGCCCGTTGCAAGGCTTCCCGCACCACCGCAAAGCCAGTGCCTCCAGCGCTGAGCCGCGCGGCCACCACCTGGCGGGGATCGATGGCCGCAAAGATATCCTCCTCAAAGGCTCGATGAAAGCTTTTCCACCGCTCCAGGGGCAGATCTTTGAGCAGAATTCCCTCTGCCACACAGGTACGCACGATCTGACCCACCAGATCGTGGGCGGCGCGAAAGGGGATCCCTTTTCGCACCAGATAGTCGGCCACGTCGGTGGCGTTGGAGAAGTCTTCCTGCACCGCGGCCTCCATGCGTTGGGTTTGGAATTGGATCCCTTCCCGCAGCAGGATGGTCATCGCCTCCAAGCAAGCCTTCACAGTATCGACGGTATCGAAGAGCCCCTCTTTGTCCTCTTGCAAATCTTTGTTGTAGGCCAGGGGCAGCCCCTTCAAGGTGACCAGCAGAGCTTGGAGATGGCCGAACACCCGCCCTGTCTTGCCCCGCACCAATTCCAGCACATCGGGATTCTTCTTCTGGGGCATGAGGCTGGAGCCCGTGGCACAGGCATCGGTGAGGGCGACAAAGCCAAACTCCTGGGTGGCCCAGAGGATGAGCTCTTCCGAGAGACGGCTGAGATGCACCAAGATCAGGCTGGCGGCAGCGTGGAACTCCACCAGGTAGTCCCGGTCGCTGACGGTGTCTAGGCTGTTGGCACTGATGCGCTCAAAGCCCAGCAGATGAGCAACCAGTTGCCGGTCGATGGGCAAGGAAGTGCCGGCCAAGGCCCCGGAGCCCAGGGGACAGACGTTGACCTCTTCCCGCACCCGTCCCAACCGTTGCCAGTCCCGCCAGAGCATTTCTTCATAGGCCAAAAGGTGGTGGGCCAAGCTGATGGGCTGGGCCCGCTGCAGGTGGGTGTAGCCGGGCAGGATTGTCTCCACATGCTGGCTGGCCAAGTCCAACAAAACCCCCCGCAGCTCCCAGAGAGCCTGCCGGATGGTGTCGATTTCATCCCGCAGGTAGAGGCGCAGGTCGGTGGCCACTTGGTCGTTGCGGGAGCGCCCCGTGTGCAGTTTTTTGCCCACTTCCCCCACCAAGGCCACCAGACGGCGCTCGACGGCGTAGTGGACATCTTCCGCCTCAGGGTCAGGCTGGAAGATGCCCTCGGCAACTTCCTTCTCGATCTGCTCCAGCCCCTGCCGAATTTGCTCTGCCTCTTCGCGGCTCAAGATGCCGCAGGCCCCCAGCATCTGCACATGGGCCAGGGATCCGGCCACATCGTAGGGCAAAAGGCGAATGTCGAAGCCAATGCTGGCGTTGAAGCGGGCAATCCTAGGGTGGAGGGATCCCGCAAAGCGTCCGCTCCAGGGGCGCGGGGTGGAAGGTGCCGTCGGCTTAGCCATGGGCTTGGAACGGGGAGAGAGATGACCACCACAGAAAGACTTGGCTGCAGTTGAGGCGGAAAAGAGCAAGCAAGGCAACGACAGCCAAAACGCCGCCACCTTGGGGCCAGGGAATCCGGGCGCCACCGCCTTTAGTGAGAGCTGGTGATGCTCTTGAGCATGTAGCCTGCCACGATCCCTATCAAAAGGGCCCAAATTTGGCCCGATTCCACGAAGTTGTTCCAGCCCTTGCGGATATCGCCCAGCACGTCCTGCCGGAACACCTGGGCGACGATCGCTTCCGTCTGCAAGGCCGGCGAGGCCGGCAAGTAAACTAAGGAGGGCTCAGAGCCAGAAGCAGTGGAGTGCATGCATGTACCTCAGGCAAAGGTCAACTGGGAAAGCGGGCCGCCACCTAAGTGGCCTCCCTAGCTAGAGGGTACCCTTAGTTTGAACCTTCGTAGCTAGGTTGGCTCAGAATCGGGCAGTACTTTCAACACCACCAGCGTCGTATCGTCCACCGGCTCAGGCCGCAGGGAAATCTCATCCTGAAACAAGAGCCCTGCATCCACTGGCGGCCCTGGGACAACAGGGTGGGATCCCTGGCGGCCCCGGAAGGCGTCCATCTGCTCAAAAAGGTTCTCCAGGATCTCCTCGGGCGACTCGTAGCGACTGGCAGCCCGCTGGATGGCCTCCATCAGACCTGAAGTCTCCAGCCGCTCCCCGCGGGTATTGGCGGCCTCGACATAGCCATCGGTATAATAAACTACAACATCTCCCGGCTGCAGGTGCACGCAGCTTTCCGAGTATTGGCTGTGTTCCTCCAAGCCGATCAGCGCTCCCTCTGTGTCGAGGGGCTGGATGTCGCGGCTGCGGGCCCGCCACCAGAGGGTGGGGTTGTGGGCGGCGTTGCTGAAACAGAGGCGACGGGAGCGGGGATCGTACTCTGAGTAGAACAGGCTGATAAAGCGATTGGAGTTCTCCAGATCGCTGTACATGGCCCGGTTGAGATGTTGGAGAACGCGGGCCGGCGAGTGGCGGTTGAGGGCTTCTGCCCGTACCATGGCGCGGGTCATGCTCATCAACATGCCGGCAGGGACACCTTTGCCCATCACGTCCCCAATTACGATGGCCAGGCGAAAGTCTTCGGATGGCTCAGGGGAAGGGGCCAGGGATCCAACCGGCTCATCGGCGGCGGCCCTAGAGTTTTCCGGTCGCTCGCTGGGGATCTTAATGAAATCGTAGTAATCGCCCCCCACCTTGCTGGCCACACGGCAGCGGGCTGCCAGCCGAATGCCCGGAACCTGGGGGTACTGGCGGGGCAACAGTTGGGTCTGGATGTAGGAGCCGATCTCCATTTCTTTTTCCAGGGCCATTTTGCGGCGCAAGGCCGCCGTCAAGCGCTCGTTCTCGATGGCCACGCCCGCTTGGTCAGCCACCAACCGCAGCAGTTGTTGGCGACGTTCATTCCACTGGTAGCCGGGCTGACGGCTGAAGACGTACAGGCGCCCCTGGACGGAGCTGCGAATCAACAGCGGCGTCCCGAACAGGCGGACATCTGGCCCCAGACTCTGGCGCAGGCGCTCGTCCAAGAGATGTTCCAGGGCTGGGATCTTCACAGACAGGGATCCCTCGGTTTTTAAAATGGGCTCCTGCGCAGACAGAGCTTGGGCGATCTGCTCCATCTCGGCGCGAATCTGCTCGCGGCGGTCGAGGTCCGAACAATGCAGTTGATCTAGCTGGATGGTGCCGTTGGGGTTGAACAACACCAGCGCGCCGCCGTCGGCAGCGGTGAGTTGGCTGGCCACAAAAGCCGTGAGCTCTAGGATCTGGTTCAGGTTGTTGAAGGAGCGCAGGGCAAAGGCCAATCCCCCCAGCAAATACAGCATCGGCTGCTGGTCTGTCCCCAGCTCTGCCACCGGCTCCGGCTTCGGCGGGGCGGGCAAGATGGCCGGTTTCACTTCCGTCAGCTTTCTCTCCTCCGAGGCCGCCTTGGGCGCACCGGCGGGATCCCCATCTGGGCCAGCTTGGGCCGAGCGCAGATCGCCCTGCTCGTCGGTGGGCGGCAGCGACGCAGCCGGAACGTTGGCGGGAAAGGAGTTTCTGTCCGCGCCTTGGGCAAGCAAAGACTCCGTCCAGGACGAACCCGACAGCCCGGCAGGGGGCTGCGCCGGAAAGGCTTTTTGCGGGCCGTACTCATCCATCGGGAACTTAGAGGCAATCCCTTGGAAACATAACGATGCAGTTTAGCAAAAATATCAAAAGCTTTGTCGCAAAAGTTTCAGCCCAATCCCAATAGTCTTCCTTACGCGCGGCGGCGCTGACGGGATCCCCGGCACAGCTCCTGGTAGAGCTGCTCCAACCGGCTGAGGTTGTGGCTGAGGGTGTAGCGCTCCAGCACCCGCTGGCGGGCTTTCATCCCCAGCAGTTGCGTAAATTCCCGTTGATCCCGCAGCAGGGGCAGCAGCGTTTGCAGCTCCACCGTCACCCGAGCCGGATCCAACAGGATCCCGGCTCCATCGGCCAAAACCTCGCCGTCGGCCCCGACGTCGGTGGCCACCGCCGCCACCCCACAGGCCATCGCCTCCAGCAACGACAAAGAGAGCCCCTCGATTAAAGAGGGCAGGATAAACACGTCGGATCCGCGCAGGATCTCGATGCGCTGCTGCTCGTCGGCAACGTAGCCCAGCCAGTGGATCCCGTGCTGGCGGGTGTAGAAGGGCTTGAGGGTATTGAGCAGCGGCCCATCCCCCACAATGAGCAGGCCGCACTTCTCGCCCATTTGAGCTTGCTTCCAGGCTTTGAGCAAGGCCTCCACATTTTTTTCCGGCGAGATCCGCCCTTGGTAAACGAAGATCCGCTCCAGCCCCAACCGTTGCTTAAGGGTGGAGGGCCCCGGCGAATACTTATCCACGTCGACGCCGTTGGGAATGACCACCACCTGCTCGCGGCTCACCCCTAGCCTGACCAAGATCTGCCGCTGTGTTTCCGAGAAGACGATGGTGCGGTCGTAGTGGGCCAAACAAGGAGCATAGAGCTGGTAGGCCAGGTATTGGGTGCGGGAGGCAATGTTGCGCCGCCGCCGGTCGAAGGCCGGGTGGAAGGTGGCCACCAGCGGCTGGTTGAGCTCCGCACAGATCTCCGGCAAGACAAAGTCGATGGGAGAAATCGTCAGCGAGGCATGCACCAGATCCGGCTGCAACTCCCGCAGCGCCTGGGTGAGCAGCCGCCTGGCGTTGGGAGCTGGGATCGTATAAATCTGCGACTTGTACAGACAGGGCAGGGAGACATCCCGCCCCGCCAGCTCAGCACGCCAACGGCTCCCCGGACGGGATCCCTCTACAGCAGGCGCCTCCAGGCTGGGGGAGGGGCTTTCGTTGGTGAAATGGAAAAAGCTCACCTGATGTCCCCGCTCCAAGAGGCCGTTGGTCACCTCACGGCCATAGGTGACGTTGCCACAGAAAGGTGCCTTCTTGCCTATCCAGGCGATGTGCATGGGCGGATCCCTACGGCGCCAGAACGCTGATCTACAAGGGGATGTGCGATTCCAAAGCCTCTATAAGGGTAGCAGACTCGCATCCCACCTCGGCCCGCTCCTCCCCTCTCAGGGGAGAAACCCAGACCGACAAGGCATTGACAGATACCCAGCCCTACGTCGCAGCTATCCAGCAGAAAAACTTATCTGTGCCCCTCTCTGCCCAGCAGACCCCAGAGGTACAGCCCCGCCGACCCGGTCAGGGCCGCCAGGCCGAGAAACGTCCAGGCAAGGCCGAAATAGGTTTCCGCCACCCCCGCCAAAACCAGCGGCAAACTGAGAGCAATGTTGACCGCATTGTTCTGCAGTCCAAAAACCTTGCCGCGCAGATGTTCGGGGGTCTCCTCCTGGAGCAGGGTTTGCATGGGCACCGCCACCAACGCCCCTCCACAGCCCAGCAGGGCAATCCAAGCCAAGCTGGGAAACAGCTTCCCCTCCGTCCAGGACAAGGCCGCCAAGGACAGACACAGCAACAGGGATCCCAGCCCACTCCAGGCGCGACGGCTCACCTGCCGGCCCGTATGCCCCACCCAAAAGGCCCCAATGGCCATGCCCAGGCCGGCAGCCGCCAGCAACACCCCAAACTGATCTGCCTCCAGCTCCGCCGTCACCTCGGCCATGCGCACCGCCAAGACCGCCAGCGCCGCAAACAGCGAGTAGAGCACCACCATTTGCAGCAGGGCCGCGCGGATCAAGGGCATTTGCCCGATGTATTCCAGGCCCAGCTTGAGATCTTCCCAGAGATGGGGAGCCTCCCAAGGTCTGGGCTCCAGCTTCTCGTGGGGTTGCAACAGCAGCAGCAGGGCTCCCGCCGACAGGTAGGCTCCCCCCACCAACAGCTCTGGCCCCACCTCCCAGCCGGGCAACCACGCACGCCCCCAACGATCCGCCAGCGTTAGCAGCGGCTCGCCGATGGCAAAGCCGGCGATCAGCGAAGCCATCATCGTCGTGGTGTAGAGGGAGTTGGCCGCTAACAGCTCCCGCCTGGGCAGGATCAGGGGCAGAGTGGCCTGTTCGGCAGGGGCAAAAAACTGGGTCAAAACAGACACGGCAAAGCTAATCAACAGCAGCCCGCCAAAGCCCAAAGGGATCCCTGGCCAAAGGTTGCGCCCCGCCGTCAGCCAGAGCAGCGGCGGCAACAGCAGCACCAGGATCCCGCGCACCACGTTGGAGAGCACCAGCACCCCCTTCTTGGGCCAGCGATCCACAAATACCCCCGCCAGGCTGCCCAACAACACCGCCGGCAGCGTAAAAGCCAGCATGATCGCCGCCACCCAGCCGCTGATGGAGGCCCCTTCCGGCTGAAACTGCCTCGAGATCAACCCAATCAGCAGCACCAACAACACCTTGTCGGCCAACTGGGAAAACACCTGCCCTATCCACAGCAGCAGGAAATTGCGTCGGCGCAGCACGGCCAGGAAATTTCTCAGGCCTGGCCCGGCCAGAGCAGCATCCTCCTGCTTCAGCTTCTCGGTTGGGCCGTCGTCTTTGGGATCCTCAGGGAGCGGCTCCGGCAAGGGATTCCCGGACGAACACGCCAGCGAGCCGGAGGGAGGACTTGCCGGCGGCTCAAGTGGGGGGGCCTCCGACTTTAGCACCTCAGTTGAAGGAAATGTGGGAGGAAGATCCCGAAGATGAGGAGTCCGCTGGCAGACCTCCGCCTCCCCTTCCGGCCAATCCCCTCGTCGCTCCAAAGTCATAGTGCCCCGTGTAACCTTTCTCCCTCCCCCGCCTTGGCCCTGACAGGTGCTTTTCATGCCGGCTCGTGCCGCCACTGCTGCTGGACGGAGAGAGGTGCCCTGATCTTAATCTTGGCCCATCCCGCAATCAAACTTGCGCGCCCGTCTCGAGGAGGGGGCGACACCTCCCATCGGTCGCGCCGGCAGGATCTCATCAACCCTCTGCCAAGGACAGGGAGCGCAAGGGATCCGGGATCGACTCGCTGGGGGCCACGAAGCTGCCCTTTTCCACAAAAGTGAGGCGCACCGCCAGCCAACGGATGAAATCCTCATTGGTCGAGACCACTGCCCCCAGCGGCTCCTTTAACTTGTGGCGCAGGGGACGCAGCTCTGGAGCTTCCATGAAAGCCGGCTGGGGCACCCAAAAGAAATCGATGGAGCGATGGTGCTCCTCGTAGTGTCGGCGACGCTCCTCCAGCACTTCCTCCAGAGGTTCAGAGCGCAAAAAAGACAGACTGGCAACAATAAAGTGGTAGGTGGTGGGCTCAGCAGCAGGCATACTCTACGATTAACATGTGAGACTCGAACACCTAGAGGCGCGCTCCTGGCGAAAACACAACTTCTCCTGTCGGCTCTTCACCCAGAGTTGCCAACTTCAGCCTACTGGCAGGATTAGTTGGCAGACTTGAGTAAATGCGGGGCGGGATCGCGGGAGCTACACAGGGTCTGACAGTCTTCCAACTGCCGGGGGACGGGCAGCCGCGCCATCACCTCCTCAGGCGGCATAGACTGCTCTGAAGCCTGCCTGAGGGTGGGCAGAGCTTGAGCTGCCCATTCCTGCGCCCAGAGGGGTGTTGTTGAGGAGGGTTCCCCCTGCTCCAACAGCTCCTGACAGAGCGCGGTCGAGCGCTCCAAGTCGCCGCTGCCCTGATAGGCCATGACCAGGGCTACCCGCGCCAAAGCGCATTCCTCAGGGTTTATCCTGGAACCGTTGCGCTCCTTCTGGCGGGGCGAGCTCTCGTGAATCGAGCAGCAGTAGCAGAAAGACTCAAGGAGGTTGATCGCCTCTAAGTAGCGCTCCTGCTTGAGAGCAGTGATGCCGGCACGAAGGGATCCATACGGAGGGGACATGAGCCTAAGTATAGAAAAGATTCTGACGCCTTGCACTTAAGGGCGTTGATGACCTAGCTTTTTATCCGAGGTTTCGTGTCTGATACTACTATACAGCCTTTGGCCAGGCGACCGCGAATCTCCTTACCCTCTTAAGCTTTTGGCAAGGGCGCTCAACTCTTACGGGCCAAGATATAAGTGCTGACGTAGTGGGTTTCTCGGCGCAACACCTCACAGCCTGCCTGCTGCAGGCGCACCCCCAGGTCGTCGCGGATGTAGTCCCGGTAGTAGGGTTCGTGGAAGGTTTGCACAAAAGCTTCCATCGTCTCCTCCAGCTCGGGCGAGTCCAGCAGTTGCACCGAGTCGCAGATGACAATGGCGCCCCCCGGCTTCACCACCCGGCTCATCTCGTTGATGACATTTTGGCGGGCCGGGCCGGGCAGCTCGTGGAAGAGAAACACGCTGACAACCGCATCAAAGGTGGCGTCGGCGTAGGGCATGGCCTCGGCATTGGCGCGGATGAGCTGGGGCAGCTCCCCGGGCAACTCCTGCAACAGCCGGTTGGCCTTGCGCAGATAGGCAGGGGAAAGATCCAGGCCGTACAACGCCGCTTTGGGCAGGGATCCCCGCAGCAGGCGCAGCGTGCGCCCGGTGCCACAAGCTACGTCGAGGATGTGGGGGTCGGATAGAGCAGGATCGAGACCATCCTTGAGCAGGCGGATCACCCGTCGCCGCATCGCATCTGCCGCGCCACCAAACAGCAGTTCCACCTGCAGGTCGTAGAGCTCAGCCGAGCTGTCGCTCAGGTAACCGTTGGTTTGGTAATGAAAATTTTGCAGGTAGTATTTTGGATAGCCCTCGGTGGAGATGTCTGGAGAAAACTCTTGGTAGCGCCGGCTGTGTACCCGCTGAGTGATCTGCGGCAGATCCAGCCATACCTGCGGGTAGTAGCGGGCAAAGTCCAGCCAGGGGTTATCGAAAAGAAGGGCGTGAGGGTAGTAACCTGCCTCGGCGTCTTGCCAATCGACCTGTAGCAGCCGTTCGTAACGAGCCCGCAACTCTTGCAAAGTAGCTGGGCTGACCTTCACCCGCTCCCGCGGCGGTAGGGGCTTCCCAGAGGAAAAACTTTGCAGCTCCCTGAGCACAGAGAGCATCAGCTCCAAAGCCTGGGTGGAGAGAGCCTTGTGGGCAAAGCCAAAGAGATTTTTGCCCCACTGAAAAGCGCGGTAAGCAGCTTCTCCGACTGGAGATGGGATCGGCAGCGACAGCTCGGAGCTCAACTGTAAGCTCATAACCCTGCAAGGTGCGAATGCTTAATGTTTGTTTACGTTAGATTATAGCAAGGCAGCGATGCGAAACCGGCAAGTTCTGGGCCTTGGGAGAGTCGGCGAAATTGGAGCTGTAAACACTCCACTTCCCTGAGAGGGAGAGTACTCTATTGGTGTCCCAGGAAGGACGCCTCTGATGCTTCATGCGCTGGAGGAAGAGGCTGAGCAGGTCGAGTAGATTGGGAAAAGGGGGCGCCCGAGCATGACAGCCAAGACGGTGTTGGTCATTGACGATAGCATCATGATCCGCAAGATGGTGGCCAGCATCTTGGCTGACCAGTTTCAGGTGCTGGAGGCCAAAGACGGCCTAGCGGGCCTGGAGGCTGCCAAAAAACATCACCCCGACCTGATCTTGCTGGATTTTGTCATGCCCAAGATGGACGGCTATGACACATTGCAGGCCATCCGGCAGGAAGAGAGCCTGAAGAATACCCCTGTCATCATCATGTCGGGGATGAAAGAGCAGGTAACAGCCCGCGTCCCTGAGCCTTTTGTCGATTTCGATTTTATTGAAAAGCCGTTTGAGGCGGAGGCTCTTCTGGCTCGCATTCAAAAGGCCCTGCAAGTAGCCCCTGCGGCGGCAGCAGAGCCGGGATCGGAAACCAACACCCAGTTGCTCTTGAACAAGCTCACCGCCATCGAGACGCTGCTCATCCAAGGCACGGAAAACCTTATCCAGCGGGAAGTGGTGACGCGGCTTTCTGATCTCAACCAGCGCCTGGAGCGTCAGGAATCCCACAGCGCTAACCTGGAAGAGCAGATCCGTCAGCTCACCAGCGAGGTGGAACGGCACAGCCAGGGCTTGGCCTTGATCGTCAAGGAGCTAAAGCACATCCGCAAGCTGTTGGGGGGATCCTGATGTCTGAGAGGGTTTTTGAGCGCGCCTATCGGCACCTGGATGCGGTGACGGCCCTGTTTGTGGCTGTGCTGCTGATCTCCAACATCGCCTCCACCAAGATCGTGCTCTTGGGGCCGTTTACGTTCGATGGCGGCACCGTCCTTTTTCCCCTCAGCTACATTTTCGGCGACATCCTCACGGAGGTCTACGGCTATGCCCGCTCGCGGCGGGTGATCTGGCTGGGATTTATCTCGGCGGCCCTGATGTCGGCGACCTTGATGATCGTGGGATCCCTGCCGGCAGCCCCCGACTGGCCCTACCAGGAAGCCTACAAACAGATTCTCGGCCTTACCCCGCGCATTGTACTGGCCAGCCTAATTGCCTACTGGAGCGGCAGCTTTGCCAATGCCTATGTGCTGGCCCGCCTGAAGGTGTGGACGCGGGGACGCTGGCTGTGGACACGCACCATCAGCTCCACCCTGGTGGGCCAGGCGGTGGATACGGGCCTGTTTATTCTCATCGCCTTCTGGGGGGTGTTTCCCGGTCTGATGAGCCTCATTGTCTCCAACTACGTGTTCAAGTGTGCCGTTGAGGCGGTCTGTACGCCCCTGACCTATGTCATCACCGGCTGGCTGAAGCAGCAAGAACAGGAAGACTACTTTGACGTGGCAACCGACTTCAACCCTTTCCGAATGCAGTCCGTATCTGGGTAGTTCATTCGTCCATGGCTGCCCCGACGGATATGGCCAAAAGAGGGATCCCAGTTTTGGTATAGTCAGCTAGAAACCGCAGGAGCCCCGCCCTGTACCCCCCTATATCCCCCCGTATACGGGGGGACTGGGGGGCCGGGGGCCGTGCCGGTCAGGGTCGGGAGGAATGCGGACGACGTATAATCGTGACATGGCCCAAGTCCTGACTATCTCCTGCAAACTCAAGGTGTCTGTGTCGCAAGCCGCCAAGCTGGATGCGACCCTGGATGCCTTCGCAAAGGCACTGAACTGCGTGAATGAGAACACACCAGAGAAGATAGTCAACGCCGTCAAGCTCCAATCTCTCTGCTACCGCGAGATTCGTACCCGCTTCGGACTATCCAGCAACCTGGCACAACAGGTGTGCAGAAGGTTAGCCGGTGCCCGCAAGGTTGCCCAGCAGAAAAACCGTCCAGTCAAGGCGTTCAAGTCTGGCTTTGTTACCTACGATGCCCGCATCTTCTCGTTCCGTGAGAAGGACTGGACGGTGTCGCTGACCACCGTTGAGGGACGGGAACGCTTTGAACTGGATATAGGTCACTACCAGCGCGGCCTGCTAGCGGGTTCAAATCCCAAAGCAGCCACGTTGGTCAAGCGCCAAGGCGGCTCCTACTCCATCCAGATTGGCGTGGAGTCTGAGGTGCCGGAGCCGGAGCACGCCGTCAAGGCCATTGGTGTGGACTTGGGTAGGAGAGATATTGCCCACACCTCTGAGGGAGATAACTGGAATGGACAGCAGTTGAACCAGGTCAGAGACCACTACTCCCGTTTGAGAGGGGTTCTCCAACGCAAGGCCAGCAAGGGCACACGCAGTACACGACGTCGGTGTCAGCAACTGCTGCAACGGCTGTCTGGTCGGGAGAGACGCTTTCAAACTTGGGTGAACCACTGCATCTCCAAGTCGATTGTTGCTAGGGCACTGGCCACTCACCGTTTTATTGCCTTGGAAGACCTGACCGGGATCCGGGAGCGGGTCAACCGGCAGCCGCGCAGCAAGACGGAGCGGCGGCGGGCAAACAGTTGGGCGTTCTACCAGTTGCGGCAGTTTGTGCACTACAAGGCGATGCGGGCAGGGGTGAAGGTTGTGGTGGTTTCGCCGGCCTACAGCTCGCAGACCTGCCACCAGTGCCTGTGGATTGGGCAACGGGAAGGGAAGCATTTTCGCTGTGTGAACCCGGCTTGTGGTTGGGAAGGGGATGCAGATTTGAACGGTGCCAACGTGATTGCACTTTTGGGGGTCGCTGTAAACCAGCCTCCCTCAATCCCCCCGCCCCCCTGCCCCCCGTATACGGGGGGTTGGGGGGCTGGAAGGGGGGGCGGTCGGAGCCGGGTAGTTTACAGCGTTATCCTATCTACCCTGCCGCCGGTGCGCAGCGAGCCGGATCAGGTTGGGCAGCCCGGTGTTGTCGGGAGCTTTTATCCAAGACAAGACTTTTGTGAGGGATCCAGACCATGATGCTCATTTTCCAAATTGCTTTGTTGGTGTTGGTGCTTTACAGCTTGCTGTTGGTGGTGGCGGTGCCGGTGCTCTTCAGCTCGGCCAGCGACTGGAGCCGGGCCAAGAATGTGATTTTGGTGGGATCCCTGCTCTGGGTGCTGATGGTGATCGGGGTGGGGGTACTTAGTTTCTTTAAGTGATATCCTTCGACGCCCATCCCCCAGGCTCCTGGACGTTGCAGAGCATCAGGGTTGCGACTGCAAGGTTCTGGGGGCGGGGAAAACTGCGCATCTCCGCACCCGCGTGGGCCTTGAGCGCTCTCGGTAGAAGGGATCCCACCCCTTACAATGGATAGCAATTTAATTTAATCTCATGGCCTTGCTGCTCCCTAGGTCAGCGGCAAGTTGTGCCTATACTGATGTCTTTTGGGAGGTTTGGGTGTTGAGAGCAGTGAAGCGTTCGTGGAGCCTCCGCTTGGCCCGGCTGGGGACGAGGCTGATTTTGGCAGGCTTGTTGGTAGGGGTGCTGTCCCCTTCGGCAGCGGCGCAGTCGGGCCTGGTGATCACCGGCAGCGAAGGGGTACCTGTCCTCAGCTACCGGCTGGATTTTCGCGGCATTCGCGGTCGGTTGGATCGCTATCGCCTGACGATCCCGCCTCAGAACGTGGCGGTGGCAGAGGTGCAGATCAACGGGGATAGAAATTTCGATGCCGTCATCGACCCGGAGAACGTGCGCCTAGAGGTGGAGGGCAAGCCGGTGGAGCTGGCGGAAGTGTACTGGAACGAGGAGTTTCGCTCTTTGGAGGTGGTGGCCCGTCAGCCCATTGCCGCCGGCCAGGAGATCCGCTTGGTGCTCTCCAATGTGCGCAATCCTTCCGCTGCCGGCATCTACCGGGTAGAGGCGCGGGTACGGGGGACAGAGCCCAACCCCCTCTTCCGCAATGTGGGCAACTGGCTCATCACCATCGACGATCCGGAGCGGCTCACTTTCTAAGGGCAGCTCCCTTCGAGCGGGGGAGAGTTTTGAGAGTGGATCCCTGAACAGGGGGTTTCGGGCGTAGCCCTTTTCAGAGACAGGGCAAGGCTGGTGAGGTACTGCGGCATCTCTATCTCCCCTCTCCCTAAGGGAGAGGGGTTGGGGGTGAGGGAAACTCCCCTCCAGACAGTAGCCTGGCGTACTGGGAGAGGCTTTCTTTGGTGCTGGCCGATATCTGGTATCCCAACTGGTGGCAGGCCCTGGTCTTGGGCATGGTGCAAGGGATCACGGAATTTCTGCCCATCAGCAGCACGGCGCACCTGCGGGTGTTTCCAGCTTTGCTGGGCTGGCCGGATGCGGGGGCTTCCTTTGCGGCGGTGATCCAATTGGGCAGCCTGGGAGCGGTGTTGATCTACTTTGCTTCTGACCTGCGCCAGTTGCTCCTCGGCTCCTGGAAGGCTTGGCAGAAGCGAGATTTCCAGGAGGAGTCTTGGCGGCTGCTCATGGGGATCCTGGTGGGAACGCTGCCGATTGTCATAGCGGGCTGGGCCGTCAAGGCCATCTGGGGATCCCCGCCCCGGCAGTTGTGGGTGGTTGCCGCCGCCGCCATCGGCTTGGCCCTGGCTTTGGGCTGGGCAGAACGGGTGGGGAAGCGCCGGCGCGATCTGCACAGCCTGGGCATTGGGGATGGGCTCTGGGTGGGGCTGGCCCAGGCTTTGGCCCTGATCCCAGGGGTATCCCGCTCTGGTGTGACGCTGACGGCGGCTCTGTTGCTGGATTTGCAGCGCTCGGCTGCCGCCCGCTACTCCTTTTTGCTGGGGATCCCGGCCCTCTTTTTGGCCGGGGTGGCGGAGTTTATCGCCGAGTTCAGGGCAGAGGCGCTGCTGTCGCAGGGGCTGGGGACGCTCTCGGCCTTTGTCTTCTCCTACGGGTCCATCGACTGGCTAATTCGATTTTTGCAGCGCAGCAGCACCTGGGTGTTCATTGTCTATCGGATTGGTTTTGGCCTGTTCATTTTCCTGGGGCTGGCCCTGGGGTTTTTGCAACCTTAAGTGGGCTTTTGTTGCCGCAGAATCCGCAGCGCTTTCGGCAGGTGCTCCGCCAGGTGGGCCGGATCCACGCCCGTTAGACCCCGTTCCCCCGCCAAATGGATGGCTGCTTGAGCATGCCACCACACCCCCGCACAGGCGCAACTGAGCAGCTCCGCGATCCCCATCGACTGACCCAGTTGAGCCCTTCTGCGCGCCACCAGGCCGCCGATCAGGCCGGTCAGAACATCGCCGCTGCCGCCGCGGGCCAAAGCCGGTGTGCTTTCCGGGTTGACCCAGCATTCCCCCGTAGGAGAGGCGATGACCGTCCGCGCCCCCTTCAAGACCACTACTGCCCCGCTCTGGGCTGCTGCTCTCTGGGCTGCCTCCATGCGATCTGAAAGCGGGAGGTGCGGAAAAAGCCGGCGAAACTCCCCCAGGTGCGGGGTGAGGATGGCTTGGATCCTGTGTTCTGGCAAGCGCTCCACCCCTATTTCCGCCAAGGCGTTGAGGCCATCGGCGTCGATCACCCAAGGGATCCCGGCCCAATCCTGCAGCAGGATCTCCAGCAGCAGACGGCGGGTTTCTCCCACGCCCGGCCCCACCGCCACCGCCTGAAAGGGTTTCTCGGCCAGCAGGGAGGGGATCCCTTCCCAGGCGTGAACCAAGACTTCCGGCAAAGCGCTGTGGACGAGCCCTTTCAATTCTGCCGGCACCGCCAGGGTTACCATGCCCACGCCGCTGGCGCGGGATCCCAGCCCGGCCAACACCGCCGCCCCGGCATAGGTTGTCGATCCCGCCACCAGCAACAGGGATCCCTGGCGGTATTTGTGGGTATCCAAAGGCGGATCGGGGGGGAAATGGGGCCAGGGGTGCAGCAACACCTGGGGAACTTCCACCTCCGGCCAGGCCCAAGGGGGAATGCCGAAATCGAGGCGGCGCAGACGTCCCACCCAAGGCAGAGCCGCCTCCTGCCACAGGCCCCGCTTCCAGAGGCCCAGGGCATAGGTGTAGCTGGCGCGGATGCAGCAGCCCCAGATCTCGCCTGTCTGGTCGTTGAGGCCGGAGGGCAGGTCCAGGCTGAGGATGGGAATGCCGCTGCCGTTGGCCCACTCCACCGCCTCCGCCCAGGGATCCCCCAGGGGCCGGTTTAGGCCAATGCCAAAGAGGGCGTCGATGAGCAGGTCGCAGTCGGCCAACGCCTCCACCCGCTCCACAAACTCCGCCCCCAGGGCCCTGAGGTAGCGGGCGTGCTCGGCGGTCAGGGGTTTGAGATCTGGCTTGCCCAGCCACACCTTCACCGACCTTTGGGCCAGCCGCAGCTCTCGTCCGACCACCAAGCCGTCGCCGCCATTGTGCCCTGTCCCGCAGAGGATGCCGATGCGCTGGGCCTGGGGAAAATCCTGTTGCAACTGGGCAAAAGCGGCCAGCCCTACCTTTTCCATCAGGGCGGCCACGGGCATGCCGGCAGCGAAGATCTCCTCCTCAAGGCGCTGCATCTGCGCCGCGCTGACCAGGGCGGTGGCCGGGTCGAACTGGCAGCGGGGATCCCTATCGCCACGCCGCGCTGGTGTTACAGGCGGTATCGCTGGGGGGAGAGGGTTCATGGCTCAGTTACGCCAATGGCGCTTAGCTCGATTACATTCCCATCCGGATCGCGGACAAACACAGCCGCCCGCCCGGAAGCGCTGGGCTGCACCTCATAGCCTGCCTGCAGCAGGCGGGCTTTCACCGCCTCCAGATCTTCCACTCCCAGCGCCACGTGGGGAAGGCGCCCCCACTTCGCCCTGCTGCCACGACTGGCTTGCTGCCCCTGGTCAAGCGGCTCCTCAGTGACGATCAAGTGAATCTGCGAAGACCCCACCTGGTACCAGGCGCCGGGAAAGTCAAAGGGAAACCGTTCTGCCTTGGGGATCCCGAGCACCGTGCCGTAGAAATGCTCGGCCCTGGCCAGATCGCTGACCCAAAGGGCGGTGTGCAGGTGCTGGTAGGCGGGCTTTGGGGAGGCGGTCATGACATTGCTCCGGGAAAGTGCTTGCATCTGTCGAGGGAAACCATATTTTCTCCAAGAGCCTGCTCCGCCTGTGCGCTAAGTTGGAGCTAGGGCAGCGGCGGGGAACGTACCTTTGTCCTATCTTGGTTCTTACCCAGGAGTTGGTCTATGGGATCCCGCACCAAGTTTTTCGGCACCGTCTTGGCCATGCTGGCTGTCAACAGCATCTATATGCAGTTGCAGCAGCTGGCCCTGCGGCTGGAAGAAGAGGTGAACCCGGCTCCCTCAGAGCAGGCTGCTCCAGAGCCTCAGAGCAACGCGCAGCCACCGGATCTCTGGGGACATCTGGCCTAAGTTTTCCGGGGATGGCGGTGGGTCGAGGCCAGTGCTGGCTCCACCTCTCCCCTGCAACCCTAGGCTCCGAGCCAAGAGGCAGTTTGCAAAGGGGATCAAACTCCGTACCATAGAGGAGCGAGCTCCCCTATTTTGCGGTTTACAACTTGGATACTCACCATGACTCAGCCGTCAGCAGCTTCTGGGCAAAAGCCGATCGTCGTCGCCCCCTCCATCCTTTCAGCCGATTTTAGCCGCTTGGGGGAAGAAGTGCGGGCGGTGGACGAGGCAGGGGCCGACTGGATCCACGTGGATGTGATGGATGGCCGCTTTGTGCCCAACATCACCATCGGCCCGCTGGTGGTAGAAGCGCTGCGCCCGGTTACGGCCAAGCCCCTGGACGTGCACCTGATGATCGTGGAGCCGGAGAAGTATGTGGCCGACTTTGCCAAGGCGGGGGCCGATATCATCTCCGTTCACGCCGAGTCCAGCTCCACCATTCACCTGCACCGCACCCTCGGCCAAATCAAGGATCTGGGCAAGCAAGCAGGCGTGGTGCTCAACCCCGCCAGCCCCCTGGAGCTGATTCAGTACGTGCTGGATCTGGTGGATCTGGTGTTGATCATGAGTGTCAACCCTGGCTTTGGCGGGCAGAGCTTCATCCCGGCGGTGGTGCCCAAGATTCGCCAGTTGCGAGCCCTGTGCGACGAGCGCGGCTTGGATCCCTGGATTGAAGTAGATGGCGGCATCAAGGCCAGCAACGCCTGGCAGGTGATCGAGGCGGGGGCCAACGCCATCGTGGCTGGCTCAGCCGTGTTCAAGGCCAAGGACTACGGGGAAGCCATTCGTGCCATTCGCCACAGCCGCCGCCCCGAGCTGGTAACGGTTTGATTTGAGCTGATCTGGGAAAACCCTGCCCTTGGACTCCTCTCAGGCCAAGGCGCAAAAGAGAGGGGAGAAGGCCTGGCGCTCCTCACCCTCAGCCCATTGGGAAGGGCCACGGCTCAGCGGCAGGGATCCCTTCTGGTGGGAGGATGGGCTCGAAATTCTAGCGCAGAGCGTTGGTCTTCTTCTGGGCAGCCAAAGGCACGGTACCGTCCTCACCGGCGGCCTGGACTAGGCAATGGGGAGGTGTGGAAGGAGGCGTGATGGGCTGGGGCGAAGTGGGGCTGAAAAAGGTCTGGCAGAAGGGCAGGCGGCTGTTGCGCTGAATGGTGGCAAGGTAAGGGGGAGGGACAGTGCCCCAGTAGGCGCCCAGCACCTGCTGGTCCGGATCCTCCGGCAGCACCTGGTAGTACACCATCAGGCGATTATCGGGGAACCAGGCGCGAACAAGCCTTTGCAGTTGCCTTAAATTGAAGCCCGGCTCTTCTGGATTGTCAATTAGGTGCATCCCCGCCAGCCGCCCGCCCATGAAGTAGGCCTCCACATAAAACCCACGGGCATAGAGGGGGGGCTCTAAGGGATCCCGCGACGAAGGGGCATCCGGCAGGTAAAGGGCCTCACCGCCCGGGCGCAGTTGCCAGCGGCTCCAGCGGGGATCCTCCCGGTCGCTGGAAATAGTCTCCCAATTGTTGGCGCGGGCGTAGCTCAAGAAGCGCTCCTCCACCATGCCCAAATAGAGCATTTCCATCTGCAGGGGCAGCCGGGCACTTGTTTGCAATAGGGGCAAAGTTCGCACTTCTCCCTGCTTGAGCACCAAAACCTCTGCCAAGGCAGGGCGCGGTTCCCACGCCAGCAACGCCGCCAGGATTCCTGCTCCGAGGGCTCTGCCAAGGCCGGCCAGACCTAGCCGTGCCGAGGCCCGCAGCAACAGGAAAAGCAGTTTGACAAGGGGCAGTTTAAACCGAGGCCGTGCCCCGCCCCACATGGCAACGGAAGCAGGGACATAAGATGAGATCACGGGGAAATTCGAAGAGCTGGGAAGACGATAGAGACTATGGATGTTCTATTCTAGCCACAGCGCTAAGGTTCTTTGAAAATTTTAATCTGCTGCCCTGGGTGAACTTTCTTGCCGGCGGATGGATCAAAACCGGTCTCCAAATGGGCGCGACTGTCGAGAACCTCCCTCCCCCTCCTCGACTGCAAGGCCGGGGCTTGTCGTCATCGCTGGCCCCACGGCCACCGGCAAGTCGCGCCAGGCGCTGCTGTTGGCCCAGCGGCTGGGATCCCCCCTGTTGAACGCCGACTCTCGTCAGGTGTACCGGGAGTTCGACATCGGCACTGCCAAGCCCACTCCCGCCGAGCGGGCCCTCTGGCCCCACGAGTTGATTGACTTTGTGGATCCCCGCCACACCTATACAGTGGCCGAGTTTCAGCAGGCGGCCCAGGCGCGCATTGCCGCAGCCCATCGGCAGGGACAGACTCCTATTCTGGTGGGGGGCACAGGGCTCTACATTCAGTCGATCACGGCAGGCTTAGGGATCCCGGCAGTTCCCCCCCAGCCTCAGTTGCGCGCTCAACTGGAGACGTGGCCGCCCGAGATCCGCTACGCCTGGCTGCAGCAGTTGGATCCTGTGGCAGCGGGGCAGATTCACCCTCATGATGAAGTGCGCACCCTGCGGGCTTTGGAGATCATCTACACCACTGGGAAGCCGGCTTCCTACCTGCGGCAGGCCCATCCTCCTGACTACCCCATTTTGCTCTTGGGGTTGCACTGCCCAATGCCCCGTCTGGAACAACGCATTGCCCGGCGCACAGCAGAAATGCTGGCGGCAGGCTGGATTGAGGAGGTAAAAACGCTGCGGCAGCGCTACGGGCCAGACCTGCCCCTCTTGCAGACCTTGGGCTATGCGGAGATCGGCGCTTACCTGGAAGGGCGGATCCCGGCAGCCGAGCTGCAGCCTCTGATTGTGCGGCGCACCCGCCAGTTTGCCAAGCGGCAGATGACCTGGTTTCGGGCCATGCCAGGGATCCAGTGGCTGGACTGCGAGGCCGAGGATCTGCCCGAACAGATCTGGAAGCGGGTTACGGCGTGGATGGCAGCTCAGACCAGCGCCGGAACCACTCCTGCCGTCGCCGCGCGTCCGCCCGCCGATCCGTAAGGATCTCCAACACCCGCACCCCTTGGGCGGGCAAGGGATCCAAAGCCTGGGCCAGCTCTTCCCAGGTCTCTATCCGCTGCTGGGGGATGCCATGGGCCTGGCAGAGGAGGGCAAAATCCACCGCCTGGGGAGTCGCAAAGTAGGGCTCAAAGGGTGGGCCCGCCTCGGCAATGGGCAGCAGCTCGAAGATGCCGCCCCCCTGGTTGTTGATGAGAAGAATGGTCAGGGATCCCTGGAGGCATTGGGCAAGACGCAGGCCGCCGCAGTCGTGCAGAAAGGCCAGATCCCCAGTCAGCAGCACTGTTGGCCGATGGCGGTAGGCCACCCCAAAGGCAGTCGAGAGGATGCCGTCGATGCCGTTGGTGCCGCGGTTGAAGTAGGGCCGGATGCGGCGATCGTTGGGCGGCCAAAACCACTCCACATCCCGCACCGGCGTGCTGTTGGCAATAAATAGCGGCGTCTCCGGCGGCAGGTGGTGGGCCAGCCACCAGGCAAGCTTGCCCTCAAACCACTCCGGCAGGTCAGCCAGCAGCCGATCCAGCTCAGCCCGAGCTTTGGCTTCCGCCCGCAGCCAGGTTTGTAGAAAAGCGGTTGCTTTGGCCTTGCCTGCCGGGATCCCTGCCGCCACCTCCTCCACGACAAAGGGCAAGTGGGTGGTGGGGTTGTGGAGGGGATCGGCGTTCTGGGCCCGGGGATCGAGCAGCCAGGTGCGGGGTCGGGCTTGGGCTAGGGTTTGCCGCAGCGCCTTGCTGGTGGGCAAGGATCCCAGTTGGATCACTTGCTCTGGCCAAAGAGGAGGTTGCTCTCCCTGGAGGAGAAAATCGTAGGTGGTGATGAGGTAGGGGTTGAGGGAAGCGTAGTTGCGCAAAGGGGAGAGTCCCTCCGCCAACACCGGCCAGCCCAGGGCCAGCGCCAAGCGGGCCACCGCCTCTGCATAACGCTGGGGGTCTGCCGGTTGGGCCGGCCCTGCCAAGATCACCCCCCGCTCACAGCCACACCACTCCCGCCAAAAGGAAGCTGTTGACGCGAATGCAGAACCGCCAGCCGGGGTGACCAGGCCAGATGGGGAGATAACCCCGCGGAAAAAGGTCTTCTCAAACTCCGGATCTTCCTGCAAATGAACCAGCGGCGCCGTGCTGCCATCGGCAACGGGAGCTAGGGGATCCCGCAAAGGCACGTTGAGATGCACCGGACCCGGGAAAGGGTAGAGAGCACGCTCCCAGGCGTGGATGATCATTTGGCGCAGGTAGGCCAGAGCTTCCAGGTCGGCGCTGGGCAGGGCCAGCTCCGCCTGCCAGTTGGGGTAGTGGCCGTAGAGCTTCACCTGGTCAATGGTCTGCCCGGCGCGGCAGTGGCGCAGCTCCGGCGGCCGATCCGCCGTCAACACCAAAAGGGGCCAACCACTTTCTGCCGCCTCGATGAGAGCAGGGAAAAAATGGGCGCCGGCGCTGCCGGAAGTACACACCAGAGGGATGGGCTGCCGAGTTTGCTGGGCCAAGCCGAGGGCAAAAAAGGCCGCCGACCGCTCGTCCACCGCTGGAATGGCCTCGATCTCAGGGTGCTGGGCTAGGGCATAGGTGAGGGGGGCAGAACGGGATCCTGGACAGACCACGGCCACCCGACAACCCAGCCGGCTCAAGGTCTCGGCCAAAACGGATCCCCAGAGGGTGTTGAGGTTGCGCCAGTCCAGCCGTTGAAGGGAGTTTGCGCCAGTCACTCCAGCTATCCCAGCCAGCGGGGAGATCGAGCAAGTTGGGTAGGAAGCCCAAAATAGGCACATCCTAGTAATCTATAGCCATCCCCAATCGCAGGGGAACCACTTGCTTTGGCCTTCCTTCGCCTTTCCTCTCTTTTTGGGAGGGGAGCTGTGGGCCGGGGAGGCGCCCGGGAAACTGCCTCAAGTCGGTTGGTCGCGCCGCAACTCCAGATTTCCTGGCGGGGGCAAGGGTTGGCCAGGCCTCTCCGATGGGGGAATAATGTTCATGAGAACGCCCCTTATCGACCTTCGCTGCACCCAATAGGAGCACCCATGGCCAGAAAACCCGATGGATACCTTGTCCACATCATGCTCGAAGGTGGACAAACCATGCAGGTACGGGTCAAGGAAGCTAGAGAATACACAGAGCTGATCAACCAACTGATGGTGGGTGGGGACGAGTTCATCACATTGCCCAAGCAAATGGACAACGAGTACATGATCGTGCGTCCGCAGCGGGTGTCCGGCGTGTCGGTGGAGGCGATCTACACTTCCAGCGTCGGCATCGACCTGTAGAGCTCAAGGCCAGGGTCGCCGGGCTGGGTTGCAACGCAAAGCCCCCACCCCTGAGGGCAGGGGCCGGACTAGACCCCCCTGGGATCTAGAGCCTTAGCACCGACAAGTTAGCTTTGCGGGGGCAGGATCACCTTGTCGATGACGTGGATGACGCCGTTAGAGGCCTCAATGTCTGCTTGCGTCACTTTGGCATCGTTGACCTTGACTCCGTCGCTCAAGGAGATCTTCACAGAAGATCCTTCGACCGTCGTCACTTCACCTTCCTTTAGATCGCTGGAGAGGACTTTGCCGGGCACCACATGGTAGGTGAGAATCCGGGTCAATTTCTCGCGGTTTTCCGGCTGCAGCAGCTCCTCTAGAGTGCCTTGCGGCAGCGCCGCAAAAGCTTCATCGGTGGGAGCGAAAACGGTGAAGGGGCCTTCCCCGGAGAGCACCTTCACCAAGTCGGCAGCTTCCAAGGCTTGGATCAAGGTGGTGAAAGAGCCGGCCTCGGCAGCAACATCTACTATGGTTTTGCTGGCAGGGGCAGCGGTTTTCACGCTTTCAGAAGTCGCGCCGTGGCTGCCGGCAATGACCGCAGGGGCTGCAACCAACGTGGTGGCCGAGGCAACAGCCAAGGAGAGAGCGAAGAGATTGCGAATCATGCAATGTAACCCTCCGTGAAGAGTAGGTTCACATTTCTATGTGACGGACGGGATAGAGCTCGGGTTCCTCAAAATCGCAAAAAGTCCCCGAAAAAGATATTTCTACTACCCCAAAATACCTTTTTGACAAGGCTTACAAGGCTACTCTCCGCTGAGGTTAGATTTGCAACAATCATCGCGGGATGGCGGTGAACCATCCAAAACACGCCCGATGAGGATCCCTTGAGGCTGAGGGATCGTTACGTTTGTTTACATTGTTTGTTCAAGTTAGCGTTCCATTGGCATCGCCAAAGTGGGCACCTCTGCGGTGCTGGGCAGAGGGGTAAACGAGTTGGCGATCTCAGCAGGCATGCCTACTCTTCTTCCGCCTCGAAGTCTTCGTCGTAGTCGTCCCCGATCAAATCGTCGATGTCGTCGATGTCTTCTTCCAAAACAGCTTCAGGGACTTCAAGAGGCTGCTCGATCAGCCGGCCTTCCTGGCGCAACCAGTCGAGGATAGAAATGCTACCGGGCAGGGGCAGCACTACTGGAGGCTGATCGCGAGGTTCTTCCCGCAGAGAAGGGTTGTGGTACATGCTGTCCAGAAGAAGTGCAGCTGTGAAGAAGGTGTGGGCAAGCTTCGGGTCGATGGCCTCGATAGGGCGCCACTTATCGACTGTCCTTTAGCTTAGCTTATCCCTGCCAAGCCTGCAAAAAGCGGTGCAGCACCCGCTCCAGCTCGACGGCTCGCGCCGCCTTAAACAGCAGTCGATCCCCTGCCCGCACCTGCTGCTGCAAACCCTCCACTAAGGCAGAAGCTTCCTCAAAGCGTTCAACCTCGGCGGCTGGCTTTTCGTCAACCAGTGGCTGCATCTCCCCGTCGGGATCCAAAAGCCAGACCCGCTCCAGTCTCAAGGAGGCAGCCGCCCGACCCACCTCTGCGTAGAGCTGTGGGGCATGCTCTCCCAGTTCCCGCATTGGGCCGAGGATGGCCCAGCGCCGTTTTCCCGCAGTCTGAGCCAGCAGGTGCAAAGCCGCGATCATCGCTTCCGGCGAGGCGTTGTAGGTCTCATCCCAAATCTCCACGTCCCCAGCCAGCTTGAGATGGCGATTGCGCCCCTCCAGAGGCAGCGGTAGGTCAAGGGGCTCTTGCAGGCGCTCCCAATTCAGACCCAAGCTGCGCACAGCCGCCAGCACCCCCATCCAGTTAAGGGCGTGATGCCTTCCTGGCAGGGGCACCGGCAAGGTCAAGCCCTCCACGGTTACGGTTTGGGCTTGGGGATCCCATTCTCCTCGCAAGTCCCCTTGGGCGAGGCCATAGGTGAGGGTTTTTCCCGACCACAGGCTGGCGGCAGTGGCCAACAGCAAGGGATCCTCACCATTGAGCACAGCTATCCCCTGCCCCAACTCCTGCAGCAGCTCACACTTGGCAGCAGCAATGGCCTCGCGGGATCCCAGCCTGCCGATGTGGGCGGTGCCGATGTGGGTAATCAAGGCATGGGTGGGGCGAGCCATCTGTGCAAGGCGGCGAATCTCACCAGGGCCGCGCATGGCCATCTCCAGAACGGCAAACTGGTGTTCTGGTTGTAGCCGCAGCAGCGTTTGCGCCACCCCAATGTCGTTGTTGTGGTTGGCCTCGCTTTTGAGAACGCTGCCGTAGCGCGAAAGAGCAGCCGCCAGCATTTCCTTGGTGGTGGTTTTGCCTGCTGAGCCGGTGATGGCCACTACCGGGATGGAAAATTGCTCCCGCCAGGCTCTGGCAATGCGCTGATAGGCAGTCAAGGTATCGGGAACCTGGAAGTGGGGACCCTCCACCGGCCGCTGGCTGATGACAGCAACGGCCCCCTTGCTCAGGGCTTGCGGAATAAAATCGTGCCCGTCGAAGCGTTCTCCCCGCAGCGCCACAAAAACGGATCCTGGCTGCAACCGGCGGCTGTCGGTGCAGAGGGCCTGAACCGGCAACCCCAAGAGGTGGGGATCTCCCTGCAAAGGGGCTTGCAGCAGGTCGGCCACAGTTTGCAAGGTCAGCATGGAGCAGCAGTCGGAGCATGACTCTAGTCAATAATAAGCTCAACTATACTGAAAATAATGTATAATATGTTCAGTACGGATTACTACCAGTTGATCTTTCTGTTTACTTTCGAGTCTGCCAACATGGTAGCCAAAGCAAAGCAGAAAATTGGTAGTAAGACGACACGGAAACTGCGCTTTGGGTATTCTACTCAAAGCTTTGCGGGATACCGCCATTCTGTTTGGACTCCGTCCCGCTAACGCGAATGGAAACAAGCAGAATGCTATCGCTGCATAGTTGAACAGTGATGTTCAGCAGTGTTCAGCGTAAATGTATCAGACCGGCTATCGCGTAGGATACCAACAAAAGCCCAATCCAACGCCAGGCAACGACCCAGCCCTTGCCATCCAGGGCTCAACGGTTGCCTATGCCCGATTTCACCTGCTTGGATCCCCTTGTCCGGCACTTCCATCTGGGGGATCCGGAGCCACCCGCAGCCATTCAAGGGGGCCTTATTCATCAGCTATTCTCAAGAGGGGTTCTCCCGCTAGCATTGCGGAAGAAAGCTTGGGGTGTGAGGCAAAACTAAGGTGAAGACGGCCGGTAAGGGGATCCCAGCGGCGCGGCAGCAACTCAGGCGCAAACAAGCTCTGGGGCTGGGGATCCTGTCGCTGCTGGGCTTTGTGGCGGGGATGGGGTTTGCCGCCCTCTCCCAGCCGGAAGGGGGATCGCCCGTCGCCGCTCCAGAGCCGGAGGTGCCCCGTTTTACGGCCCACGGCTGGCCGCTGCTGGATCCCCTGCCCCAGCCGGACGAGATCTGGGAGTGCGAGCTGGTGGTGGTGGGCGGATCCCTGGGGGGCGTGGCGGCGGCAGGCCAGGCCATGCGGGGGGGCGTGCAAACCTGTCTCATCGAGCTCACCCCTTGGCTGGGGGGCCAGATCACCTCCCAGGGGGTATCAGCCATCGACGAGTCGCTCCCCATGCGGCAGCGGGGCAATTTTTCCCGCCACTGGCTGGAGTTTAAGGCCCTCATCGAAAGCCAGCCGGTGCATCTGCCCGCCTGGACAGGGATCCCGCCGGGAACCCGTGTCTCCAAAATCAACAGTTGCTGGGTAGGGGGGCTGTGTTTTCCGCCCCAGGCTGGTTTGCAGGCGGTGGAAACCTGGCTGCAACAGGCCGCCCGCAGCGCCCCCCACAGTCGCTGGGCCACCCAGACCGCTTTTAAGGGGGCCACCTTCAGCGCCGACGGCTCCCGCCTCGAGAGCATCTACGCGGTGCAGCGGCAGCCGCGGGATCCCGATTTTGTGCCGCCGGGGCGGCTGTGGCGGGAATTGGTGAGCTGGTATAGCTGGCAGGAGACGGAAGTCTTTGCCAAGCGGGTGCTGCGGCTGCAGGCGCCGCCGGGCCGCCCCTTGTTCGTGATCGACGCCACCGACACCGGCGAGCTGGTGGGCTGGGCCGGGATCCCCTACCGGCTGGGCTCAGAAGGGCGAGATCTAACCGGGGAGCCCAACGCCGCCCCGGCCAGCAACCCGGAGTGCACCCAGGCTTTCACTTTTCCCTTCGTGCTGGCCATCCACGACGACGGCGGGCGCTCCCGCGCCGAGCTGGCCCAGTTGCAGCCGGGCTACTCCCGCGCCGAGCACCGCCGCCAGTTCGACCTGGAGGGGTTTCCCACCTTCAGCGGCCAGAGCTTTTTCAACTACCGCCGCATCGTCAGCAAAGGCCGCACGGATCCCTTTTACGGCACCCCGCTTCCCGGCGATCTCACCCTGGTGAACTGGAACCGCGGCAACGACTGGGGGATCATGAACCCACCCCTAATCCTAACGGAAGAGCGGCTGCTGGCCTCAGGGCAGCGCCACAACTGGCTGGGGGGGCTGGATGTCTCGGCCATCAAAGATGGGGAGAACCACGCCCTGCTGTTTGCCGAATGGCTGATGGAAACCCAGTCCCGCGCCGGCTATCCCCTCTCCTTGCTGTTTGGCGAAGAGTCTTTGCTGGGCACCCGCTCCGGCCTCAGCCTCTACCCCTACATCCGGGAGGGGCGGCGTATCCTGGGGCGGGCCGCCTACGGCCAGGCGGAATTCCTGATGCTGGAGCAGGATATTCGCGTCGGCGCCAGCGGGGGACGGGACTTTAGCCCCACAGCAGTTGGGATCACCCACTACGCCATCGACATGCACGGCTGTCGCTACCGCAACTGGGAGCCTTCCCTGTCGGCCAGCTCGGCGCCGGTCAACGAGTTTTCCGTCCGCCCCATCGTCATCCCCCTAGAGGCCCTGATCCCCCAGAAGGTGGATAACCTGCTCATCGGCGGCAAGGGGATCGCCGCCAGCCACATTGTCAACGCCGCCACCCGCACCCATTACGGCGAGTGGACCATTGGCTCGGCAGCGGGGCTGACCGTGGCTTGGCTCCGCAGCCAGGATCCCGGCTTGACCCCAGCCCAGATCGTGCCCCAGGGCAAAATGGCCGATTTGCAGCGCTACCTGGTTGCCTACGGCCAGCGACTGCACTGGTAGGCCGTTGCCGCCGCTTTACCCCTGGGCTAGGGAAGATCCTACCCCTCTGCGCCGGAAGGCAGGGGATTGGGATCCCTGTTGGCGCCATAGCGCCGCTGCCGCCACCACACCAGCAGGGGGCTGGCGATGAAGATGCTGGAATAAACCCCCAAGCTGAAGCCGATGAGCAAAGCAATGGCAAACCCCTTCAGGGTGGCTCCCCCAAAAATGGCAATGGCCACCAGGGGCAGCATCGTCGTCAGGGTGGTGTTCAAAGAGCGGGCAAAAGTCTGGTTCAACGACAGGTTCACCACCTCGGCAAAGCTGACCTTGCGGCTGACCAGACGCAGATTTTCCCGGATGCGGTCGTAGATAACCACTGTGTCGTTGACGGAAAAGCCAATGATGGTTAGCAGCGCCACCAAAAACAGGCTGTCCACCTCCATGCCCACCGTCAGGCCCAAAAGGGCAAACAGACCTGTTGTCAGCACCACATCGTGCAGCAAGGCCACAATGGCAAACACTGCGTAATCCCACTGGAAGCGCAGGGCCAGATACACCACAATGAGCCCAAAGGAGATGAGCACCGCCACAAGGCCGGAGCGCAAGAGCAGACGCCCCACCGTCGGGCCTACCGTCTCCACCAGCTTGCGCTCAAAAGGGCCTATCTGTTGCCGCAGCGTGGCTTCTACCGCCAGGCGCTCCTGCTCCGTCAAAGGGGGCATGCGGATCAGGGCTTCTTGGCCCGTCTGGGTGTCCAGTTGGATGATGCTGGTTCCCAGGTCATGTTCCTGCAGAGCCCGCCGCAGCTCGTCGGTGGTGACAGGCTGCTCAAAACGCAGATCCAACAAGGTGCCGCCGGCAAAATCCAGCCCCAGCCGCAGGGGGGTTCCCAGAGAGGCCAGGGAAAAAGCCATGCTGACCAGCCCCACCAGCAACACTGCCAGAGACAAGCTAAACCACAGCCTGCTGCGACCCACGATGTCGAAGCGGTAGTCAAGCGACCGCCGGGATCCCACCGCCGGATCGGTGGGGGATAGCTCTTGAGCTGTCATGATTGAGCCGCCTCCATGCGAACGCCGTAAAACTCAGGTTTGCGCAGGGCGGGGATCCCCATTGCCGCCAAAAGCAGCGTGCGGGTGCAGGTGATGGCCGTGAAAAAGCTCACCAAAATGCCAATGGCCAGGGTTACCGCAAAGCCTTTCACCAGCCCCATCCCCAGCCAGAAAAGTACGCCACAGACCAAAAGGGTGGTGACATTGCTGTCGAGGATGCTGCTGAAGGCGCGGTTAAACCCTTCCGAGATGGACTTGTAGATGGACTTGCCGGCCCGCAGCTCCTCTTTGATGCGCTCGAAAATCAGCACATTGGCATCCACCGCCATGCCGATGCTGAGGATGAAGCCGGCGATCCCGGGCAGGGTCATGGTCACCCCCAGCAGTTGGAACAGAGCAAACGTACAGAGGGCGTAGATGAGGAGGGCGATATCGGCAACAAGCCCCGGCAGGCGGTAGTAGGCCACCATGAAGACGAAAACCAGCACCAGGCCGGCAATGCCAGCATAGAGGCTGCGGCGCACGCTCTCTTCCCCCAACGTGGCCCCGACGGTGCGGTTTTCAATGACGCGAATGGGAACGGGAAGCGCCCCCGCCTTGAGCTTCACCGCCAGATCGGTGGCGGTTTCCACTGTGAAATTGCCCGTGATCACCGCCGTCCCGCCGGTAATGCCGGTGCGGGCAAACTCCGGCCCCACAATTGGCGCGCTGATCAGCACGTCGTCCAGAAAAATGCCAATCGGGCGCCCTGTTCCGGCCAACTCGCGGGTGAGCTGAGTAAACTTCTCTGCCCCTGCCGGCTTAAACTCCAGCAACACTTCCCAAGTCTGGGATCCGCGGCGGGGGGCTTGGGGATAGGCGTTGCGCAGCAGATCGCCGGTGAGGCCGACCCGTTCAAACAGGGCGTCGGGATCCTCCCCCGCCGTTATCTCTCCCCGCTCGTTGCGGGGCAGGGCACTGACCGGCACCAGGCCCTTGCGAAACTCCAACCGGGCCGTATCGCCCAAAAGAGCAATGGCCCGATCGGGATCTGCCACCCCCGGCAGCTGCACGAACAGGCGATCTTGGCCGCTGATCTGCACCAGAGGCTCGGCCACCCCCAGGCCGTTGATCCGCTGCTGGATCACCGCCTCTACCCCCTGCATCACCTCAGAGGTAATCTCAGGCACCTCTTCCGTGGGCAAAGCCTGCAGGGTGAGCTGCGTCCCCCCTTTGAGGTCAAGGCCAAGACGAACTTCGCGGCTGAAGCCCAAGTAGACGAGAGCAACCACCACCGCCAAGATAAAGATCAGCCCTCGCAGAACAGCGAGGCGACTGAGCCACAAAGCTGGAGATCTGGCCATACTGCTGAAAGGGTGAGGAACACGGGCGCACTCGATCCGAGGCTTTCAGGATTTTGGCACCTTTTGATCCTATCGCACACGGGATCCCTCACCTGACAAGTCGGAAAACGGCAGCGGCAGGAGCGTCCAAGTAGGGTCTCTGGGGAGCTGCTGCAGAGACAACCGCGAGTTTCTCAGAAGATGGGCGCTCGGCTGCCGAGCCGAGTAAGGAGAAGGTTGAAAGCCGTTAAACCAACGCTGTCTCCTCTTGGTTTGTGCTAGCCCTGGGGCTAGGCTATTGCCATCTCGGGGCAGCAGGCAACATCTGGGTGCGGTTTGGCTCTACCCCGACATCTGCGAGTTCAAGGAGGGAAAGTTGAGGTGAATTGGAGACGGACTTACTATCTCCCTGGATTGCTCTCGGCCCTAGCTTTATGGGGATCCCCCGCCTGGGCCGGAGAGTATTTCACCGAGGAAGTGACCAGCCCTAGCCTGGAGATCATCCACGGCTGGCGGCAGGAAGTGGACGGCATTAACGTCACCATCACCAACACCAGCCTGGGATCTTTTCGGGTGCCGCTGGAAATCGATATGGAGGATCGAACTAGCTGTGAGCGAGCCGACTTAGTGCTGACGAACAATCGCGTTATGCCAATGGGATCCTTTCAAGACTGCATTCTCAACATCTTTCCCTACTTGGATAAATTCATCAACCAAGAAGTCGCCAGCATTCGGGTCGCCCTCAAAGGGCCGGCCCCCCTCCTGGAGATCCCCCTGGAAGAGTCGGATCGGCTGATCTTGGCCCAGGTGGCCAACCAATCGCGGGAAGCCTTTGTCTTCTTTCAGCAGGAGCTGGCCCGCGTCTTGGCGCTCTTGAAGCAGCCCGATCCCGGCCAGGCCGAGACGGCCCCACCGACGGCCAGCCCAACGCCGACTGCTGCCGCCGAATCTGCACCCAACCCGGGAGATTTCGTGATCGTGGGCTCGATTCAGGAAGAACGGGTGGGGGCTGGCAGCCGCCTGAGCGTAGAGGCGATCAACCGCAGCACCCGCACCGTCCTCAACGCTCGTGCTCGCTTCACGTTCTACCGGGGAGAGGAGGTGGTGGAGACGCGGGTGGTCGCGTTTGAACCCAGCGACGTGCCGCCGGGACAACGCGCCTCTGCTAGGGTTCTGAAAACCGATGCCAATTGGGATCGGGTCACCGTCACCTTCCAGTGGCAGTAGGGATCCCTAAGGTGCCAGGGCGTTCCCTCGCAGCAGGCTGCCTAGAGTCTTAACCGTGATCTTGAACTGCACCCAAGGGTTCATGGGCACCACCGTCTTGTAGAGGTAGCTGTCAAAGGTCATCCGCTGCACATCCCGGTCAGCGCACATCTCCACAAAGGCCTCGCGGGTGGCGTTGGAACGGTAGAACACCCGTTGCAAAATGTCCAAAACCTTGTAGGTTAGGCCGTATTGGCGATCCCAGCGCTTGAGGTACAGCTTGAGATCTTCTTCGCTGGGGATGCGCTTCCCGCCCTCGGAGGTCTCGACGATGGTCTCGGCGCACATGCGGCCCGACTTGGCGGCAAAATAGATCCCCTCGCCGCTGGACTTGGTTACATAGCCTGCCGCATCTCCCACCAGGGCTGCCCGACCCACCACACGGCGCGGACGCGGATGCTCTGGGATCGGATGGGCTTCCACCTTGATCACCTGGCCGCCCCGAATCCGCTCGGCAGCGCGGGCGCGGATCCCGGCCTGCAACTTTTGGATCTGGGCTTGGTTGGCCTTCATGGTGCCGGTGCCCACCGCCACGTGGTCGCACTTGGGGAACACCCAGGCATAGAAGTCCGGAGAAACATCGTCCCCCACGTACATCTCTGCCCGCTCCTCGTAGTAGGCCATTTTGTCGTCCGGGAGCCGAATCCGCTCCTGAAAGGCCAGAGCATAGTTGTAGTCGCCGGCACCGATGGCTTCTGCCACCTTGGAGTGAAAGCCATCTGCCCCGATCACCAGATCCACCGCCAGCGAACGGGGTACTCCCCGATTTGAGCCGTCGGAAAAATCGCTGTAGTGCAGGATGTAGGGATCCCGGCCATTTTGGGGGATTTCCAGATGCATCACCTTGCCGTGGATCAGCTCCGCCCCTTTTTGGCGAGCGCGGTTGCGCAAGAAGGCATCCAGGATCTCGCGGCGGCACATGCCGATATACTCATTTTCCTTTGCGAGGGCGATATCCACCTCGTAGTTGGAAGGGGAGATCATCTTCATCTTGCGCACTTTGCGGTCGATAATCTCCTCAGGGAGGTCGAACTCTGAGACCATACAGAGGGGAATAGCGCCCCCGCAGGGCTTGGCGTTGTCTAGCTTCCGCTCAAACAAAAAGGTCTCGATTCCGGCTTGGGCTAGAACTTCGGCGGCAGAGGCTCCGGCTGGGCCACCCCCAACAACAGCAACTCTCAGGCTCAAGGCGCTCTCCTCGCTGCAAGTAGATCGGCTCGTCAGACAGCAGGCATCCTACCACAGCTCCCCAAAAGCGTTGCAAACCTTGACGAAGTATTGCAGTTCGGCGAGGCTCAAGGGAACGTGCTTTGGCGATGGGAACAATAAAAAGGGGTCCGCCCCGTCTGCTTGTCCAGGGGGCGGGGAGCGGAAACCTGCCCTGCAGTCCGGGCTCAGCGCTAGAGGTTCTGAATCATGAGCTTAATTGGCAACATCATTTGGCTGATCTTCGGGGGGTTGCTGACCAGTCTGGGCTATATCTTGGGGGGGCTAAGCCTTTGCCTGACCATCATCGGCATTCCTTTTGGCTGGCAGAGCATCAAACTGGGGTTTGCAGTGCTTGCCCCCTTCGGCAAAGAAGTGGTGGAGATGCCAACAGCCCGCTGCTGCTGATCTTCAACGTGATCTGGCTGTTGCTCTTCGGCTGGCCCCTGGTGCTCAACCACCTCTTCTGGGCTGTGATCCTGGCCGTCACCGTCGTTGGGATCCCCTTTGCCAAACAGCACCTGAAGCTGGTCATCCTGTCTTTGTTGCCTTTTGGCCGGGATCTGCGCTGAAAGAGGGCAAAGTGGGGATCCCTGCAGATTAAGATCACTGCCAAACTCTACCGCGACGGCAAGGGGAGAGGGCGAGCGGCCAGCCGTTGACTGTGATTTGGATCGCCTTCGAACCTCTCATCCGGTCACCAAGACACGGGCGGAAAAGCGAGAGATTGAACTCATCGCAGATGGGGAGAAAACCATGCGCAGCATCTGGCTCGCGGGGGTAGTCGCTGCTTTGGCTCTGCTGGCGGCTATGTCTTTGGCTCAATCGGATCCCCAGGAAGAGTGGCTGCACGGCGAGCAGTGTGGCACAGAGGGGCCGGTCATCTGTCTGGAGTGACGTTCTCCTCAGCCCGGATTTCAGAGGGGCTCTATCTGGGTCACTTCTACCCGGCTCTCTGGCCCTAGGCTGATGCGGAACTGTTTGGCACCCGTCGGCAAGGGATCCGGCGGCAACTCCGGCAGGTCGGCAAGAGGAGTTTCGGCGCGGCGTTCCCGGGCCAGCTCATTCTCCGGCTCGGCAGCCAGCAGGGATCCCGCCGCATCCACCGTTACTCGATAGATCAAGCTCTCCTGCAAATCGGGAGGAGACTGCCATTGCTGGGCCAGGGTGTTTTGCAGCCGCAGCAGAGGATCTCCAGAGGCTTCCGGCGCGGTGAGCTGCTCCTGGGCCGAGTTGAAAGCAGTGGGAGCCCTCTTCTCCGGGGTGCGGCTGGCCCAGATCCCGACCCCGGCCACCAGGGCGATCCCTCCCACCAGCAGGGCAGCGATCCCGGCAGGCTGTCGATACCAAGCCCGCGTTACCGGCGTTCCCAGGCTGGCCAGTTGGGGAATGTCATCGGCCACCTGAGAGAGGTTCTCCAACAGGTCGTACAACTGGGTCATCGACAGATCCACTTGGGCAATCTGATTCTCCCCTTGGCGCACCGTGAGGCGATGAAAAATAAAATCCAGCGGACGGATGGCCACAGTACCGCTGAAGGTTCCCTTGGGCGCGCCGCTGAGCTGGGATCCGACGTAGCGGTCGATCACCGCGATCAAATCGCTGAGCCAAACACTGTCCCCCTGCAGAGTTTTGGTGGTCTCCCCCTGGCGAATTTCCAACTGACACTCGAAGTTCTGCTGGATGGCTCGCAGGGGCGGCGTTGAGGAACCCTCGGCAGCTTCGGGCAGGCCAGGTGCCTCTCCCCGCACCGTGAGGGTCGAGGTGGGCTGTTGATAGGTATGACTGATAAGGGTGAGACTGGGCATGGCAACTGGCGGGCAAACAACACAAGCAAGGAGCCTATTTCAGGAAGAGGGCAAAGCATCCGATCCGGAGCTATGGGCTACCTCCCCTTCTTCGTCGCTGCCGGCGGGCAGATCCATCTCAGGGCGGTTGAGCAGGGCTTTCCATAGACGCTGGGCCCCTCTTGGGCTGCTGTAAAACATCAGCTCGATCAAGATGCGCAGAGCCAGCTCGGCGAGGCTGTTCTCGTCACGCACATCCCCATCCACCATGCGGCTGCGGTAGTGGGAGATAAACTCATCTAGATAGTCGCCCACCAGTGGCTGACGGAAAGGGCTGAGCTCCTGTTCAACAGCAGCTTCCAGTTGCTCCAAGGTGCTGCGGATACGGGCCTGCTGCTGAGCAGCCAGATGAGCAATCACCAGCACCAGGGCGCGCGCCTCTTCGATATCGACTTCTTTTCGCCCACCGCTGCTGCGGCGCAGAGGGTTGGCGTTGCGCAGCCGCCAGAGAGCCACCCGATCGCCGATCTGCTTTTCCAAGTTCAGGGCTTTGGCTGCAGCCAGAACCGCCTCGGAAATTTCTCCGCTCAGGGACTCCAGCCCCAGCAACAGCAAATCCAACTGGGCTTTGATGGTTCCGGTAGCTGTGGTGAGGCCGGCGGGCCGAGGGTCTAGCTGAGTCTGCTTAGGTTCCACCGTCACGCTGTCAATGGGAGCTTTTTGCTTTGATAGGACTCTATGATCTCCTGTCTGGGGCAAACCTGCAACCGGATCCCTCCTGCGCTTGATTCTGACCCTTGCCAAGGGCTTGGATGACGACATCCGGCAGGCGCTGGGCATTGTCCCGCTCTTTCTCGCTTCTTGAGAGTTCCCCAACCAGATTAGAAGTCAGACCGAGTTGTTCTGGGTCAGTTGTTGTTTTTGCAACGAACCCATTTTCTCAGCCTGTTTGCCCTTGAGAAAAAGAGGGGGTAGGAGGCGCTGTCGGTATGGGTTGACCTAGGATAGTGTATGATTCAAGCCTATAGCGGGTGAGAAGAGAGGGGGATCCGCATTTTGCGGCTTGATTGCCTGACTGTTCCCAGTCTGCCCTTTCTGACCACCTCAGCTCCGGGCGTATCCACAGATGAGCATGAGCGCTCCTGCTGCCCAACCCAGCCCTCCTCACTTGGTCTTGATCTTCACGGATCGGATGGGTCGGCGCGGCGTTGTCTTAGACAAGATTTACTACTCGGTGGGCCGGGCAGCCAGCAACCACATCCGCCTCTACGACTCTTGTGTTTCCCGCGAACACGCCCTGATCATCCGCATCCCGGAAGAGAACCGGGCTGGGTACGGCTATATGATCTTTGACGGCAGTTCCGCATCCCGCCGCAGCACCAATGGTTTGTTCGTCAACGGCAAGCGGGTTTTGTCTCATCGGCTACAGCTTTTGGACAAGATAGGGTTTGGGCCCAATGTAACCGCCATCGTGGAGAGCACCGACCGCCTCAGCCCGGAGACGCTGGCAGCCCTGTTGAGGCCGCCGGCCCTCGGCGACAATGTAACCCCAACCGGATCCCAGAGAGAAACCTTGAAAGAGACGCCCAGAGAGAACGACGACTTCACCGCCGCTTGATGGCGTGAATGGTTTTCAATCCAACCCCCTGCCGAGTTTTGGGTTCCCGTGACTCCCACTCCCCCTGCCCTGAGCGGCTACTGGCAAAATGGCTTCGACCTGGAAGCTCACTTGGGATCCTTTCTCGGCCTCAAGGCCGCCGAGCTGCGGGAGAAGCTGCGGCTTGGCCAGCAACAGTTGGCAGAGCTGGGCCGGCGCGACTTCATCTGGGATCAGGCGGAGATCTTTTACCGGGATCGGGTGGGATCCGCCTATTTGCTGGACTTGGCAGCTTGGCACCTGAGCAGCACCGACTACATCGGCGATACCCTGCGCCTGGTGGCCGACCATGCCCGTGGGCGGGTGTTGGATTTTGGCGGCGGCATCGGCACCCACGCCATTGGGGCGGCCCTCTGCCCGGCGGTGGAGCAGGTGATCTTCTGGGATATCAACCCCATCCATCGGCAGTTTGTGCAACTGCGGGCGGAAAAGCTGGGCCTAAGCGAACGCATCCACTGTCCAGACACCTTCCCGGAAGGGATCCGTTTTGACACCGTCATCTGCTTCGATGTGGTGGAACATTTGCCGGATCCGGCGGCGCAGTTGCGGCAATTTGACGACTGGCTCCAGCCGGCAGGTAAGCTCTTGATTAACTGGTATTTTTTCAAGGGGTTTAACGGCGAATTTCCCTTTCATCTCGACGATTCACAGCGGATCGAGGAGTTCTTTCAGGTGTTACAAAGCCATTTCTTAGAAGTGTTTCACCCCTATTTGATTACTGCCCGCTGCTACCGCAAGTGGAATGAACGCTGAGATGGGAGAAAACCCAAGTGCTGCGCTATTTGCAGGTGTTGTGGTTGTTTTGGAGCACTTCTGTAGCTGCAGAAATGGAGTACCGGGCCAATTTTGTCTTTGCCAGCCTCAGCAGCTTGGGCGGCCTGGGGTCAGCTTTGTTTGGGCTGTCGCTGTTCTACCAGCAGGGGCACCGCCTGGGGGGCTGGAGCTGGCCGGAGGCGCTCATCGTCTTGGGGGTGTTCACCATTTTGCAGGGGGTGTCGGCCAGCCTTTTTAACGTCAACTTAAACCGCATCGTGCAACAAGTTCAGGAAGGCACCCTGGATTTTGTGTTGCTCAAGCCCATCAGCAGTCAGTTTTGGCTGTCAACTCGGGTGTTTTCTCCCTGGGGCCTGGTGGATATTGGCTGTGGCCTGTTGTTGATTCTCTACGCCGGGATCCAGTTGCGGCTGCCGGCCTGGGCCTATGTTCTGGGTCTAGTGCCCCTTTTGCTGGGGTTGGTCATCCTCTACAGCCTCTGGTTTATGCTGGGGGCCACCAGCATCTGGTTTGTCAAGATCTACAACGTCACCGAGGTGTTGCGGGGCTTGGTGGAGGCGGGGCGATTCCCGCTGGTGGCCTATCCGGTGGCCTATCGGTTGTTTTTTACCTTCGTCGTGCCGGTGGCTTTCTTGACCACCGTGCCGGCAGAAGCCTTGCTGGGTCGGATCCAGTGGCCCTGGCTTGTGGGATCCGCCCTGCTGGCGGCGGGGCTGCTGTGGGGATCCCATTTGTTCTGGCGCTTTGCCCTGCGCTTTTACACCAGCGCCTCTAGTTAAAATCTCCGTCCAAACCTCTCCATCCTGAGCATCCAAGCAGGGAGGATGGGAGTAATTGCTACAGAAGCGCCCCACGCGCTCCCCTTTGGGAAGAACAATTGGCCTTCCCCCTCAATGAAAGGGCAAAAGCGGATTCTCGGCTGGGGGATGGGATCCCTCTAGCCTGCCTTTCTAGCGGCAAAAGAGAGTGCTGCTTGCCGCAGCAATCTGCAGCCACCTGTCTTGTGGCGCAGAGGGGTGTTTTGTTGTCAACAATCCTGACACCGACTGAGACAATTTGTCAATTTTTTAAGGAGCATTTTCCATGCGCAGGCACCTGCAGTGTGTGGCCGTATCTGTGGCAGCCGGTAGCTTAGCTCTGCTGGGCTGCAGCAACAGCAATGCTTCTCCGATGGCGATGATCCCCTCCCAAGCAGATTTGGTGGCCCTGGGCAGCGGCAACCGCCTCACCTTCATCCGCTCCACCGATGCCTCGGTACAGGGATCCCTGACGGTGACGGGGGTGAGTGGTAGTTTGATCGGTATTGATGTGCGTCCTGCCAATCGCCTGCTCTACGGCCTCACCGACGCCAACATCCTCTACACCATTAACTTGCAGACCGGCGCCGCTACGGTGGCCAGTACCCTGTCGGTTCCCTTTACGGCGGGTACGCTGTCCGGCATGGATTTCAACCCCGTTCCGGATCGGCTGCGCCTGGTGGGAGCCAACGGCCAGAACTTCCGCATCAATGTGGACACGGGCGAAGTGATCCAAGATAGACCTTTGGCCTTTGGCCCAATGGAACTGCAGGGATCCCGACCGGCTGTTACCGCCGCCGCCTACACCAACAACGTGGCCGGCACCCAATCCACACGGCTGTTGAACATCGACGGCGAGCGCAACCTGCTGCTGTTCCAGAATCCGCCCAACGAGGGGGTGCAAATGCCGATTGGCCCCCTGGGCGTGAACTTCGGCCCGGTGGGCGGGTTTGACATCCGCACGGTCGGCGGGGTGGATACCGGCTTTGCCATCGGCGGCTCCACCCTGTATCGAATTGACCTGAATACAGGTCGCGCCACCTCTGTGGGCACGCTGCCGGGTGGGCCGTTCTTTGGCTTGGCTGCCTTCTAGATCGGCCAGGTTGTTACAATTCCAGTCATTTTTCTGGCCAATTGTTGCTGTTTTGTTTCGGCCCGATTCCAGCTCGGGATTGGGCCTTCTGTACTTCTTCAAGTAGGGTTGACCTCCATCTATGCAGGCGATAGATTATGGGAGCCGCTGTCCTTTCTGGCTTGCCTTAGGCAAGGCCTGCTTCTTACTAAGTGCTTTCTCGTCGCCGTTTTGTTTTCTCCTTCCCCCCATGAAGATCGAGGATGACAAAGCCGAGGGATCTCTGCAGGAGAGAAGCGATGCAGAGGTATTTTCAGCCCTCAAGGCAGGCCAGTCGCAAGCTTTGGCTATCCTCTACGACCGCCACGCCGGTTTGGTATACGGAATCGCCTGCAAGATGCTGGGCAACTCTGCCGAGGCCGAAGATCTGACGCAGGACATTTTTTTGAGTTTGGCCCGTTCTTCCTTCGATCCCAAGCGGGGATCCCTGCGCACTTACCTGGGCATTTTGGCCCGCTCCCGCTGTTTGGATCGGCTGCGCTCTTGGCGCAATCGACAGCGATCCCTGGAACGGGGCAGAGTGGAATTACAGGGCGATGCCGCCGAGGATCCGGCCCTGGAGCAGTTGGCCGGGGCAGAGCAGGCGGTCGAGGTGCAAACGGCTTTGGCCCAGCTATCTGAACATCAACGCCAAATCCTCAAAATGGCCTATTACGAAGGCATGAGCCAAACAGAAATTGCCAAGCAATTGAATCTGCCTTTGGGAACGGTTAAAGCCAGAGCCCGCCGAGGCTTGCTGCGGCTGCGCGAGTTGCTGGGAGGCGCCCCATGAAAGCCGAGTCTGTGTCTCCCGAAGAACTGCAACTGTGGCTGGCCGGCTACGTGCTGGGGGATCTCTCCCCGGAAGAGGCCGACCGCCTGGAAGCGGTGCTCAAGCTGCGCCCGGAGCTGCAGCAGGAGCTGCAAGCCCTGCAACAGACCCTGGAAAGGGCCTACGGCGTCGAAGAGAAGCAACCTCCCCCCGCGCTGCGGGCTTCTCTGCTGCAAGCCTACACAGAGCCGGCGCCCAAACCCCTCTCCACGACAATTCAGGGATCCCCTCGCTGGCGGGGCCTGGCGGCATTGGCAGCAGGGTTAATCGTGGCTTTGGGACTGGGGAATCTCTACCTGTGGCGCAGGCTGCAACTGGCCCAGACGCAAGGGATCCCGGTCGAGGTGGTGACATATGAATTGCAACCGACGGCAGAAAACGTGACTGGCTCGGTTACGGTGGAGGTGGATCCGCAGCGCTTGCAGGGGAGGCTGGTAGCCCGCGGTTTGCCGCCGCTGCCGGAAGGCCGCGTCTATGCGCTCTGGGTGGTGCTGGAGCCGGAAGCGCCCTTCACCAAAGATAGGGCGGGGGCGATCCTCACCACAGCTTTCCGGGTGGATGCGGCGGGAAACCAAGAACAGGAGCTGCGCTTGCCACCGGTGTTCGCATCCACAGAATGGGTGCGGGCAGTGGCCATTACCGAAGAAGACGGCAGCCGGCCCCAAGAGCACCAGGGATCCCCTCTGTGGATTTCCGGCTAGCGGGAGCAGTGGCCAACCAACATAGGTTCGTCGGCGGAGGCAAGGCATGGATCTAGCCAGGATCCCTCTGCTTAAGCGACTGGCGGAGCACTCTCGCCGATGTGGATCGGCAAAACAGGGATCCCGAGCCACCCTGCCGTTGGGAAAAGTTGTGGGCGCACCGGAAGCGTAACAGCATTAAGATGATGGTCACTACCCCGGCACAGCAAAAGCCAACTTGGAGGCCACCCTATGGGCGAAGCCAAGCGCCGCAAAACCCGAAACAGACCGACTCCCGACCAAGAGCTGCTCTTTCCCCAGCTCAAAGACATTCCTCTCACCAAAGCCCAAGCCCGCACGATCTACAATTGGACAACTCGAGGCACTTGGGCCGGCATTATTCTCCTGGCCATTGTCTGGGTGGTGGTGCGATTTGTGGGGCCTGCCCTGGGCTGGTGGCACCTGGTGGGCTAGCCGGCTGGATCCCTTGAGTCTCCTTGGAGTTTTCCTATGCGATCCTACTTGGCAGCCGCCCTGCAGATGACCAGCACCCCCGATCTGGCCGGCAACTTGCAACAGGCAGAGGAGTGGATTGACTTTGCGGCGCGCCGGGGCTGTGAGCTGGTGACCTTGCCGGAAAACTTTGCCTTCATGGGGCCGGAGGAAGAAAAAGCCCGCCTTGCGCCGGAGATTGCGCAGCGGGCCGAAGAGTTTTTGGCCAAGATGGCCCAGCGCTACCAGGTGTTTGTGCTGGGCGGGGGATACCCGGTGCCGGATGGACAGGGCAAGGTGTACAACACGGCGGCCCTCTACAGCCCCGAGGGCAAGGAGCTGGCCCGCTACCGCAAGATCCACCTCTTCGACGTCAACCTGCCCGACGGCAACACCTACCGCGAGTCGAACACGGTGGTGAGCGGCAACGAGGTGGTTGTCTGCCAGGAGGAGCGGCTAGGCACCCTTGGTTTGTCGGTCTGTTACGACGTGCGCTTTCCTGAGCTATATCGCTCCTTGGTGGATCGAGGGGCAGAAGTGTTGTTGATCCCCGCCGCCTTTACCGCCTACACGGGTCGGGATCACTGGCAGGTTTTGCTGCAGTGTCGGGCCATTGAAAACACCTGCTACGTGATCGCCCCCGCCCAGGTGGGCACCCACTACGAGCGGCGACAATGTCATGGCCACGCCATGATCGTGGATCCCTGGGGGACGATCCTGGCGGATGCCGGCGGCGAAAAACCAGGAGTGGCCATTGCCGAGATCGCCCCAGAGCGGCTACAGCTTATCCGGCGGCAGATGCCCTCGCTGCAACACCGCCGGCTGGCCTGTGCCGTTACTCCCTAGGGATCCCCTATGCCTTGGCCGCCGCTGATTCTCTACAGCAAGCCCGGATGCCACCTCTGCGAGGGCCTAGCGGAGAAATTGCGGCAGATCCCCGAAATCGGCGAGCTGGAAATCCGCGACATCACCGCCAACCCCGCCTGGTGGGAGCGCTACCACCTGGAGGTTCCCGTGCTGAAGGTGGCCGGGGATCCCGAACGGCTTTTGCCTCGCCCCTCGCCGCGGCTGACGGCGGCGCAGTTGCGCGCCTGGCTGGGACAACAGTTGGGTTGCCTATCGGGAGGCTAGCGCTTCGCTGCGGGCGGTATAGCCAGCTTGGCGCAAAGCTGCCACGGTGGCCTCGGCATCTTTAACCCAAAATTGGGATCCCAGCCTCACCCAGAGCGTGTGGGGAGGGGCGACGATGGCCGCCACAACAGGGATGCGATTTTCTTCCTTGGCTTCCGAACGTTGGCGGGCAAGCAATGTTTGCAAACGGTATCGATCCTCCAATGTCCCAGCCGAGTCCAGAGGGAGTTCCACCGTAACCCAACTCACCGATTCAATCGGCTGTAAGTCCTCGACAATCAATTGCACCTGTTCATCCCGCTGATCCACCTTGGCCCAGATAAAGAGCCGTTGATCCACCTCCAGACGATGGCGCAAACGTTCGTAAGTTTTGGGGAAGATCACCGCTTCGCAACTGCCGGTGAGATCTTCCAGTTGCAAAATGGCCATGCGATCCCCTCTCTTGGTGGTTACCGTTTTAATGGCGGTCAGCAGGGCCAGAATGCCTACAGAAGTATCGGCTGCGTAGCCGCTCAAATCGGAGAGGTTAACAGGAGCCAACAGCCGCGCCTGCTCTTGAATCCGCCGCAGCGGGTGATCCGAAACATAAAAGCCCAACAGCTCCCGTTCTAGCCTTAACTTTTCTTGCGGTGGAAAATCTTCAGTTGCAGGCCCCCGCGGAGCTTCAATAAATCCCTGGTCGTTGCCCAACAAATCAAACAGGCTGGCTTGGCCAATGGCTTTGGACTTAGCCTGCTCCGCTGCCCAATTGAGGATGGGATCCAGATCCGCCATTAGCTGTTTGCGGTTGCCGGAAATACCATCAAAAGCGCCCGCACAGATCAACGACTCGATGGCGCGGCGGTTGACCACGCGCAGATCCACCCGCTGGCAAAAATCGGCCAAAGAGGTGAAGGGGCCTCCGGCCTGGCGGGCAGCCAGAATGTTTTGAATCGCCCCCTCGCCCACATTCTTCACTGCTCCTAGACCAAACAAAATGCTGGATCCCTGAGGGGTAAAGTCCAGGCCAGAACGGTTGATATCCGGCGGCTCAATTTGGATCCCGATCGACAGGCAATAGGTGATGTAGCGCTGGACCTTGTCTTGATCCCCTCCCACAGAAGAAAGCAGCGCCGCCATGTATTCTGTTGGATAATTGGCCTTGAGATAGGCTGTCTGGAAAGTAATCAGTCCATAGGCCGTAGAGTGGGATTTGTTGAAGCAATACTCGGCAAAAGCAACCATTTGGTCAAATAGCTCCGTAGCCACTTCCTTGGCCACACCTCGCTCTACTGCCCCTCGGACGAATTGCTCCCGGTGTTTCTCCATCTCGGAAACTTTCTTTTTTCCCATCGCCCGCCGCAATAGATCAGCCTGGCCCAGGGTATAGCCGGCCATGTCCTGGGCAATGCGCATGATCTGTTCTTGGTAGAGAATGGCGCCATAGGTATCTTGAAGGATTGGCTTGAGGAGATCGTGGGCGTAGGTTACCGGCTTGCGGCCATGCTTGCGATCGATAAAGTCCGGGATCATGCCCGTATCCAATGGCCCTGGCCGGTAAAGAGCTAAGACCGAGGAAATATCTTCCAAGTTGGAAGGCTTGAGCTCTCGCACCACCTGCTTCATGCCGGAAGACTCCAGTTGGAAGATCCCTTCCAGCTCTCCTTTTTCCAAAAGTTGGTAAGTTTTCTCGTCGTCCAATGGCAGGTTATCCAGGTCGATAGTGACCCCTCTGTGCTCTCGAATCAGCTCCACGGCCCGCTGGATCATCGTCAGGTTGCGCAGCCCCAAAAAGTCCATCTTCAACAGGCCCAGAGACTCGATATCTTCCATCGAGTACTGAGTAATAATTTGGCCTTCGTTGTTGTATTGCAAGGGCACGATCTCATCTAGAGGATCTTTGGAGATGACCACGCCGGCAGCGTGAACCCCAAAGGTTTTGTTGGTGCCTTCCAACAGGCGGGCCAGCTCGATCCAGCGGTGAGTGGTTGGGTCTTTCTCGTATTTTTCTTTGAACTCTGGAGCCGGCGTGTTCTCGCCGATCATCTCCTCCAATTTTGCCGGTTTGCCCCGCGAGACCGGGATCAGCTTTGCCATTTTGTCGGCTTCGGCATAGGGAATATCCAGCACCCGACCGACATCTTTGAGAATGGCCTTAGAAGTCATGCGGTTGAAGGTGATGATCTGGGCCACTCGCTCCTGGCCGTATTTGCGGGTTACATAGTCGATCAGCTCTCCCCGCCGCTCGATACAGAAATCGGTATCGATATCCGGCATCGATTGCCGTTCTGGGTTGAGAAAGCGCTCGAAGAGCAACCCATATTTGACGGGATCGATGTTGGTAATCTGCAAAGCATAGGCCACCAGGGATCCGGCTGCCGAACCGCGGCCCGGGCCCACCGGGATCCCGTGTTCGCGAGCATAGCGAACGTAGTCCCAGACCACCAGGAAATAGCTGGAGAAGCCCTTTTGTTGGATGATATTCAGCTCAAAGCGCAGGCGCTCCTGATAGTTTTCCGGAATCTGATCTGGATAGGCGACGCCGCAGCGTTTCGCCAGGCCCTGCCAGGCCAATTCGGTGAGATAGCTATCGGCAGAATGGCCCGGCGGAACCGGATAGTCGGGCATGCGCGTTTCCCCAAATAGGTCATAGCCCTCGATCTTTTCCAGCACCTTGAGAGTGTTGGCAATGGCTTCGTCGATCACCTCCTGCTCCAGGTGATCGCGGCAGAGGCGGCGCATCTCCTCCGGGCTTTTCAAGTACTCTGTGCCGCTGTAGCGAAGGCGGTTTTTTTCGGTGAGGGATTTGCCTGTTTGGATGCAGAGCAAAGCATCATGAGCCTCCACATCCCAACAGGAGATGAAGTGGCTATCGTTGGTGAGGATGATCGGGATCCCTAATTCGCGAGCAATGCGCACCAATTGCACATTGACAAAGCGGTCTTCTCGATAGCCGTGATCCTGAATCTCGATGTAGTAATCATCTCCAAACTGTTCCTGATACCAGGCGGCAACTTGGCGGGCAATTTCTGGCCGCCCCTGCAAAATGGCCTGGGGCACCTCCCCGGCCAGGCAGCCGCTGGTAACGATCAACCCCTCTTTGTATTGCGCCAAATACTCTTTGTTGATACAGGGCCGAGCGAAGATCCCCTTGCCTTGAACGCCTTGGAGATGGGAAATGGTGGTCAGCTTGACCAAGTTTTTGTAGCCCTGGGTATTTTTGGCCAAAACCACTTGGTGATACTTGGGGTACTTGCGGCTTTTGTCTCGAATATCGCCGTTGATAACATACATCTCATTGCCGATGATCGGCTTGATCCCTTTGCTTTTACACAGTTTCACCAGCTCGATGGCCCCGTACATAACGCCGTGATCCGTCAGGGCCAGCCCTGGGAAACCCATAGCCACTGCTTGCTCAATCAAAAGCGGCAGTCGGCTAGCCCCGTCTAGAAGGCTGTACTCGCTGTGCAAGTGCAAGGGAACAAAGGCCATGGCAACGGTAGGGATAAGGGATCCCTTCAACCTTAACCCAGCGCTCTCCTTTTCCAGTTGCCGGCAGAGGCCGCTACAGTGAAGTCAAGCCCACCTTTTCGCCCTTCGCCTGATATGGAGCCTCCTATTCGCCTCACCCAGTACTCCCACGGCGGCGGCTGCGGCTGTAAAATCGCCCCGGCGCTGCTGCAGCAGATTCTCAAAGAGCTGCCCCTTTTCTGGTCGGATCCGGCGCTGCTGGTGGGATCCGAGACCAGCGACGATGCCGCCGTCTACCAACTCAACGACGAGCAGGCCCTGATCCTGACCACCGACTTTTTCATGCCCATTGTGGACGATCCGGTGGATTTTGGCCGCATCGCCGCCGCCAACGCCCTTTCCGATGTTTACGCGATGGGGGGCACGCCCATTCTCGCCCTGGCCATTTTGGGCATGCCGGTCGACAGGTTGCCCCTGTCGGCCATTCGGGAGATCATGGCCGGGGGAATCAAGGTCTGTCAGGAAGCCGGGATCCCTTTGGCCGGGGGGCACTCCATCGATTCGCCCGAGCCCATCTTCGGCCTGGTGGCGGCAGGGCTGGCCCACCCGCAGCACATCCGCCGCAACGCCACCGCCCGGCCCGGCGACGATCTCATCCTCACCAAGCCGCTGGGGATCGGGGTGATGACCACCGCCCTGAAAAAGGGCCAGCTCAGCGCGGCAGGCTACGCGGAAGTTTTGCAGGTGATGACTCAGCTCAACCGCATCGGCCCGCAACTGGCGCAGCGAGCCCAGGTTCGCGCCCTAACCGATGTAACGGGGTTTGGCCTTTTGGGACATCTGCTGGAAGTCTGCCGGGGCTCGGGGGTGAGCGCCGAGCTGGATTTGGCTGCCATTCCGTTTTTGACCGAAGCGCTCTCCTTAGCTGAAGCTGGGATCTTCCCCGGCGCAGCCCGGCGCAACTGGCAGGGCTATGAGGGAGTAGAGGCCAACTCTCTGCCGGAGTGGCAGCAGTTGCTCTTGTCGGATCCGCAAACCAGCGGCGGCTTGCTGGTGGCGGTGGATCCCGCCTACACCGCAGAGCTTTTGCAAGAGCTCCACAGCGCCGGCTACTCTTACGCCCGTCGCATTGGCCGCTGCCAGGCCGGCGAAGGGATCGCCATCCGGGTTGTCGGCGAGATGCCGGTAGCTTGAGTGAAGCCTATATTCGGCCCTCTCCTGCCAATATGAAGATTCGGTCAAGCAGAGCTGCGAAAGTTGAAGATCTCATGTAAGGGTAAGGGGAGCTGAGATATCTTAAAGGGGTATGAACGAGCCCTCTCCCAACAGCCATAGCCTGGTTCAGTGGGTTGAGCCAGGTCAACTGATTCGCAGCCTCAGCAGTGGCCAATTGCTGATGGTGGATCCACAGCGGCCCAACGCCCTGATCATCTGCAAGACGTTTCATGCCGAGTTTGCCGGGCCGGGGGCTGCGGTCGGGGGGCCCTTGGATGTGGATTCGAGCGGCGTGCTCCCCATTGGGGATGTGGCTCTGTTGCATCCCCAGGGCTATCAAGAGCGGCAAAATGCCTATGCCAAGCGGCTGCACTGGATGCGCTGGCTGCAGCAGATCACCGATAATCCTCTGCCGGCCCAGCGGGCGCGGGTGCTGCTTTTTAGTTTGGAGGAATTTTTCTCTGCCGATTTGGTCAGCCAGTTGCCGGATGACATTTTGGCGCGGCTGGTCGGGGTGCTGCCGCAGACAATCGCCGCAGCTCGGATGGAAATGATGCCCCTCTACAGCCCCAGCTATTCCCTGGCCGGCTGAGCCGTCTTGGGGAAGAAGGGAGAGGGGAGCCTGAGTTGGGGCTGTTCGGGATCGGAGTAAGAGACCTAGACTACAGAAATCAGGCCTTCTGGCTCTCTGGATTTGATTGGAAAATAAGCGCGGTATCGCTACCCTGAAAGCTCGCCCAACCGGGATCCTGGCCTCATGCAGTGGTGGAAACGGCTTCGCCAAAATCGCTGGGCTCAAGCAGGAGCCTACATCCTCCTCGTTTTCTATACTTGCGCCATTTTTGCCGAGTTTGTCGCCCCCTACAGCCCGCTGGAATCGCAGCCGGGGGGATCCCTTCTGCCCCCCACCGCCATTCACTTTTGGGACGAGTCGGGGGCTTGGCTGGGACCCCACGTTTATCCAACTCGCCAGGGGCCGGTGGATCTGGAAACGGGCGAACGTCCGCTTTTGGTGGATACCAGCCGTCCCGCCGGGATCCGCCTGTTTGTGGCCGGCACCCCTTACCGTTGGTTGGGTTTGATCCCCTGGGATCGACACCTATTCGGCACTGTCCCTCTGCGGACGGAGGAAGGGCTGCCCGTAGCGCGGCTACACCTGCTGGGCACGGACGATCAAGGTCGCGACTACTTCAGCCGTCTGGTCTACGGTGGGCGCGTCAGCCTGTTCGCTGGCCTGGTGGGCATCGGCATCTCTTTTCCCATCGGTCTGCTGGTGGGGGCCATATCCGGCTACTTCGGCGGCTGGGTGGATACGCTGCTGATGCGGCTGACTGAGGTGTTGATGTCGATCCCGACGCTGTATTTGCTGGTGTCGTTGGCGGCGGTGTTGCAGGTGAACCCGCTGACCGGTGTGCCCTTCAGCAATGCCGAGCGCTTTTTGGTGATTGTGGCCATCCTCTCTTTGGTGGGTTGGGCGGGCTTGGCCAGGGTGATTCGGGGGCAGGTGCTGTCCTTGCGGGAGCGAGACTTTGTGCAGGCGGCGCGGGTGGCCGGGGCCGGATCCCTGTATCTGCTGGTGCGCCATATCCTGCCCCAGACCACCACCTACGTGGTGATCTCGGCAACCTTGGCGGTGCCCGGCTATATCGTGGCAGAGTCGGTGCTGAGCTTGATCGGCCTGGGGATCCAACAGCCGGATGCCTCGTGGGGGAACATGCTGTCGCTGGCCACCAACGCTTCGGTAATCATTCTGCAGCCCTGGCTGGTGCTGGCCCCCACCCTGATGGTGGTGCTCACCTCCCTGTCTTTTAACTTGCTGGGAGATGGCCTGCGAGATGCCCTCGACCCGCGGGATCCTGATCCTCGCTGAGGAGAAGTTGCTTCCTGGTTTGCCGGCTGTAGAGGCAATGGGGCGGCCTGCCGTTCACCGTTTCCCGTCGGGATAGAGCCGGTTGAGCCCCTTGCGAGCCTTGGCATGGACGTCCAGGGTGGTATCCATCTTCAGGATCTGGCGGTAGACTTGCTCGGCCCGGGCGATTTCCCCCTCCTGCTCCAACTTCTCGGCCAGCTTGAGCAAACTTTGGGCCGAGGGATCCGCCAAAGAGCCCTGCTCCTGCAGTTGCCGCAGCTCTTCCAGGCGCTCTTGCACCATCGGTCGCAACAGCCAGGAATCGTCCAGATCCAACACTTCTCGGTAGTAGCGCTGGGCCTCTTTGAAGTTCTTTTGCTCGTCGTAGGCTTCCGCCAGTTGCAAAGCCAGCTCCGCCGTGGGCCGATCCTTAAACTGGCGATGCAGTTGGTTCAGCCGCCGCAGGAAGGGGGATCCCTGCTGCGGGTTTTTCAAATCCGGCGCGTGTTGAACCGGCAAATAGTTACTCCTCTCCGCCGATTGTTGAGGGGAAGGGGCAGGCTCCGCGGCCTGAGGTCGAAGGGGCGTTTGCCGGCTGATGCTTTTGGGGTCAATGGGGGTGGGCTTGTAAACCCAAACCGGCTGATCCGAAGAGGATGCCGGTGGGGTTGGGTGTGGGATCGGCTGGGGCAAGGGAATGGTCTTGCGATCCGGTGGTTCAGGAGGTGGCTGCTTCAGTTCTTCAGGGGTGCCGGGAGGTTTGGGGGCTTGAAATTGAATTGCCTTGGGAGTCTCCCTGCGCTCTTGGGCCAATTCTCGGTACAGAGCGGCCAATTGCAGGTACCCCGCTTCTTCATAGGCGGTGGCCAGCCAACGGGCATTCTCTGGGCTGGGATCCGCACGATAAGCCCGCCGGAGCAACTGCAAAGCAGTGCCGTAGTTGCGCTCTCGAATGGCTGCCCGTCCCAAACTCGCTGAGCTGACCCCGATGGTATCGCTGGCCATAGTCCCCCATCTGTCTTGGCGCCGACAATAGAGCTAAGAGTCAAGGCTGAGCTGCTGATAATTCAGGTTTTCCAAGCCAGCCACGTGGGTTGACGCTTGCTTAATATAACTGGATTCCTTGGCCATAGCATACCCTCACCAGCCGGGATGTTATCTGCTCGGACAGCTCCCTCTTGTTGAGATCTCTCGCTTTATATCAATTCAATGTCGATATTGAGGGTGGGATTGGATTGAGATCTGGATGCCAAGTTAACTTTCGGGCTAACTTGTAGTCAGAGCTTCAGCAGCAACAGGTTCTGACGCCAACATGATCCAAGACTTTCGAGAGCGGTACCCTATGGGCAGTTTGCTCACCGATCTGTTGCGGGTGGAAGAAGGGATCTACATCGTCAAAGCCCAGGTGGTGGTCAACAACACGGTTCTGGGCAGTGGTATTGCCGGCTCCAACACAGTAGAAGAAGCAGAAGATGCTGCGCTGAAGCGCGCTTTAAACCACGCAGGATTCGGTCATTCCACAACTTCCCTGAGCTTGGGGGTGGATTCTGCTGCCGCCAGGATGCCCTACCTGCCCACTCCTGACTTGGCCAATGGGCGCACCCACTCTTCTGCTGCCCCTCAAGCTCCTGAGTCGATAGGGATCCCGGCGAAGCCGACTTCCCCAGAGTTGCCCAATCTGAGCGAGCCAGGGGCCTATGGAGATGATTTATCCGACATCATTGCTCAAACAGATGTCGAGATGCAGCGTATTGGCTGGGGCCGCAAGGAAGGACAAGAGTTCTTGGAGCGTCGCTTCCAAAAAAAGTCGCGCCACCAACTAAATGAGGCCGAACTGCGGGAGTTCTTGCGCTATTTAAAACAGCAGCCGTCCCGCCTCAACAGCGAGCCCCGTTTTTGACTTTTCCAGACTCCCTCGCTCCCGGCCCCTCTCCCAGAGGGAGTCCCCCCTCACCCCCAGCCCCTCTCCCAGAGGGAGAGGGGAGTTAGACTTGACCTTGGAAAAATCCCTTGCCCAAAGACAGGAGACTGCATCAAACCGCCAGTCTCTCTGGTGTCTCGTTGTGTTCTGGAATAGCCACGGCTAGGGCGCACCCACGATCACAGTGGTGTCTTGCATTGTCTTCACGACGGTCTCGCCTCCTTCCGAGAGCACAACCCGTCGCTCCGGCACCGACACTCCGGCCACCCTGGCAGTTTGGTAGTTTTGCCCGGCCTGCACCACAGAAGGAATGACGCCTGGGCCGGAAACCAAAGCAAAGGATTCGCCACCAATCTGGATCATCCCAGAAACCTGCACGCTGCGGGCAAAGGCCGCCGGGTCACGAGTGGGGGTCGGGAGCGGCGTGGTCACTGCTACGGGCACTTCGCCACCATTGCCGGGCGGCGGCAGCTCCGGCGGCGGAGGTAGAGGTGGCAGGTTAAGGGTTGGCTCAGGGGCACGCACGTTTTGGGGCACAAAGGGATCCGCCCGTCCCGCCCCACTCAAGGCCCGCTGGGTTTCCTGCTCTCGATCCACTGGCGGGATCAGGCTAGAGGCAGCTTGGGTAGCCTGCAGAAGGGAGGGCACCGGCGGCGGGGGTTGATCGGGGGCGGTCTGGCCAAAGCCGGCAGGCAAGTTCACCGTTTGTTGCCGGGCAAGAGCCTGCATCTGGCTGGCTCCGCGGGCCAGAGTAGCGTTCATATCCTGTTCCCAACGGCCTGAGGCGTTGAGCCGCATAACTACAGGGCTGCTGCCGCCGCGCGACTCCACCCAGATCTCGGCTTCTGTGTCGCTCAGCCGACGGGAGCGGAGGATGCGGGATCCCGGGGGCAAGAGGGGCTGCAGCGCCAGCTCCGCTTCGGGAACCGCTTGTTCGTTGGCCAACGCAGAAGACAAACGAGGGGACAAGCAGACCAGGCCCCCTGCCGACAACAAGAGGATCCCAAGTGAGAACAGTTGGCGAGCAGGTAGAGATTTCAGCATAGAGACCACCGGGAGAGAGCCTCGCATCACCAAAATAGCCAAAATCTTGGGGATGGGGCTCAATCGAGCTGCTTTTTTCGACAACAATGCTAGGATTTCCAATCAAAGCCTCAGCCCCTGTCAATAGAGATCCCGACCGGCGTAGGCAAAGCCGGCCCCTATCTGAGCGCAGCCCAATTTGCCATAATGAAGAGAGACTGTAAAAATTTGTTAACGCCATGACTGTCTCTGCTTTGGATCCTGTCAACCCCACTCGTCTGGAGGAGATTGCCGAGCGGCTGCGCAGCCCGCGCCCTGCGGATCGCATGGTGGCCTTGGCGCAATTGCGGGATGTGCCAGCAGAGCAGGCGGTGCCGCTGATTTTGCAGGTCATCGACGACGAAAACCTGCAGGTGCGCTCTTTTGCCGTGTTTGCCTTGGGGATCAAGCAGACGGACGCCTGTTTGCCCAAGCTGCTGGAGATTC